>Ga0209480_10000296_pt1 | contig 42520 bp, 40 predicted proteins | sample JI61114C2DNA_FD_187501 | JGI IMG/M metagenome (GOLD analysis project Ga0209480, IMG submission 187501) | Wastewater effluent complex algal communities from Wisconsin, to seasonally profile nutrient transformation and Carbon sequestration -... | ecosystem: Engineered > WWTP > Effluent > Algae... | reverse complement strand
TGGAAGTAAAGAAATTTTCTTTGCGGTCATCTCTACTTCTATTACACTGGCCGTGGTTTTCTTACCCGTGATTTTCTTACAGGGTTTTGTGGGTTCACTATTCCGTGAATTTGGGATTGTGGTGGCTTGTGCGGTATTGATTTCGGCCTTTGTATCGCTGACTATTACACCTGTACTAAACGTGTACCTGAACAAAAAAGACATGGGTCATGGCAAGTTCTATGAAAAAACAGAACCCTTTTTCCGTGGTATGGAAGATGGTTATAAATCCTTGCTCACCAGCTTTTTGAAAATTCGCTGGATGGCTTGGGTCATTGTTCTAGCCTGTTTGGGAATCATCTTTTTTATTGGTAAGAACATGCAGAGTGAGATTGCCCCCATGGAAGACAAAAATAGTGTGCGCTTTAGTTTCTCTGCACCAGAGGGAACCAGTTATGACAAGATGCTTAAAACATCGGAAGCCGTAACCAATTTCTTAACCGATTCCGTACCTGAAAGAGAATTTGTATTCAATAGCACCCCTAGCTTTTCAAGTACAGGTGTGAACAGCGCTATCGCCCGAATAGGGCTAGTTCCGGCGGATCAACGCAAACGCAGCCAGAATGAGATTGCTATGGATCTGCAAAAGAAAGTAGGCAGATTTAATGACGCCAGAATCTTTGCTGTACAGGAACAAACCATTTCTATTGGTTTGGGATCAAGGGGCTCATTACCGGTACAATACATTGTGCAGAATCTGGACTTTGAAAAAATCAAAGACGTGATTCCTAAATTCTTAGAAGAAGCGCGCAAAGACAAGACTTTCCAGAACGTAGACGTGAATCTGAAATTTAATAAACCAGAAATGCAGTTGACCATTGACCGTATGAAGGTCAAAGATTTGGGTCTTACTACTACCGATGTGGCTGCAACTGTACAAGCCGCATTTAGCGGTGCACGTTCTGCTTATTTTGTCATGAATGGCAAACAGTATTCGGTGATTAACCAAGTAGAAAGGTCTGATAGAAATGAGCCAGTAGACATTGAAAAACTCTATGTGCGCAATAACCGTGGCGATAATATTCCATTAACCGCTGTGGTTAAACTAGAAGAGAATAGCAATCCTCCAACCCTGTATCACTTTAACCGTTTCAAAGCCGCTACCATTTCTGCTTCCTTGGCCGATGGCAAGACTATTGGAGATGGGGTGAAAGCTATGCAAGCCATTGGTGCTAGGGTTTTGGATGAGTCTTTTCAAAGTGATTTGAGTGGTCCATCCAGAGACTATGTTGAGTCTTCTTCCAATACCAATTTTGCCTTAATCCTGGCCTTGGTATTAATCTACTTAGTACTGGCCGGACAGTTTGAAAGTTTCACAGATCCATTCACCATCATGCTCACCGTGCCACTAGCTGTGGCGGGTGCCTTGCTTAGTTTGTGGATCTTTGACCAAACACTCAATATCTTCTCTCAGATTGGGATGATCATGCTGATTGGTCTGGTCACCAAGAACGGGATCTTGATTGTAGAATTTGCCAACCAGAAAAGAGAATTTGGACTGGATAAAAAAACAGCCGTCTTAGACGCAGCGGCCCAACGCTTAAGACCTATTCTCATGACCAGCTTAGCTACCGCTTTGGGAGCCTTACCCATTGCTCTGAGTTTGGGTGCTGCCAGTACCAGCCGTATTCCTTTGGGTATAGTTATCGTGGGTGGAATCATGTTCTCCTTGGTGCTGACCCTTTTTGTGATTCCTGCGGTATACACTTATATCTCTAGCAAACACAAAACAGAGAAAATAGAAATCAGTGAATAAAACAGGATGTCATTTCCAGTAATTTGGATCCTTGTTGAAACATCTTTACCAATAATCAAAGCCCCGTTTAACACGGGGCTTTTTCATGATAATTATTAGTTTTTATTAGCTAGGTAGCGGGTAACTTTGCAGTCTAAATTCCAACACATGGGAAACATCATCGCCGATATTCGCAGAGACTACAAACTGCAATCCTTGCAAGAAAAAGACGTAGCAGAACAACCCATTGATCAGTTTGATAGGTGGTGGAAAGATGCTATTGAAAGTGAGTTGGATGAAGTAAATGCCATGACATTGGCCACGGCCGATGCTACTGGTGCACCATCAGCCAGAATTGTGTTGTTAAAGGGTTATGATGAAAGAGGTTTTGTGTTCTTCACCAATTACAATAGCAAGAAGGGTCAAGACATTGCGGCTAACCCGCGCGTGTCCCTGGTCTTTTTTTGGAAGGAATTAGAGCGTCAGGTGAATATCAGTGGTAGCATTGAAAAAGTATCGGTTGCTGAAAGCGATGCCTATTTTCAATCCAGACCCGTGGGTAGTAGAATTGGTGCTTGGTGTTCTCCTCAAAGCACCGTGATTGCTGATAGACAAATTCTAGAAGACAATATTAGCAAGTATCAGGCCCAGTTTGGCGATGGTCCTATTCCCAAACCCGATCATTGGGGTGGCTACCTAGTACAACCTCAAAGCGTTGAATTCTGGCAGGGTAGGAGTAGTCGTTTGCACGATAGAATCAAGTACCGAAAAAACGATCAAGGTCTTTGGATCATTGAGCGTTTGGCTCCATAAGATACAAGTATTGGCTAAATGGAATATATTGCCAGATAATCTTTTGATATGGCACTTAGTAGATTCTGGCTCACCATCATCTTGGTCTCTGTTACCTATATTTTAGCTTCCCTGTTTAGTGGCAGCAGTTATTCTATTGACTATGTAGTCAATGGCAAGAAAGATGATCCCCTGGTTAAGAAAGAATTGTATCTAAACCAGCTCTCTGTTCAATTGCAAGACACATTGCAGAAAGCCAAGGACCACCGCGTAACCTTTAATGATTCCTTGTACATCTTGGATAATAAAATTGTACGCATTGCTGTTGGTAAGCAAGCCACAGATGGTATTTTGCCCACGGCCAAGAACACCATTTTTGATTTGCTCTTACCACTGATTGCCTATCTCTCTTTTTTCTGTGGCATCCTTCAATTGCTCATTGATTCTGGTGCGTCTGAAAAACTAGCCAAACTCTTAAGCCCTGTTTTTGTAAAAGTGTTTCCTGAAGTTCCCAAGAACCACCCTTCCATTTCTTATATGACTTTGAATTTTGCAGCCAACTTTTTGGGGCTGGATTCTGCTGCCACACCCTTTGGTTTAAAAGCCATGGAGAGCTTGCAAGAACTCAATCAAGACAAGGATAAAGCCAGCAATTCTCAGATCATGTTTATGGCCCTGCACGCTGCGGGTCTAACTTTAATTCCTACTTCTATCATTGGCTATCGCGCAGCACAAAATGCACAGAACCCTGCCGATGTAATGCTTCCCTGTATCATCACATCTTTTATTGGTACCATTGCGGCTTTGGTGATTGTGGGTATTAGACAAAAAATCAATTTTAAAAGTGCATCGCTGATCATTTCTATTGGTACCATCATTGGCATCATTGCGGGTCTTTTATTTTATATCACGAGCCTTGACATCATTGGTAAAAACCATTTTACCAATAACCTTTCTAACGTGATCTTATTGGTGATCATTTTTGCCATCCTGCTCTATGCTTTTATGCGCGAGAAATATTTTGCCGCCAATGACAAAGACATATTCAGCTCTTTTGTTGAAGGCGCTGCTTCTGGTCTAAGCACGGGTAAAAGAATCTTCCCCTATATCTTGGGTATGTTGGTGGCCATTTCTTTGTTCCGCAATAGTGGTGTATTTGAAATCATCTCTGGTTGGATGGCCAAGCTCTTCCTAGCATTTGGTGTGAGTGAAGAAATTGTCAACGCACTTCCCATTGCCATCCTGCGTCCCTTTAATGCCGCGGGTTCCAGAGGCTTCCTCATTGATTCCATGCGCACTTATGGCGCCGATTCTTTCACCGGTCGTCTGGCCAGCATTTTTCAATGTGCTGCTGAAACCACGTTCTATGTCATTGCGGTTTATTTTGGTAGCATCAAAGTCAAGAACACGCGCTACACATTATCCACCATGTTACTAGTAGACCTGATCTCTGTCATTGCCGCCATTTTTGTGGCCATGCTGTTTTTTTAGCTGCAGCAAAACTGACGGTCATGATGTTATACCGTGATTCGCGCTTGCTCAAAGTTGTATCTCCTTCGCGTCTACCCTGGAGCTGGTCAAAAAGCAGCAGAGCTGCTAATTGCCCTGCCTCTGGCACCGCTCCAGAAAGGCCGCTCAGAAAATACAACTCTTGAGCGGCGATGCTCCGTTTATTTGGGGGATGTTTTGGTGCCTGTCGTTTATTGCCAATGTTTTGACTGGCACTAGTATTTCAAAACCCAATATAATAGTGGGATAAAAATTTTTATTGTTATAACATAAATATTGTTATAACTTAGTAAAAAGGTTTTATATGGAACAGATTCTAATGAGAACTACTTTGCGTAAAATAGGTAATTCAAGAGGCGTATTATTAACAAAGGAAATCATTGACAAACTAAATATTGTTGATGGTCAAGAAATAGAAGTTACTATGAATAACGATTCAGCATTAGTTTTAAAACCTACAAAACATAAAAAGAAAAAGCGTCCTCCATTAAATCTTGATATATCAACTTGGGAGGCTCAGTTTAATTTAGCGATTAAAAAAGGCGAACAACCTGAAAAAGATGTATTTGAAGGCATGTCAAATAAATTTGATCAATCTTGGTAAAAGAGTAAAATGCCTAAATCAATCTCAACAAAAAAATATAATCAATTTGATGTTTGGTTTGTAGAATTAGAACCAACAATTGGTAGTGAAGTAAACAAAAAAAGACCCTGTGTGATTATATCTCCACAGGCAATGAATATTTCATTGAATACCGTATTAATAGCACCTCTTACACATACACAAAAAAGCTATCCAACTAGGGTGTTTACCAATTTTAAAAATGAAGATGGTCAAGTTATGTTAGACCAAATTAGAGGAGTTGATAAAAGCCGGCTTTCTAAACTTCTTGGAAGCCTTGATGCTGAAACCGGGCAAGACATTTTAAAAATCTTGAGAGTGATGTTTTCTTGAACCCAAAATATCCTTACTTACTTGCCAAGTTAACAAGCATATTTTATAGATACTCACCAACCACAATTTGGTGTTTTATTGCCAATATTTGATACTTGCAAATTGGCAGAGAATGGAGCTATTGCCAACTAGAATAGGGTAAAATTTGCATTATTTACACCCGATAGGGTATAATTGTCAATATATTTAAATAAGTACACCCGAGAGGGTACAAATATGAAAAGAAGTATTAAATTTACACCCAAAAGGGTATAAAATGAACCTTGCGGACTTTGTAAAAAGCAAACGAAAATTGGTAAAGCTTACCCAGCCGGAACTGGCCGAAAAGTCGGGTGTTGGCCTGCGTTTTATCCGTGAATTGGAACAGGGAAAGGAAACCTTGCGGTTGGATAAAGTGAACCAAGTGCTCCAACTTTTTGGCCACCAGATAGGTGCTGTACCATCAACATCCAAATCGGATACCTGATACTTTCATTCCAATATCCTGAATACACATTTAAAGAACTAAACATTGCATAAAGCAGTCATAAAAATAGAGGATCAATTAGCCGGATGGCTCACTCAGGATGAGGAAGGCTATCATTTTGTATACGACAAAGCGTATGCCGCAACTCCTCATGCTCGGCCTGTAAGTTTGACGCTACCGCTTACTGAAGCAACTTATACATCCAATGTGCTGTTCCCCTTTTTTGATGGTTTGATACCTGAAGGATGGTTGTTGGAGATAGCTGAAAAGAACTGGAAACTACATCACAGAGATCGGATGGGATTATTGCTCACCTGCTGCAAAGATTGCATAGGTGCAGTAAGTGTTGAGGAATTTAAAGAGGAGGATAGGCTATGAGTAACTGTTTATTTTGTTATCAGCCACTGAACAAAAACGAACAGGATTTTCATGCTTCCTGTTCCAAGAAAATATTTGGACAGCCAACGGCACCAATATTACCCTATTCAGAAGCAGATTTAGAGCCTTTGGCCAAAGAAGTGCTACAAAGCCAAACAGCAGTTACAGGAGTACAGGCAAAATTATCCCTACACATCACCAGCAATCATAAAACAGACATAGCACCAAGATTCACTATTGTGGGCTTATGGGGTGGGTATATTTTGAAACCGCCTACTTCATTATATAGGCAATTACCAGAAGTAGAAGATCTAACCATGCATTTGGCACAAATAGCCAAAATTAAAACAGCGCCTCATAGTTTAATTCGTTTGCAATCTGGTAATCTAGCGTATATAACAAAGCGAATTGACCGAATTAAAAAAGGAAAATTGGCCATGGAAGATATGTGCCAAATAACCGAACGACTTACCGAAGACAAATACCAAGGCAGCTATGAGCAAATTGGTAAAGCCATACAAAAGCATTCCGTAAATCCGGGATTAGATTTGGTGAATTTTTTTGAGGTGGTTCTCTTCGCATTTCTTACAGGTAATGCGGATATGCATTTGAAGAATTTTTCATTATTGGAACAGCCAGACATGGGCGTGACCTTATCTCCTGCTTATGATTTGGTAAATACTGCACTTGTAAATCCAGCAGATGATGAAGAAATGGCGTTAACCTTAAATGGGCGAAAGAAGAAACTGAAAAAGCAAGATTTTCTGGAAGCAATGAATACATTGAAAGTGGAAGATAAGCAACAAGAAAATATCTTTAAAAAAATGGCAAGAGTATTACCTCAATGGAAAGAGATGATAGACCATAGTTTCATGAGTAATGAATTTAAAGAACAGTATAAAAGCATTTTATCAGAAAGAATGAAGCGATTATATTAACTACTGATTCTTAATTCCAATTAAGCAAGAAATTAATATCGTTAGCAAAACATAGGTAATAAAATACGGTCATCATCATGACCGTATTTTATTCGAAACTACAACCTTGCCGTAATCTGAAATGATATCAATCCATTTCTTCTAGGCATTTCACGATAGAGATAACCATTGTATGCATAGTGTCTGTAACCGTTAAGTATTACTATTCTTGCATCACGTGGCATGATTCTGGTTTCATAACCAATATAGAAAGGAGGTCTTTGTTGATAGACTACCACAGGACCGCGTGAATTTCTATAACGGTTGTCATTGCGGTCATCCCAATCATTGCGGCGGTTACGATTGTTGCGATTGTCGTGATCATAACGGTCTCGACTTTCATAACGTCGGTCTCGATCATTTCGGTCATAACGTTCATTTCTGTCATCTCTGTCCCTTCCCCTTTGTGCAAAAGAAGCAACGGAAGCCAGTAGCAAGATGGCCATACTAAGGCTGATCATTTTAAGCGTAGAGTAGTTTTTCATTTGATTGGTTTTAGGTGATTGGATATTTACCTAACTAAAACAAATGCCGTGCGCAACTATGTAAAAGAAATCATAAAACGAAAAAAGGTCCCGAATGCTCGGAACCTTTTCTAGTATCAAAATATGGTGTTGTTATTTTCTAGCCATTACTTTTTCAGCAGCAGCAACAATATAAGGGGTGTCCAAACCATACTTGGTTAAGAGTTCAGTGGGTTTGCCACTTTCTCCAAAAGTATCATTGGTGCCAATATATTCAATAGGAATAGGTAAGTGCTTAGCAGCTACTTGTGCAATCGCATCGCCCAAGCCACCAATTACATTGTGCTCTTCAACAGTAACCGCGCACTTGGTTTTGCTAATAGAAGCAATTACAGCCGCTTCATCCAAAGGCTTGATGGTATGAATATTGATCACTTCAACACTGATGCCTTTTTCTTCCAAAATTCTACCGGCTTCAATGGCTTTCCATACCATATGACCGCAGGCAAAAATGGAAACATCAGTTCCTTCACTCAATTGCTGAGCCTTGCCAATCACAAAATCAGAACCGTCTTCTGTTGTGAAATTGGGCCATTTTGGACGGCCAAAACGCAGGTAAACTGGACCTTCGTAAGATGCAATGGCTTTGGTAGCAGCCTTGGTTTGGTTAAAGTCACAAGGCACAATCACGGTCATGCCAGGTAACATTTTCATTAAACCAATATCTTCTAAAATCTGATGGGTAGCACCGTCTTCACCCAAGGTAAGACCAGCGTGCGATGCACAGATTTTTACGTTCTTTCCGCTATAAGCCACACTCTGACGAATTTGGTCGTAAACACGGCCAGTAGAGAAGTTGGCAAATGTGGTGGTATAAGGAATCTTTCCGCCAATGGTCATACCAGCAGCAATGCCAATCATATTGGCTTCTGCAATACCCACCTGTACATAACGGTTGGGAAAATCCTTGATAAAGGGTCCTAGTTTTAGGGAGCCAGCCAAGTCTGCTGTGAGCACCACTACGTTTTCGTTTTCTTTACCTATTTCATGAATGCCTTCTCCGAAGCCACCCCTTGTTTCTTTTTCATTCAGAACTTGAATATCCTTGAGTTTCATCCGCTGGTTTTAAATTGCTGCAAAGTAACAAAAAGAAGGGCAGTTATTGGCCATTAGGGCCCTATTTTCAGGGATTAAGTTTCTGAAGCGGTTGTTACGTCTTTTACATTACCCGTGCGTTTGAGTACGCCCCAGTGTTGTAATTCTCCCTTGAGCGCCCTTCTATAAGCCTTAAATATTACTACCAGCATCAACCACCTATAGATCAATCGCTGAGGTAAGAGCCAGATCAGTTTCCACAAGGGCTCTTTCTCAAACAAGAAAGCTAGTGCTGCAATGGCTGCGTCTACCAGCATAAATACCAGATAATAAACCCCAATTTTTTCTGCATTACCCGTGAATAGTCCTATCAGCATCAAGAGATCTGCCAGTGGTGCAAACAATGGGATAATGTATTTGAACAATAAAATATCGGGCAGGGCCAACCAACCCAATGTTTTGTATCGCACGTTAAAGAGTGCGTCTCTGTTTTTCCAGAATGTTTGCATGACCCCAAATGTCCAGCGGAAACGTTGCTTCATAAACTGACTCAAGGTTTCTGGGGCTTCGGTCATGGCAATGGCTTTGTTCTCATTGTCTATCAAATAACCGCAGCGCAGAATTCGAATGGTCAGGTCACAGTCTTCCGCTAACGTATCGGTACTAAAACCACCCGCTGTTTCAATAGCTTCTTTTCTAAATGCACCAATAGCACCCGGCACAACCGTAATGGCATTTAAATAAGCAAAAGCTTTTCTGTCTACGTTCTGACTAGAAATATATTCAATGCTCTGCCAACGCGTAAGTATGTTTACCTCATTACCCACTTTTACATTTCCTGCAACCGCACCTACCCGTTCATTTCTAAAATGCACCATGAGTTTGCTCACGGCATCGGTTAAGAGTTTGGTGTCTGCGTCTATACAAACCACGTATTCAGCGTTAGTTTGTGCAATACCATAATTTAGCGCAGAAGCCTTTCCGCCATTGGGTTTGCTAAAGACCTGTACTTTAGGATGATTGGCAAAAGCAGCAGACACTTTTTCAAAAGTCTGGTCCTTACTGCCATCATCTACAAACACAATATTAAAATTGGGATAGTCACATTTGAGTAGGTTCTCCAATGAGCTGACTGCATTTACTTCTTCATTATAAGCTGGAACAATAATAGATACCAAGGGTGTTCCTACAAAGGGTAGCAGTGCATTGGCTTTTTCCTTTTTGCGTTGCAAAATAGAAAGACCCAACATCATGATCAATCTAATACTACCTAGTACCAAAAAGATGACAAAGAGCGCATAAAACAATTGTCCCGTATAATAACCCAACTCTGCCAAGAAACTGTTGAACTGAAGCAAATTATAACCACTTCCGGGAGGTACGGGTGGCATCAGGTCTTCTTTTTTCTTTCCCAATAAATCTGCAACTGTAGTAAATGTATAGCCTTGTTTTTGTAGGGCTTCAATGATTCTTGGTAGGGCTTCTACCGTAGGTCTTCTGTCTCCGCCAGCATCGTGCAACAAAATAATATTACCCCTGTCTTTTAATTGCATGACCCTATTAAAAATGGTATCTGCATTAAAGTTGGGCACTTCATCTACGGCCCAATCTTCTGGGTCAATATTTTCTCCAATGGTCAAATAGTTTCTGGTCCTGCTTAGTGCAACCGGAATCAATTCTTCCATTTTTTCTGGTTGGGCATCGGCATTAAATGGAGCGCGGAACATGATGGTGCTATGACCGGTAATACATTCTATGAGTAGCCTGGTAGCATCCATTTCTAAGAGCGCCCGCTGTCTACTCACTTTAGCCATATTGGGATGCGTAAATGTGTGATTCCCTAATTCATGACCCTCATTAAAAATGCGTTTGACTAACGGAATATTATTCTCTGCTTCTAACCCCACCACAAAAAATGTTGCAGGTACTTTGTATTTGGCTAGAATGTCTAAGATCTGTTTGGTATACACAGGGTCTGGTCCATCATCAAAAGTGAGTACCAATTTTTTGCCCGTTGCTCTACCCATTTGTTTAACCACAAACATGCTGGGTAAACTGTCATAACGCTCTTCACTTATCAGCATTTGTTCCAGATCCATCTCTGGGGTGATATGCCCTTCACGTGGTGTAGAGAGTACGTCAAGAATTTCTCCGTCTCCCATAAAATCCACATCGTCTGTGGCTTCTACTTTGTTGAATTCTGTAAAATCAAATTTCTCCAAAGCCTTTCTGCTCATGGATTTGTGGTAGAAGTCCCAGATCCTACTGTCTTCACTACCCAGTCTCCAAAGCGCTGTTCCTGCTAAGGTATATTCTGTTGCAAAACGTAAGGTGTTGAAGTTGGTAGCGGCATCCGTAAAATGTACTTCGTGGTATTTGTCATACTCATCCCAATAATGGTATTTCAAATTATACGTGTCATTGTCATAGATCACTTTTCCCTCACTCTCTCTGGCAATGGTTAGTGCTTGTTGATAGGTAACATCTACACCCTCACCGCCTTTTACCCAGTCATAACCATAAGCTGCCATACACAAAACAATTTTGTGCATGGGCACTTTTTTGACCAATTGATCAACAGCTGCTTCTATCCATCTTTGAGAACAAATGGGTCCTGGTTTGGTATCAGAACTATGTTCGTCATAAGCCATTAGAAAAACATAATCATTGTATTTGCCCAAAGCACTGTATTCATAGTCCTCGTTAAAAGGCATTACGTCTTGTGAGACCAATAAATTTTCTGCGTGAAAACGGGTATACAATTCCTTTTGAAAATTGCTTAGGGTCTCATTGTTCTCTTCAATTAATTCTTCTAGGTCAATATTGATCCCTATAAAACCGTTTTGTTTAATCAGCCTAATCAGGTCGGAGATTAGTTTTTCTTTTTTGGCTGGGCTGTTTAAAATTCTATGAATCACATCGCCTCGGAAAACGCCGTTGATATTATTGGTGAGCATGGGCATGACCTTAACCCCAGAGGCTTTGATCACGGCCTGTCCACGTTTGTCAATATTGGTATAAACAGAATCGCCTTTGGCATCCAGAAAAAACCATTCGGGAATGACCAAGTTCATTTTGTTGATATTCCTTTTCAAGGAGAAAAATGCCTGTGCATCCCAGGCCACATAAAATGCCGCCCTAATGCCCAAACTATCAATATTGGCCAAAGAACCTATTTGGCTGTCTAAACTATCTTCCTGTCTATAACCAGCTCCTCTTTTCCATTTATCGTCTATGAATTTTCTAAAGCCCTGGTAATTCTTAGCAAGTTCTGTAGTGGGTTTGTCTGATTGCAATACTTCTTTCATCACCTGACCCCTTACCTGTGGTAGGTTGGGCATGTATAGGTTCTTAAGGGCAATGGTTACTACCGCTATGGCCATGACCATCAAAAACAAGATAAACCTACCTCCCCACTTAAATCGCTGCCAGCGTGTAGGGTTATTGGTCTGAAATATCTGTTGGGGTTCTTTTGGGGCCATAGGGGTTAAGAAGCAAAAATGATGCTAGACTGCAAGTTAAACAGAAAGTCCCGCTAAAATTTTAGCAGGACTTAGTTTATCATTTTTTTAAAAGGGTATTATCCTTCAAAACTACTGTAGAAATAAGGGGTCTTGGCTTCAAACTCTGCAGCGCAGGTATCCACCATTTTGTAGACACGAGTAATGCCTAAGGCCTTTCTTTTCTCATACACTTGGTCTTCTGTACAAGTGTTTTTCAAGATTTTCACAATCTGAATATCTGAGAAACCATTTTTCTTGGCTTCTTTGAGAAGGGCAGTAGGAATGGTGTCCAAACTGTAATTGGCAATCTCTTTTTCAATATGGCAGATCTGCTGAATTTGATATAAGAACCAACGGTCAATCCCAGTTGCTTGCGCGATGGATTTTACGGTTGAACCCTGCATCAGAGCGTCTTTGATCCTGAAAATACGATCCCATTTTGGCGTCTTGATATATTCTACAATCTCCTCGCTCTTCATTAAGCTCTTGCCATAATAGCCCAAACCAACAGCTTCATTTTCCAAGCTCTGACAGGCTTTTTGCAAAGCTTCTGTAAAGCAACGGCCAATAGCCATTACCTCACCCACACTCTTCATTTGTAAACCCAAGGTATCATTGGCGCCCTTGAATTTGTCAAAGTTCCAACGGGGTACTTTTACAATCACATAGTCCAATGCGGGTTCAAAATATGCCGATGTAGTCTGAGTAATTTGGTTTTTCAATTCATCCAAAGAATAGCCAATAGCTAGTTTAGCAGCAATCTTGGCAATAGGATAACCAGTTGCTTTAGAAGCTAGGGCAGAAGAACGGCTTACGCGAGGGTTAATCTCTACGGCAATCAGTTCTTCGGTTTCTGGGTTCAAGGCAAACTGTACGTTACATCCTCCCCAGAAATTACCCAGGGATCGCATCATCAGCATGGCTTTATTACGCATTTCTTGGAAGGCGGTATCGCTCAGGGTCATGGCGGGTGCTACTGTAATAGAATCTCCGGTATGCACACCCATGGGGTCAAGGTTCTCTACGGTACAGATAATAACAACATTGTCATTACAATCGCGCAGCAATTCTAATTCATATTCTTTCCAACCCAAAACAGCTTTTTCAACCAATACCTCGTGAATAGGTGATGCTTTCAAGCCTCTTTCCAAAGCCGCATCCAGATCATCCTTGGTATGTACAAATCCGCCACCGGTTCCACCCAGGGTAAAAGAGGGGCGAATTACTAGTGGGAATCCTATTTCTTGGGCAAATTCTTTTCCTTCTAGAAAACTATTGGCAACACGGCTTGGAGCCACAGCCATTCCAATCTTCACCATCAGTTGACGGAACTTCTCCCTGTCTTCTGCGGTGTCAATGGCGGCAACGTCTACCCCAATCATGCGGCAATTAAAGCGTTCCCAAACACCCAATTCGTCTGCTTCTTTACAGAGATTTAGGGCTGTTTGACCACCCATTGTGGGCAAAACCGCATCTATTTGGTTCTCTTCTAATATTTTTTCTATACTTTCAACGGTCAAAGGAAGCAAGTAAACCCTGTCAGCCATCATTGGATCGGTCATGATAGTAGCAGGGTTGCTGTTGATCAGTATCACTTTAATCCCCTCTTCACGTAGGCTTCTGGCGGCCTGGGTGCCGGAATAATCGAATTCACAGGCCTGTCCAATAATGATTGGACCGGATCCGATGATTAAAACTGATTTGATGGAATTGTCTTTGGGCATGGTTGCAAAAAAATAAATTGTGCAAATGTAAGGCGGAAGCCCCAAAAAAGGCATTAATTTTTCTTTAGTGGCTTTTTAAGAACAAAAGCCTTGATTAGAGGTTATAATATTGATTGAATACATAAACAAAATAACATGGCAGTACTAAAAGAAGGAAGCAAGGCACCCGTTTTCAAAGCAGTGGACCAAAACGGCAAGCCTATCTCCCTCAACGATTTCAAAGGAAAAAAAGTCATCCTATATTTCTATCCAAAGGACGATACACCCGGATGCACGGCACAGGCCTGCAATCTCAAAGACAATTACAGCGCCTTGATCAAAAAAGGTTTTCAGGTAGTAGGTGTGAGCACGGATTCTGTGGCTAGCCACAAGAAATTTGAGGAAAAATTTGAATTGCCTTTTCCACTAGTGTCTGATGAAGACAAGAAAATTGTAGACAAGTACAATCTCTGGGGTGAGAAAAAATTCATGGGCCGTACCTATATGGGTACTACCAGAACCACTTTCCTCATTGACGAGACGGGTAAAATTGTCAAAATCATTGCAAAGCCAGACACCAAGAACCATACAGAAGAAATTCTGGCGGCTTGGGCCGAACTTGGATAGCCTAAAAGGGTTAAAAACTTGAATGCCTCCGATCTCGGGGGCATTTTTTGTTATAAAGCCGTAATTCTCAACCACAAATACACTAAAAAGCACATCTATACGTTTTAGAGGGAACATCGGCATCCCCTATGCAGAAAAAGAAAGAGCCACTGGCTCAAATTAGCTTGTTCATGCCCCCCCCTCAGATTCCACCGAATGACCGGTTGCGTCTGAAAGAACTGCATGGTTATGGGGTCTTGGATACAGGCGATGAAGCAGAGTTTAATGATATTGTGGCCATGGCTGCCCGCATCTGCGATACTTCTATTGCCCTAATTTCTTTGATAGACGCTGAGCGGGAATGGTTCAAAGCCAAATTGGGTATGGACGCACATGCCTTTCCCCGAGACGTTTCTTTTTCTTCTCATTTTCTAGAAGCCAATAATTTATTTTTTGAAGTTTCTGATACGCACCAAGACGAGCGCTTTTCTGACAATCCCTTGGTAACGGGTGCACCCTTTGTTCGATTTTTTGCTGGCATCCGATTGGTGAATAAAAACGGATTCACCATGGGTGCACTCATGGTCATGGACCAAGAGCCCCACTTACTCAATGATGACGAAATCTTTTTCTTGCAAACCTTGGCCAAGCAAGTCATTAAATTATTAGATCAGCATATTGTAAACAAGCAACTGGAGCAACAAAGGATTAAACTGCAAGAGCAGATGGAATTGCAGAACAGAATCCTTTCCATTATTGCCCATGACGTACGCAATCCAGTTGGTGCTGTAAAATCAATTATTGAACTCAGTAGTAAAAAACTATTGAGCAAACAAGACGCTGCCTCACTCATGCAAATGGCTGCCAAGCAAATTGATGGTACCGTAGAGCTGCTCAACAACTTGGTAGACTGGGGTTCTATGCAGATGAAGGGCAAGGGTGCAGAGGCTGAAAAAATTCACCTCTATACCTTGGTAAGTAATATGTACAAGAGTTTTGAAGTCATCGCATCGCTCAAGTGTAATATCATGGCCAACCTAGTGGATGATGATCTCTTTATTCATGCAGACATCAATGCCATGCGTTTTATTTTGCGCAATATCATGAGCAATGCCAACAAGTTTACCAAAGAAGGCGTGATCACGGTTTTTGCGCAAGCTGAAGGACAACAGATTGTCCTTTCTATAAGCGATACAGGAGTGGGTATGGACAAACAAACCTGCAAGAAATTATTTCACGGAGACCAGAATGAAAGCACGGCTGGCACGGGTAATGAAAAAGGTTCTGGTCTAGGTTTGATCTTAACCAAAGACTTTATTGAATTGCTGGGTGGTACCGTAAAAGTAGAAAGTGAAATTGGTCAAGGTACTTCTGTAACCATTCGTTTTCCCAATGAAATGGCCATCAATAAAAAAGCAGCATCGGCCCTGGCCTAACTAAATACTTGGTAGACCAATAAGCTCATCAAATAGGCCAGTCCCGTCATATAGACAAATTGAATCACGGGCCATTTCCAACTCTTGGTTTCTCTTTTTACAATGGCCAGTGTACTCATACACTGCATGGCCAATACATAAAAAATCATCAAAGAAAAAGCTGCAGGTAAAGTGTACACTGGACTTCCGTCTGCGTGCTTAGCCGATTTTAATTTTTGTCTAAGAGAACTATCATCGGTTTCTTCTACACTATACAAAGTGGCCATGGTGCCTACAAAAACTTCACGCGCAGCAATAGAAGTAATTAAGGCAATCCCAATCTTCCAATCATAACCCAATGGTCTAATAGCCGGTTCAATGCTTTGACCCAAAATACCTGCATAAGAATTTTGCAATTTTTCTGCAGACAATTGTTTTGCTAATTGTGCTTCATCAGCAGGTCTGGCCTGTATTTGAGCGGCATATTTAGCTTCTACATCGGCCATGCGGGTGCCTGGTCCATAGGAACAAAGAAACCATAGCAGCATGCTGATGATCATGATAATTTTTCCCGCATCGGTCACAAAGATCTTGGCTTTTTCTACCATGGTAATACCCACGTTTTTCCAGCGCGGGGCCCTATAGATAGGCAGTTCCAAAATGAAGAAACTTTTCTCCTTAATGCGAATGGTAAACTTCATCACCCAACTCACAATCAGGGCCATCACGGTTCCTAGTAAATAAAGACCCATCATCACCAATCCTTGTAAACTCAAGAAACCAAAATAGTAATGCTCATCAACTACCAAAGAAATCAAAATGGTATAAACGGGAAGTCTTGCACTGCAACTCATCAATGGGGTTACCATGATGGTGAGCAATCTTTCTTTTTTATTTTCAATATTGCGGGCACTCATGATGGCTGGTACCGCACAGGCAAAGCCACTGATCATGGGCATCACGCTTTTTCCATTCAAACCCACTTTGCGCATGAGTTTGTCACTTAGAAAACTGATCCTGGCCATATAACCCGTGTCTTCTAAAATGGTTATGATTCCAAACAGAATCATGATCTGAGGAATAAACACGAATATGCCACCTAAACCGGCAACAATACCATTGACCAATAAGTCTTGAAACCAACCTTGTTCTAAGTGCGTGCTCAAGTAATTGGCCAAAGATCCAAAAGCTGATTCAATGGCATCCATGGGATAATTGGCCATCCAAAAAACGGATTGGAACAATAAGAACAAGACCGCCATCAAAATCAGATAACCCCAAACACGGTGTAGCAATAGGTCATCTAATTTATCAGAGAACATTTTGCTTTCCATGGGGTCAGGCTCTGTTACATGGTCCTTCATGATCTGACGAATATGACCATAACGCTGTACAATCTCGTCTGCCTGTGTTTTGGTAGGATTGAACTGATTGTCAATTTCTATTTGTTCAATCTGTTCCTGCTCCGTATGGGAAAGTGGAAAATTCTCATGGTTAATCAAATAATGAACCGCTGCATAATCACTTAACTGTGGGAATATTTTTTGAACCTCAGCAATGGCTTTTGGGGCCATCTTCTGATTCTCTATAAAATCTGCTCTATTGTTAATGGCAGGTGCTTTGGCAAAATTGGCCAAAATGCTTTTCAGTTCCGTTAGACCCTTATTCTTTCTGGGATTCACCAGCACAATGGGTACACCCAATTCTGCTTCCAATCCTTTAACGTCTATGATGGTCCCTTTTTTCTCCGCCAAATCATTCATGGTCAGGGCCACCACAACGGGTACCCGCAGATCAATGATCTGACTACAAAACAAGAGGTTGCGTTTGAGGTTGCTGGCATCGGCCACCAAAAGCACCAAATCTGGCTCCACTTCTAGGTCAGCGTGCATAAGTACCTTATAAGCCACCCACTCATCTGCCCTGCGGGGATAGAGGCTATATGTACCCGGCAAATCTATCAGTTCTGCTTTTTGCCCATTGTCTAGGTTTGCCAAACCGGTTTTCTTATCTACCGTAACGCCCGGGAAATTGCCCACTTGTTGGTTCAAACCCGTGAGGGCATTGAACAGGGAGGTTTTTCCGCTATTGGGGTTTCCAACCAAGGCAATATGTAGATAAGGTTTCTGCATCAATACATTAAGGGGGCAAAAGTACTGGCATTCAATGGCTAATCCTTACGAGATTGGTAACAAAAGGCAAAGAATTGAACCCGCACCTGTATTTTTGCAAACCAAAGGAACCCTACCATGAAAAAACTCCTGCTGTTAGTCCTGTTATTTACAACAGTCGCCAATGCCCAAAGTAAAAAGAAAAAACGCCAAGCTGAAGAGAAAGCGGCCATGGAAATCATGACCAATCTAAAGCAGCACGTGCAGTTTTTGGCCGATGACAAATTAGAAGGCAGAAGAACTGGTACCAAGGGTGAACAACTAGCTTATCAGTACCTGGTACAGCAATACACCCAAATGGGTTTGGAGCCCAAGGGCAAGGATGGTTATTTGCAAAGTTTTGAAATCAATGAGGGCAAACAAATTGACCCTAGTAGTTCCTTGGTAGTCAATGACAAAGCACTTGACCTGAATACAGATTTTTTTCCATTGGCTAATAGTGCTCAAAAAAGCCTGAAAGGTAGTCCTGCTATGGCTTTGAATGAGCGTGGTCAACCTTGGTTCAAAGACTTAAAAGAGGTATTGGAAGAGAATAAAAACAATCCCCATTTTGACCTTGATCAGACCATTCAAAAAGACGCTATGGCGGTAGCAGGCAAAGGCGCTACTGCTTTATTCTTGTACAATAGTTCTAGCATTACAGACAATGTGCAGTTTAATAAAAATGATAAAACTGCAGACCTTCCTATTCCGGTGGTATATATTACCAAAACCGGGATCAAAGACCATTTTTCAGACCTTTCTGCCAGTTTGCAACTAAGCCTGAAAATCTCCATCAGTGAGCGCAAACGCAGTGCTACCAATGTGGTGGGCTTTATCAATAATAATGCAGCCAATACCGTGATTCTTGGGGCCCACTATGACCACTTGGGTTATAATGAAGACAAAAACGCCTTAGACACTGGCCATATCATCCACAATGGTGCCGATGACAATGCTAGCGGAACCGCCGCCTTATTAGAATTAGCACGATTGCTCAAAAAATCAGCGCCAAAGAACAACAACTATTTGATCATCCATTTCTCTGCAGAAGAACTGGGATTATTTGGTAGCAAATATTGGTTAGACAATCCTACTACAACTATTACCCCCAACTATATGCTGAACATGGATATGGTAGGTAGGTATGATACCGCGCACAAACTCACTATTGGTGGTTATGGTACTTCACCAGCTTGGGGTGCATATTTTACAGCCAACCCAAGCACTAATTTGATGATTAAATTAGACAGTGCGGGTAGTGGACCAAGTGACCATGCTAGTTTTTACAGAAAAGACATGCCTGTATTGTTCTATTTTACCGGAAGCCATCCTGACTACCACAAAGCCACAGACGATTGGGATAAAATCAATTATGAGGCCGAGCGCCAAATTGTGCAATCTATCTACCAATTAATCGTTTATATGGATGACAAGGGTAAATTGGCTTTCACCAAAACCCGCGAACAACAAGCTGGCAAACGCAGTTTTAGCGTGAGTTTGGGTGTGATTCCGGATTATGGTTATAGTGGAACAGGTATGCGTATAGACGGTGTGAGCCCAGGTAAGCTAGCAGAAAAATTGGGTCTGCAAGCGGGTGATGTTCTCTTGCAATTGGGTGAGTTCAAATTTGTAGACGTGAATAGTTATATGACTTCTTTGGGCAAATTCAATAAGGGTGATAAAACTACTTTGAAAATCAAAAGAGGTACAGAAGAAAAAACATTTGAGGTACAATTCTAGTTTATGAGTCAAGTGCAGAAGCTGCGGTTAAACATGGATGAAATCAACGAAGATTTCTTTGAAGACACGCGTCTGCTTGGTATTATGGCTCCATTGAAAAGTTACCAGCTCTGTTTGCAACTCAATGGTTTATTGGGCTATCAGTTTAGGTTGAATACCGATATTGATATTCATGTGCGCAAAAAAGATCGTAATTATTATTTCTCTGTTTATCAGTCTTCAGAAGCCAATAGTTTTTTAGAGCACTATCTCTACCACAACCAATTTGATGGGGAATACCTCTTACCAGAATTTAGACATATAGATTTTCTCTGGCTCATGAAAGGCGATTTTGTTGACGATGAAAAATGCCAGTTTATCCGTCAAACAGTGAACAGTATTGTCGGCGTGCAATTGGTGGTAGAGCTCACTAATGAGCAGATTAAGAACAAGGGGAATATGATCTTCTAATTCAAAGAAAATGTCATCAGCTACTATACTACAAAGTTGGCAAACCAATGCTGCTGCTTGGTCTCAGGCCATTCAAGAAGAAGCTATTACATCTAGAAAACTGGTCACCAATCAAGCCATGGTATCGGCTTTAGCCAAATATCAACCCGCTTCTTTGTTAGACATGGGGGCTGGGGAGGGTTGGCTTTGTAGGGCTGCTGAAACGCAAATTCCTAGCCTTAAAAAGATTAAGGGAATGGACGCCATTGCTGCACTTGTTGAACAGGCAAAAACCCTTTCTCCTCATTTGGAATGGGTGCAAAAATCTTACCAAGACATTATTGCTGGCGCAAGCCATAACCAAGAAAAATTTCAAATTGTCAGTATCAATTTTGCCCTTTTTGAAAAAGAATTGGTAGAACTATTGCTGCTGGCCTTGCCCAATTATTTGTTGGAAAATGGTAGAATCATCATTCAAACATTACATCCGCTAATGGCCTGCGGCGATGCGGCTTATGAAGAAGGATGGCGTGATGGATCATGGAATGGGTTCTCCTCTGCTTTTAAAGATCCACATCCCTGGTATTTTAGAACCATGGCTGCATGGGTGAATCTATTTGCTGCATCTGGTTTGATATTGGACCAAATGCAAGAACCATTGCACCCAGAAATAGGAAGACCCGCTTCCGTGATTTTTGAATTGGTTCCCAGATCCTAACTATTGATTACCTGAATGGTTTTTTCTCCCGCAGCGGTTAATCTACCAATGGGTTGGGCAAATGCACCTAGACCAAAGGATTCCAAAACAGCCTGTACTTCAGCAACAGCAGTTGGTGCTGCGGCTATCAGTAGTCCACCATTGGTTTGGGGATCAGGCAATAAATGAAAAGCTTCCATCACGTTAACGCCCGGTCCAAAACCAACCTGACTGCTATAACTATTCCAATTACGGAAAGTGGCATCGGGTCCAATCTTTTGTTGTTGGTATACCCTGGCTGATTCCAGAATTGGGGTTTTGCCATAATCCAATTCTGCACCAAGTCCACTGCCCTGGGCCATTTCCATCAAGTGACCAATCAGTCCAAAACCGGTTACATCGGTCATAGCGTGTACGCCTGCAATTTTTCCTAGTGCTTCGCCCGCCTTATTCAAAGTAGTCAGTTGTTTAATCAATTGCTCCAAATGCTCCGCACTGATTTTCTCTCTTTTAGAAGCCGTTGCCAAAATACCCACACCAATGGGCTTGGTTAAAAAGAGCAGGTCTCCTTCTTGGGCCGTATTATTTCTTTTGAGGTTGGGAAGGTCTACTAATCCAGTAACGGCTAAACCAAAAATGGGTTCGGGGCTATCAATACTATGCCCACCCGCTAGTGGTATTCCGGCTTCCAAACAAATGCTGCGCGCTCCTTCCAATACACGCTGTGCCAGTTCTGCGGGTAGTTTTTCAACGGGCCATCCCAGTATGGCAATGGCCATTAAAGGTTTGCCCCCCATGGCATAAACATCTGAAATACTATTGGCTGATGCAATTTGTCCAAAAGCATAAGCATCATCTACAATGGGCATGAAAAAATCCGTGGTACTAATCAGGGCCGTTCCATTTCCAAGATCATAAGCAGCGGCGTCATCATTGCTGGCATTACCTACCAAGAGGGCTGGATAATCCGGTGCCACCACGGCTGTTTTTAAAATATTGCTTAGAACAGCGGGAGATATTTTGCATCCACAGCCACCGCCATGGGAATATTGGGTTAATCTAATCTCAGACATGGAATCTATTTGAACTGCAAATTACGGTCAATCAACTTGGAATTACCCAAACCAATTGGCCCAGGTCATAATCTTCTTCTAGACCATTATCCACCACCAATCGGCCATTGGCCTTAACTTCTTTGATGATGGGTTGGAAAAGAATATTGTCTTTTTTCAAAGACACCCTTTCCCCTTTTTTATACAAAAGTTGATTATAGGCTTCCAACTGTGCTTGCATGCCGCCATTTTCCAATTCTTGGAATCTTTTTTCCAAAGATTGGCAAAGCTGCTTGGCCAGTTCAACCGGATCAAAGCTTTTTCCCGTAATCTGTTTGAGAGAAACGGGGTTGTGGATCTGGCTATCAAAAACCGTTTGGTTAATATTAATACCTATTCCCAAAACGGAATACTGCCAGATGCTGCCTTTTAAATGGTTTTCAATGAGAATGCCCCCTGCCTTTCTGTCACGCCAATACAAATCATTTGGCCATTTTATCTTGGTTTCTTCCCCCGCATATTGACTAAAAAAGTCATAACAGGCCAGTGCGGTCATGATGCTGATGGCAAATTGCTGGCTAATTAACAAAAATTGGGTATTTATGACCACGGTTAACAATATGTTTGAACCTGAATCGTCTTTCCATTGTTTACCCATTTGTCCCTTACCCTTGGTTTGGTGATGAGCAAAGAAAGCCGCTCCATGAGCAGCCAAATTAGCTTGAACCTTGTCAATGGCATAGATGTTGGTACTATCTACTTGGGCTAATACCAAAAATGGGTGACCAATGGGAGTTTTAGCATTTATAGGTAACAAAGAATTACTATTTTTGACAAAGGTAGCACTCATGGGTCATCCAAAGGTTTAGAACAACTGAGGTAAACCGGGAGAACTCAAGATAAAATCACTATTAAACAAACACAATTATTGGCAACGCTTTCTCTATCTAATAGCCGAACAAAACCCACTGGTAGCCGGCTTACCCGCAATTCAAAGATTTTCAAAACCATTGTCAAAGCCATCCAAGACAAGAAAGGGGAAGACCTGATCAGCTTGGACTTAAGGAAAATTGAAGAGGCTTCTGCTGATTTTTTTGTGATATGTCAAGCCCCTTCTACCACACAGGTAAAAGCCATTAGCGATTTTATAGAAGAACAAGTGGGTTTGGCCTGCGGAGAATTGCCTTATAAACACGAAGGTAGAACCACAGGACAATGGGCATTAATTGATTATGTGAACATTGTAGTACACGTAATGCACCCTGAAGCCCGTAAATTTTATAAATTGGAAGAAATGTGGAGCGATGCCGCGGCACAATTACACCAAGACAACGAATAAATAGCAAGCAATCATAGATCATCATTAATTACCAGAGGGAAACCAAGATATGTCACAGGAAAATAAGAGTCCAAAATTCAACATTCAGAACGATAAGGGCGATAGTCCACGCAAGGGACCCAAATTCAATTTGTATTGGATTTACGGAATCATTGCCGTGGTCTTAATAACGTCTAATTTATGGAGTTTCTCTCCAGACATCACCAAGACCAATGAACTGGAATTCAAACAGGAAATGTTGTCCAAAGGCGATGTACAGAAGCTAGAACTGATCAGGAATAAAAATGCCGTTAGGGTATTTATTTATAAAGACAGTTTGTCTAAAGCATTCTATACACAGAAATTTAGCAAGAAGCCACTAGACAAGAAAAAGTTTGATGGGGTTGCTTTATTTGAGTTCAATGTAACTGATTGGGAAACCTTCAATAGCAGGATGGATAAGTTTTATGTAGAACATCCTGAAATAAAACAAGTAAATGCTCCAACCATTGACGAGGGTGAATGGTTTGGACCTATTGCTAATACCATCTTCTCATTAGTAATCATCATTGCTGCTTGGGTATTGCTCATGCGCAAAATGGGTGGCCCATCAGGTGGTGGTGGCCCAGGAGGCATTTTCAATATTGGAAAATCAAAAGCTACTTTGTTTGACAAAGGCGCTAAAGTCAATATCACTTTCTCTGATGTAGCTGGTTTAGATGAAGCCAAGGTAGAAGTGATGGAGATTGTAGACTTCTTAAAAAATCCCAAAAAATATACTTCACTAGGTGGTAAGATTCCAAAAGGCGCATTGCTGATTGGACCTCCCGGTACCGGTAAAACCTTATTGGCAAAAGCTATGGCGGGTGAAGCACAAGTGCCTTTCTTTAGCCTGAGTGGTAGTGATTTTGTGGAGATGTTTGTGGGTGTGGGTGCCAGCCGTGTGCGTGACTTGTTTAAGCAAGCCCGTGAAAAAGCCCCTTGTATTATTTTCATTGATGAGATTGACGCTATTGGTAGAGCCCGTGGTAGAAATGCCATGATGAGCAATGACGAGCGTGAAAATACCTTGAACCAATTGTTGGTTGAGATGGATGGATTTGGTGGAGACACAGGAATCATTATCCTAGCAGCTACCAACCGACCAGACGTATTGGATTCAGCCTTATTGCGTCCAGGCCGTTTTGACCGTCAGATCTCTATTGACCGCCCAGACGTGGTAGGTAGAGAAGCCATTTTCAAAGTGCATTTGATGGCCATCAAAATATCTGAAACCTTAGACATTCATAAACTGGCCGAGCAAACCCCAGGTTTTGCCGGTGCCGATATTGCTAACGTATGTAATGAAGCTGCATTGATTGCTGCTAGAAAAGATAAGTTGGCCGTAGACATGAGCGATTTCCAAGACGCCATTGACCGTGTGATTGGTGGTCTAGAGAAAAAGAACAAAATTATTTCTCCAGACGAGAAAGAAGTGATTGCTTACCACGAAGCAGGACACGCTATTTGTGGCTGGTTCTTAGAACACGCTTATCCTTTGTTAAAAGTGACCATTGTTCCAAGAGGTACCGCTGCATTGGGTTACGCGCAGTACACACCAAAAGAACAATACCTCTATACTACCGAGCAATTGATAGACCAATTGTGTATGACATTGGGTGGAAGGGCTGCAGAAGAAATCTTCTTTGGTAAAATCTCTACAGGTGCATCAAATGACTTGCAGCAGATTACCAAGATGGCTTATTCTATGATCACCACTTATGGTATGAATGATAAGATTGGTAATATCAGTTTCTATGATCCTTCTCAAGAAAATACCTTTACCAAGCCTTTTAGTGAAGAGACTGGTAAGATGATTGATGACGAGGTTCGTAAATTGGTGAAAGAAGCGTATCAGCGCACCATTGCTTTGCTCACAGAGCGTAGGGCAGAGGTTGAACTCTTGGCCAAAGAATTGTTAGACAAAGAAGTTTTGCATAAATCTGATGTAGAAGAATTGATTGGTAAAAGACCTTTTGAAGAAAAGAAAATCTTAGAAGTGCCTATTCCTCCAACACCAGGTGAGTTGCCCATTATTCCAATCATTGGAACAGATGAAGAACCTATTGTCCCCATCAGCTAATTGTTGAAAAATGGCCGATAACGCTAGAGAAAATATATTGAACAGGATTAAACAGGCACTGAAAAAACCAGTGCCTGTTCCCTTTCCTGAAGCGCAAGGAAACGAGTTTTTGTTTCAACCAGCAGACCAAGATCTAGAAATTATTTTTGCTGAAAACTTTACCCAATTACAGGGCAGGTTTTCATACTGTGCCAATGAAGCCGAGCTAGCAGTGCAATTAAATGCACTGGCCGCACAGCGCAAATGGTCCAAAGTCTATTGCATAGAACCAGCGTTAAAAACTGTGCTTGCAGAAAAAGGCTTTACCAATTCTGACGCTACTGATCTTGCATCCTGCGATGCTTCTATTACTTATTGCGAGCAATTGGTTGCTAGAACAGGCTCTCTCTTGCTTAGTAGTGGACAAGCCAGTGGCAGAACCGTAAGTGTTTATGCACCCGTGCATATTTGCGTGGCGTATACAGACCAATTGGTCTATGATATTGCCGATGGCATGAATGAATTGATTGACCGCTATAGATTGAATCTTCCATCTCTCATCACCCTTGCTTCTGGTCCCAGCCGTACTGCCGATATTGAAAAAACCTTGGTAGTGGGTGTACATGGTCCCAAAGAAGTTTTTTGCTTTTTACTAGACAGGCAATAAACTGTTAGCAGTATCTTTAACCTATGAACCAAACAACCGTTCATCAGATTTTTGTCTATGGGTCCCTGCGTAGCGGATTCAATGCCCCTGCTTTTGAATATATCAGCCGCTATTTTCAACTGGTAGCACCCGCCAAAGTAAGAGGATTGCTCTATGATATGGGCGAATACCCTGCAGCGGTTCCTACGCATCATGACCAATTTTTACTAGGTGAATTATACGCCATTCAACAGGAAGAAGAATTTGCCTGGGCCTTAGAACAATTGGACGAGTATGAAGGCATTAATGAATCACCAGAAGACTCACCCGTTTCTTTTAAAAGAGAACTGGTAGAAGTGATCACTGAATCTGGCAATACCATTGCTTGGATTTATTGGTTTAGTGGTAGCATAACAGACAAACCCTTAATTGCCTCCGGCGATGTGTTGGAATACCTGCACCAACAGCAACAAAAACGATAAGATGGAGATTAGCCCAGAAAAGCAGATTTATTTTTTGTCCGATTTTCATTTGGGTGCACCCAATCATGCGCAGAGTTTGATCAGAGAAAAAAAGCTAGTAGCCTTCTTGGATTCCATCAAGGACAAAGCATCCGAGATTTTTATTGTAGGAGATATTTTTGATTTTTGGTTTGAATACAAAACCGTTGTCCCCAAAGGCTTTACCAGATTATTTGGTAAGCTGGCAGAACTCTCTGATAGCGGCATTCCCATGCACGTATTTGTAGGCAACCATGATATGTGGATGCGTGGTTATTTTAAAGAGGAATTTAATATCCCCGTTTATTTTGAACCCGAAGTCATTGAGCGCGCAGGCAAACGAATTTTTATTGGCCATGGCGATGGACTTGGGCCAGGTGATCACGGTTTTAAATTTATCAAGAAGATTTTTAGAAGCCCCATTTGTCAATGGTTGTTTGGAAATTTATTGCACCCCAATTGGGCCATTGGTCTTGCCAATTTTTTCAGCCGAAAAAGCAGAGAAAAAACGGGAGACGCTGATGCCAATTTCTTGGGCGAAGAAAATGAATGGTTGATCATTTTTTCAAAAGACTATTTGAAAAAAGATCCAGTTGACTATTTTATTTTTGGCCACAGACATTATCCCATCAAACTGGAATTAGCAGGTGGTGCATATTATGTAAACCTAGGTGATTGGATCAGGAATTTTACCTATGCCAGTTTTGATGGTCAATCGTTGAACTTACACAAATGGGAATCATCCTAAACTATGGAAAAGATCTTGCAAACCATTGTTCTCAATAATAGCATTGAAAGCTATTTGATGGTCATTGCCATTATTACTTTGGCCATTATCTGCAAGCGTTTGATCTCTAAATATTTTGCTAGCCTACTCTACAAGATGGTGGGCAAAGCAGGTAAAAACATTAAGAAACAATCCTTTTTTGATTTAGTAGTACAACCCCTAGACATGTTCTTGGTAGTGGTGATTTCACTCATTGCTATTGACCAACTCAATTATCCCAAAGCTTTTGAAGTAAAAGTCTATCATATTACGCTAAGGCAATTATTGGAGTCTATAGCCAACGGGGTCATGATTATTTTATTCATCTGGCTCTGCATTCGGGTCATAGAATTTATTGCCCTAATCCTTGAAGACAAAGCCAACCTAACCCAGGACCAGAGCGATAACCAGTTGATTGTTTTTTTCAAAGACTTTTTCAAAGTGCTCTTGGTGATCATTGGGTTCTTGATGATCTTTCATTTCTCATTTAATAAAGACGTGAGCAACCTACTCACGGGGTTGAGCATTGTGGGTGCAGCCATTGCACTAGCCATGAGAGAAAGTATGGAAAACCTGATTGCTTCTTTTATCATTTTCTTTGACAAACCCTTTGTTACAGGAGACCTGGTAAAAGGCGCCAATTTTCAAGGCAATATTGAAAAGATTGGGTTGCGAAGTACCAGAATCAGAACCCTTGAAAAGACCCTGATCTCTGTACCCAACAAACAAATGGTAGACAGCATTATAGACAATATTTCTCTGCGCTCTCAACGCAAGGTAGAATTGAAATTAGAATTGAGTTTGCTTACTACTGCGGCTCAAACAAAAGCTTGGATGACAGAGCTCCGCTCTTTGTTGCAAAATCATCCTGATGTAGAAACCTATTCTTTGTTTTTTGCGGATACTGGTAAGACGGTTCACCAAATTAGCCTAGAATACTTTACCAGTATGGAGCAGAACATAGAAGACTTTAATGAAACCAGGGAGCAGATTAACCTGGGTATTGTATCATTATTGGAACAGCATAAAATAGAATTGGCCGCACAGAGTACAGAAGTAGTGGTAAAAAATTTTACAGCAGTTGAATAGTTGAATTACTGAATAGCAGCTACAATTTCTCCCAGTTCTTTTTCCATATAACCGGTCTTACCATATTCTTCTACACGCCCAACTTCCTTACCATTGACTAACACAATAAAGGTGGGAACCGTTTTCAATTGGTATTTCACATGCAAATTTTGCACAGCAATTTTTCTTGTATCAACCGCAACTAAAACAATTTTTGATTCAGGAAATCCTGCTTTGTCCATGAGTCTATAAAACTTAGGAAGTAGGTTATGTGAATCATGACACCATGTGCCAAAAAATACTAGGAGGGTAATTTTAGACCCGTTTTTTTGAAAAGCAGCCACAGCACTGGCATCTGCTTCGCCAAATTTGCCATTCTCAACAAACCACTGAAAGCTGGAATCATTCACCAGCAAAGACCTATTGATGATTCCTTTTAAAGCCTTGTTACCATTGGTATCTGTAAATACTTGGTAATTGGGTTTGGCGCTTTGTTTGCTAGTAGCACAGGAGAATAGGAGTACGGATAAAAAAATGGCAAGCAGGGAACGTATCATGAAGCCAAATTGGATTTTAATTCCAAAAGAAATCCTTTGAATTTGTTCAGGGTCTGAACCAATTGAGCTTGGGTATCGGCCTGAGCCTTATTGTTCTTCAAATAATTCTTGGCGCCTTCAATAGAGAATTTGCGTTGGCGCAGCAGAAAATAAATCAGTTGTAAATTCTTGATATCTTCTACACGGAACAAACGGTCTCCCTTTCTGGTCTTTCTGGGTTGCAGAATGTCAAACTCATTTTCCCAGTAGCGCAAAAGCGATGTGTTTACTTTAAACCAACCCGCTACTTCACTTATGCTATAATAGAGTTTTTGAGCCAAAATGCTTTCTTCTGGAACATCTATCAGGTCTAGTTCTGTATCCATTTCACGAAAAGACTTTCTGCCACGCTTGCTGGCTTTCTTTTCTTCAATGGCAATGGATTCCTTGGGCTCGGCTATTTTTTTAACCTTGATCCTAACCCCAATATTTTGGTTTTCATAAACCATGGCGGGTTCTGCCACAGGCACCTGTAATACTTCAACCGGTGGTTTTGGAGCTGCAGGTTTGGCAACGCGTTCTTTCTTGGGCTTGGGTGCCGCTGTTTCTATTGGAAATCCAAATAAGTCTAATTGTTGCAAAGGTCCTGCCATGCCCTAAAAGTAGTACAACTAATTTGGCCCTGTGACAGCCCAAGGCCCATGGTGGAAAAGAAGGCTTTTACTGGGGAAAGCTATTGAAATGCTAGCTTTGCAAAAAAGCACATGCACCAAATCAAGACCATTTGTATTTGCGGAGCGGGAACCATGGGGTCCGGAATTGCCATGGTGTCTGCGCAGGCTGGTTTTCAAACCATCCTCTTTGATTTGAATGATGCGGTGCTGGAAAAAGCCCAGACCACCATTTTAGTTAATTGGAACCAACTCTTGGCCAAGGGAAAAATCAATCCGGAAGACTTGAGCCGTTTTCAGTCCTTGATCCAGTTTACAGATAAGCTTGCGGATTGTCAGGCAGACCTGATTATTGAAGCCATTATTGAAAAACTGGTTGCTAAAACAGACCTGTTTAGAGAGCTGGAGCAGATAAATCCATTGAATACCATTTTGGCCAGCAATACTTCATCTATATCTATCAATACCATTGCCCAGGGCCTAGAACACCCATCCCGATTTGTGGGCATGCATTTTTTTAATCCTGCACCAGTGATGAAATTGGTTGAGTTGGTTAAGGGTCAGGATACCAATGAAAAAGTGATTACACTACTCCAATCAATTTGTCAGAAAATGGGTAAGACCGCGGTTGTTTGCAAAGACGCACCCGGTTTTATAGTCAATAGGGTAGCCAGACATTATTATCTAGAAGCTATGTGGTTATTGGCCCAGGCGCAGGAAAATGGAGAAGAAATTGACCCCGCCAGCATAGACAAGATCTTAACTGCCAGTGGTTTTAAAATGGGGCCTTTTCAACTCATGGACCTCATTGGAATGGATATAAATTATGGGGTTAGCCAAATTGTATATGATGCACTTGGACAACCTGAAAGGCTCAAACCATCGCCTATTCAAGCGCAGAAAGTGGCTGATGGTCATTTAGGTAAGAAGAGCGGCAAGGGGTTCTATGAATACAAGTGAAGAGTGAAGAGTGAAGAGTGAAGAGTGAAGAGTGAAGAGTGGGAGGAAGAAAGTGAAGAGTGGGAGGAAGAAGAAAGTGAAAAGTCAAATTTTGAATTTTGACTGAGCAAAGCCTAGTTTTGCCAGATGCTCATAGCGGTTAATGCAATATTTCTTCAGAAGGGTAGGATGGAGGGTTATGGTTGGTTTGTACAAGAGGTGTTTAGCCGCTTGGCCAAGCAATATCCAGCGCACCAATTCTTATTCGTTTTTGACAGACCCTATGATGAATATTTTGTTTTTGCGCCCAACTGTAAAGCCATTGTAGTAGGTCCAGCAGCTAGACACCCGGGTAGTTTTTTTTATTGGTACAATATTGCGGCACCTGCTGCTTTAAGAAAATTCAAACCCGATGTTTGGGTTAATCCCTATGGTTTTTGCAGCACTAGTTCTAGCATCCCACAATTGTTAATGGTACATGACCTAGCTTATTTGCATTATCCCAAATTTATAGCTTGGCATCAGTACTGGTATTACAAATTATTCACGCCTGGATTTATTAAAAAAGCCAAGCAGGTATTAACAGTTTCTGATTTTTCAAAAGCGGATCTGGTGAAACATTTTCCAAGCGCTACAAATAAAATCAGTACGGTCTATCCCGCTGCCCGTGCGGGTTTCCAGCCCTTGAGTTGGGAAGAGAAGTCCCAAGTAAAAGATAGTTTTTCTGATGGCAGAGAATATTTTTTATTTGTGGGGGGCATTCATCCTAGGAAAAATTTACTCAAGCTTTTAAAAGCTTTTTCGCTGTTTAAAAAATGGCAGAAAAGCAATATGAAATTATTGGTGGCTGGAAGAATGGCTTGGCAATATGAAGACTTGCTGGAGAAAATCAAGACCTATAAATACCGAGAAGACCTGGTCTTGTTGGGTGCTTTGGAAGAAGCACAGTTAACCCGAATTACCGCATCGGCCTACGCCTTGGTCTACCCTAGTTTCTTTGAAGGTTTTGGAATGCCCATTGTGGAAGCCATGCAGTCTGGTGTCCCCGTCATTGCAAGCAATACTAGTAGTATGCCTGAAGTGGGTGCAGACGCTGCTTTGTATGCAGACCCCAATGATCCTGATGCCATGGCCAAACAAATGCTCCTACTCTATAAAGACGAAAAACTGCGGAATTTTCAAATTGAAAAAGGATTAGACAGGGCCCAAGATTTTAGTTGGGACAAAACCGCCCAAGGGGTTTGGGAAAATATCCTTGCCATGGCCAAATAAACTACTTGGAACAGAAAACGTAGTTTTGCGCCAGTATTTAAAAATAGCAATATGCACAAATCAACCATTTCCATTGATATTCATTTAGATGAAAACAAAGTACCTGATCAGATCAATTGGTCAGCTTCTGATTCCACTGCCGATGCCATGCAACCCGCAAAGTCAATGATGGTGGCTTTTTGGGACGCACAAGACAAGTCTGCCCTTAGAATTGACCTTTGGACCAAAGACATGATGGTAGACGAGATGGCCGATTTTTATTACCAAACTTTTATGGGTATGGCCGATACTTTTCATCGTGCTACCCAACAAACAGAATTGGTGGAAGAAATGAAAGCCTATGCCAAGGACTTCTATAAAAAATTCAGAGACATTCAATTAAAAGAGAACAAATAAAACCTAGTATATGAGTTTAGAAACACAGGTAATGGACCAGATGAAAGATGCCATGAAGTCTAAGAACGAACCACTTTTGCGTGGTTTGAGGGCCATTAAAGCTGAGATCATCAAGGCTAAAACAGAGCCAGGCGCCAACGGAGAAATTAACGCAGATACTGAAATCAAATTATTACAAAAACTGGTAAAGTCTAGAAAGGATTCTCTAGAAATATATCAAACACAGAATAGGCCAGATTTGGCTGCCAAGGAATCTGAAGAGATTGCCGTAATTGAAAAATTTCTGCCCCAACAAATGAGTGCAGAAGAACTGGAAGCTGCTTTAAAAGCCATCATTGCTGAAACCGGTGCCGCTGGTGCCAAAGACATGGGTAAAGTAATGGGTGTTGCCAGCAAACAATTGGCAGGCAAGGCAGAAGGTAAAGCCATTTCTGCAGCGGTGAAAACCCTTTTGGGATAATCACAGCATGGGTAGCATAGATGTCATTTGTCTGGTTTTGTTGGCACTGTCCATTTACAAAGGCTTTCAAAAAGGCCTGATTGTGGCAGTGTTTGCTTTTCTGGGCATCTTTATTGGGCTGGCGGCAGCACTTAAATTAAGTGCCATGGTAGCCAAAGCCCTTGGCAACTATACCCATATTACGGCAAGTTGGTTACCTTTTTTGGCTTTTTTATTGATCATGCTGGGTGTTTGGGTATTGGTGAAAATGGGTGCAGCCTTGGTAAAAGCTGCTTTTGAAATGGTTTTATTGGGTTGGTTAAATACCGTAGGAGGGGTTTTGGTCTATGGGTTTTTGTACCTGACCGTTTTTAGCATCTTACTTTTTTATGCCAAACAGTTGCAGCTTTTACAATCGGTAGACCTAGCTGCATCAAAAGCTTATCCCTATTTGGAATCCTTGGCACCTACCATGATGCAATGGTTTGGAAAAATCATTCCCATTTTCAAGGACAGTTTTCAGGAATTGACCTTGTTTTTTGAAAAAATTGCCAAAAACTAAGCCCTTAACCTATTGATAAAGCCGCTTATTGCCCCGTTTTAGCTTAAAATCTGTATTTTGCAGATGCAGATACGATTGTAAGAGAAAAAGCGTTTTAAATCTGGGCCGTACCGTTAAATGAAACCAAGCGTGCTTGCATAAGAAATTATAACATGGATTACGAGATCAAACAACAGGATAAATTCAAATTTATAGAGGAGGGAGAGGGAGAGCCGCTTTTATTATTACACGGGCTTTTTGGTGCACTGAGCAATTTTGCAGATTTGGTAGAACATTTTAGGGGAAAGTACAAAGTAATTGTACCCTTATTGCCCCTTTTTGAATTAGACATTTTTCATACCACGGTTGGCGGTTTGCAAAAACACGTGCACAAGTTTATTGAACTACGTGGTTACAACAATATTCATTTATTGGGTAATTCATTGGGTGGACATGTGGCCTTGGTACACGTACTCAAACAACCCGAAAAAATTAAATCACTCATTCTCACTGGAAGCAGTGGTTTGTTTGAAAATGGCATGGGCGATAGTTATCCCAAACGAGGTGACTATGAATACATCAAGAAAAAGACACAGGTTACTTTCTATGATCCCGCTACTGCCACCAAAGAATTGGTAGACGAAGTTTTTGAAATCACCAATAATAGGATCAAAGTCATCAAGATTATTTCTCTGGCCAAAAGCGCTATCCGCAATAATCTGGGTGAAGAAATTAGTGGCATCAAACAACCCACTTTATTGATCTGGGGAAATAATGACACCATTACGCCCCCATTTGTTGGACAAGAATTCAATAAGTTGATTCCCAATTCAGAACTGCATTTTATAGACAAATGCGGTCACGCACCTATGATGGAAGTTCCCGGTGAATTCAATCAGATTCTAGAAGCTTTTTTAGATAAATTGAAAGCGCCAGCAACAACCCTTGCTTGATTTTGTTGTATCATTTGAAAACGGCACATGTTAGCTTCACAGATACTGCATACTGGATTCCCCTCTTTGCACCTCACAGACAGGGTTTCATTGGCTTTACAGTTAATGGATGAATATGACGTACAACATTTACCGGTGTTGAGCGAGGATCACTATGTTGGGTTAATTGCCAAATCTGATTTGCTAGACGTTGACGAAGATCAAAGCATTGCTACTATTCAAGACCAGTTTGCTAACCTATCTATTAAAGGAGAAGAGCATTTTTTAGTGGCTTTGAAAATGGCCGCTGAAAGAGAATTTTCCTTGGTGCCCGTAATCAATGAACAGTCTGAATTATTGGGTGTGATTACCCTTGCTAACCTGATTCAACAATTATCCCGTTTTGTAGGGAATGAAGAAAAAGGGGGAGTGATTGTACTAGAAATTTCTAAACGAAATTACAGCTTTGGAGAGATCAGCAGATTGGTAGAAACCAATGACGCTTTGATTACCCAGTGTAATACGTTTACAGAACCAGAAACCGGGCTCATCATCATTACCCTCAAAGTGAATAAGATAGAGATCTCTGCCATTGTTGCTACATTCCAGCGCTATGATTACGCGGTGCGATATTATTTTGGTGAAGAGTCTTACACCAATGAATTGAAAGACAATTACAACCACTTACTGGCCTATCTGAATGTCTAGCCAGTGTAGCTCCATAATGTTATCTTTTTTTGTGCCTAAGCAGTGTAGGTATCTCTTTGTTATTGCCCTTGCGCTATGCATAACAAATAGCGTTCTTGCACAAGAAGTGGTTGCTGTAAAAAAAGAAAAATTTGATAGTTTATTGGCTCATGCAAAGCCGTCTGATTCTTTAAGGGTTAAGTCAATTCTGATTGCTGGTAATAAACGTACCAAGCAGATGATCATTCAAAGGGAACTACCATTTCAAGTGGGAACCACCATTGCCAGACATGATTTGGACAGAGAATTACTATTAGCCAAAAGGCAATTGATGAACACGGCTTTGTTTGTAGACGTTCAAGTATTACCAGTTATTACAGATACTAGTACTGCAGAGATACAAGTGCAATTAAAAGAGCGCTGGTACTTATTTCCCCTACCTTATTTTAAACTCATTGATCGGAATTTTAACCAATGGTGGGTAGACCAGAAAAGAAGCTTAGAAAGGGTGAATTATGGGATCAAGTTTATTGAGAATAACGTAACAGGAAGAAATGACAACCTCAATATTTGGTTGATTACAGGATATACGCAACAAATTAACCTAAGGTATGATCTGCCCTTTATTGATAAGAAATTAAGAACTGGTTTCAATGTTGGATTTGCTTATGGAACTCAGCGTGAAGTCAATTATGCCACAGCAGATAACAAACAACAGTTTTTCAAATTAGAGGATCGCTATTTGAAAAAAACTTTCAGGGCTGATCTAACTTATTCCTATCGCCCTGGCGTAAAACAAAGACACGCTTTTAGAGTTTCTTATTACGATGAATCAGTTGATGATACGGTAATTAAAAGAACCCCCAATTATTTTGTTAACCAAGAAAATCAGTTCCGTTATTTAGACCTGAACTATCGGTTTAAATTTTATAATGCGGACTACAATGCCTACCCAACAGATGGCTTTTTGTTTGAAGGAAATCTTTACCAACGGGGGGGCTTTGGAAAGTCACAACTTTGGATGGTCAATGCCCGAGCTGTGTATGCGCTCCCATTAGCCAAAACATCTTTTCTACACTTAGAGGGTCTGGTGCAATTGAAATTTCCGGTAAACAATGCTTTTACGGACCAGCGATTAATGGGTTATGGCAGTATGCAAATGCGGGGTTTAGAATACAATGTGGTAGATGGGATGAAGGGCGGTATGCTCAAAACCACCATCCATCAGAAATTAATCGGGTTTGACCTTAGAAACCCGTTTAAGAGTAAGACCCATGACAAAATTCCTTTTAGACTCTATCTCAAAGCCTATACAGACCTTGGATATGCCCATATAAGCAGTCCAAAACCTGATAACACACTCAATAACAAGGTTTTACATACTTATGGATTTGGGCTAGACATTATTTCTATCTATGATTTTGTGTTTAAGATTGAATATAGCTTTAACCAGCTAGGCAAGGATGGCTTATATTTACAGAGCAGAAACGATTTCTAGTGCCTTAGGCACCACTCAATTACAGCAATGAAAGTAGCCATCTACAGCCGCGGTTTGGATTTTGAGCAAGAGAACCCCATTCAATTATTGTTAGAGGAACTCATGCGGCATGAAACTAGTATTCTGATCTTCCATCAATTATTGGAACAGTTTAGTTTTCCGCCCCAGATGCAAGAAAAACTCAAGCCTTTTTATAATTCAGCCGATTTAAGTAATGATATTGATATTCTCATTAGCCTTGGCGGCGATGGCACCATGTTAGACGCCGTTACCTTGGTGAAACAAAAGAATATCCCTATTCTGGGCATCAATTTTGGGCGTCTAGGTTTTCTGGCCAGCATTAGCCGCAATGAATTGTCATTAGCTGTGGATGCCCTGATCAACAGAACCTTCCTGATTGAAAAAAGAACCCTGATTCACTTGGATTCCAATGAGGGTTTGTTTGGTGATATACCTTTTGCTTTAAATGAATTTGCCATTCACAAAAGGGATATTTCTCCCATGGTGAAGATTCATACTTATTTGAATGGAGAATTCCTGAACACCTACTGGGCCGATGGTTTGATAGTATCTACCCCTACTGGTTCTACGGGTTATAATATGAGTTGTAATGGTCCCATTGTATTCCCAGAATCTAGCAGTTTTGTAATTACACCTGTGGCGCCACACAACCTAAACGTTAGATCCATCGTAGTACCAGATTCCAACGTGATTTCATTTGAAGTGGAAGGCCGTGCTGACCAATTCATTTGTGCCTTGGATGCCCGAAGAGAGATTGTGAACAAGACCATTCAATTGGCGGTGAGAAAGGAGAATTTTTATGTAAATCTGGCCAGATTGAATGAAAATAACTTCCTCTCTACCCTTAGGACCAAGCTCACTTGGGGATTAGACAAAAGAAATTAACTTTTACGTTCAAAAAAATTGGTGCTATTTTACAATAACCAGATCCAATAGTCACATGCGTAACAGAATTGCATTTGTTGTTTTACTGTTTTTGTCTTCTATGACTGCAAAATCGCAGAGCATGGAAAGCTATGTGCACCAAGGTGAATATGGCTTTGCCGTTGGGTTGGGCCATTATTTTGGAGACCTGAACACCAATATGCAGATCAATAGACCCAAGTTCTCGGGAAGTTTGTTCTTTAGAAAACAGTTTAACAATTACATAGGGGTTAGAATCACCGGAGGCTATGCTTTCTTGGGATATTCCGATACCTATAGCAGCAATCCCACAGAAAAACAGCGCAACCTGAGCTTTAACAGCAATGTTTGGGAACTCAGTCTTTCTGGAGATTTCAACTTTTTCAAATTCATTCCAGGTTTTGAGCAATACCGTTACACCCCCTATATTAGCTTGGGTTTGGGTGTGATGTCTTTTGATCCCTATGCCTACTTGAATGGAGAGAAAAACCTACTAAGACCTTTGGGTACAGAAGGTCAGGGTAGTTCCTTGTATCCAGACCGAATTCCCTATAGCCCTATTGCCATCACCATTCCATTTGGGGTAGGCGTTAAATATGCTTTAACCGATAGGATGAATATTTATGGTGAAGCGGTATACCATTTTACCAGAACAGACTACCTAGATGACGTGAGTACCACTTATGCACCAGATGCTTTTCCTGCCCTACCGGATGGTTCACCTTCAACGGCTTTTTTATTGCAAGACAGAAGCTATGAAACTGGTAGTTCTATTGGCATCAAGGGTAGACAAAGGGGTAATAGCCTTCAAAAAGACGCGTATTTGACCCTTCAAGTGGGTCTTTCCTTCAATTTACAAAGCTATCGCTGCCCCAAAGCCACCAATTACTAGCCTAAATCTTGGCTATTCAGAGATTTGAGTCCTTTTTTCTGCAATTAAATCCTGTCAACACAAGCCTTTTTGTTAATTTTGCAGCCTAAATGAAGGGTATACCATGCTGGAAGACCTCATTGCTAAAATAAAAACAGACCGCCTGCCTAGGCATATTGCCATCATTATGGATGGGAATGGACGTTGGGCAGAGGAGCAAGGCCAGGAGCGCCTCTATGGGCATTTCCATGGGGTGGAGTCTGTGAGAATCATTGTGGAAGGCTGTGCGGAATTGGGTATTGAATACCTGACTTTGTACGCGTTTAGTACTGAAAACTGGGATAGACCCAAACAAGAAGTTGAGGGTCTCATGTCTTTGTTTGTAGATACTATTCACAAGGAAGTACCTGTTTTGAATAAAAACAATATTCGCCTACACGTAATTGGAGATTTGAGCTTATTGCCTGCGGATGCACACAGAGAACTACATGAAGCACTAGATATGACTAGTCATAATACGGGTCTGAACGTGATTCTGGCCTTGAGTTATAGTAGTCGTTGGGAATTGGTGAATGCGGTAAAACAAATTGGCCTAGACGTAGAAGCGGGTAAGATCAAAGCAGAAGGTATTAATCAAGAAGTGCTGGAGCAATACCTTGCTACCAGTGAGTTTCCTGATCCTGAGCTCATGATTAGAACCAGCGGGGAATACCGTATTAGTAATTTTTTATTGTACCAATTGGCCTATGCAGAACTCTATTTTACCAATACCCGTTGGCCCGATTTCAGGAAAGAAAACCTGGTAGAAGCCATACTGGATTTCCAAGGTCGGAAACGACGTTTTGGGAAGACAGACAAACAGATTGAGGAGGAAGCCCAATTGGTCTGAAACACTTTATATTCAAAACAGTTGGTTAATAAAGGGGGTTTTAACAAACACTTTTAATTATTCCCGTTAATTTGCCCAACTTAAAACCTTGAAAAACGCTGAAAGCAGCATGGAACCTGTTTTCAGACTGGAATATCACAAAAAGAACCGGATGCAGAAATTGTACAAATACTTAGTGTTGGCTTTCCTTGTTTTGTTGTTGGGTAATAAGGCCCAGTCTCAATCATCCACGGGTTCAACAGATACTACCATCACTTCTATTGAAGCGGATTTGGTCAACATCTTCCAACAGAAAACACCTAAGAACTATAAAGTGGCGGGCGTGAAAGTGGTGGGTAACCGTTTTTTTGACGAGAACTTGCTTATCTCCATTGCCAATATTAATGTTGGAGATGAGATTAAAATTCCTGGTGGCGATAATTTTGCAAAAGCCATTACCAAACTCTGGAGTCAGAATTATTTCAGCAATATTGAAATTTATTTGACCAAATTAGAAGGTAAAAATATCTGGGTAGAAATTGAAGTAACAGAAAGACCTAGGTTGTCAAAATTCTATTTTAGAAATACCCGTAAAACAGAGAGTGAAGATTTATCTGGTAAAACAGGTTTGGTTCCCAATCGCGTGGTAACCGAGAACATGAAGATTACTGCAGTAGAAGCCATCAAAAAATATTATGCAGAAAAAGGTTTCCAAGATGCAAAAGTAGAAATTCAAGAAACCAAAGATTCTAGCTTAAACAATACCCTTACCCTGAATTTTATTGTTGACAAAGGCATTAAAGTGCATATCAACAATATCAATTTTGGAGGCAATACCAATGTGGAAGAAAGCAAGCTGAAAAAGCAATTAAAAGACACCCACGAACAATCAAGGTTTACCCTGTTCCCTACTTATGACAAGGGGATGATTGTAGAAGCCAAGCACTATACTTTTGATGATTACCTAAAAGAAAAGGGCTACCTCACTTATAGCCGTACTAAAAAAGTTTTGGATCCCTATGTGCGTATCAAGTTTTCTTCTGCCAAATTCAATCAAAACAAATTCGAATCTGATCTTGATAATATCCTAACCTATTACAATAGCTTGGGTTATAGAGATGCGGTGATTTTGCAAGACACTGTTTACCACACCAAGAAAGGTGATTTGAACGTAGATATTAAATTACAAGAAGGACGTAAATACTATTTTGGAAATATTACCTGGAGAGGCAATACCAAATTCAGTGATTCTGTCTTAACCTCTATTATGGGTATCCGCAAAGGCGATACTTATAACATGGAAATCTTGGATAAAAAATTGGGTAAGAACGCATCTCCGGAAGGGGGAGATATTAGCGGCCTGTACCAAGATGATGGTTATTTGTTCTTCCGTACTGACCCTGTAGAAACTGCGGTATATAATGATACCATTGACTTTGAAATTAGAATTGTAGAAGGTCCACAAGCCACTATCAAGAATATTCGTATTGCTGGTAATGATAGAACCAAAGAGTATGTGATCAGAAGGGAATTGAGAACCATTCCTGGTGAGAAATTCAGCAGAACTGATTTGGTGCGTTCTAATCGTGAGATTGCGCAGTTGAACTATTTTAACCAAGAAAAAATCAATATCCAACCCATTCCAAATCCGGAAGACGGAACCGTGGATATCAACTATACCGTAGAAGAAAAATCCAGCGATCAGTTAGAGCTGAGTGCCGGTTGGGGTGGTGTAATTGGTTTAACAGGTACCTTGGGAGTTTCATTCAATAACTTCTCTATCCGTAATATTTGGAAAAAATCTGCTTGGGATCCATTACCCATGGGTGATGGTCAAAAATTAAGCTTGCGTATCCAGAGTAACGGTAAGGCATTCCGTTCTTATAACTTCTCTTTCACCGAGCCTTGGTTTGGTGGTAAGAAAAGAAATGCCTTGTCTTTCAGTATTTACAATACCAAGTACGGTCAAACCTATAACCCTGTTACAGGTCAGTATGATCCCAACTATTCTAACCAAAGTTCTATTACTACCACAGGTGTAACCGTGGCTTTGGCTAAGCAATTAAAATGGCCAGATGACTATTTCTCTTTGACAACTGCAGTTAGCTTTACGCGATATAATTTGAATAACTATGCCATTGACCCAGTGAACCTACCCGGTTTTGACAATGGTTATGCGCATAACGTGAACTTAAAACTGACTTTACAACGTTCTTCTGTGGACCAACCTTTGTTCCCTAGAAGCGGTTCTAACTTCTTAGCCAGTGTGCAGTTTACCCCACCTTATACCATGATTAGCGATAAGATTGCTAATTCAACCAATCCTTACGAGTGGATTGAATACCATAAATGGCGTTTCAACGGGGAATGGTTTATTCCTTTGGGTAAGCCAGGTGGAGCAGAACACAACAAACAGTTTGTGATCAGAACCTCGGTTAAATTGGGCTTCTTGGGCAGGTATAACCAAGACTTGCAGGTTTCTCCATTTGAGCGTTTCCAAGTGGGTGATGCCGGTTTGAGTAACCAGTTTGCCTTGTTGGGTTATGATATCATTGCCCACCGCGGATATCCTGTTTACAGCAGTTCTAATCCAAAGATCAACCCTGACCAACAAAGTACCCGTCAGTACTTTACCATTTTCAACAAATACACCATGGAGTTGCGTTATCCATTGAGCTTGAACCCTAGCAGTACTATCTACGCTTTGGGCTTCTTTGAAGCAGCAAATGGTTGGTATTCTATGAAAGATTATAATCCTTTTCAGCTTAGAAGGTCCGTGGGTATTGGGATGCGCTTCTTTTTACCCATGTTTGGTCTGCTTGGATTTGATTATGGCATAGGATTGGATAGGTTTACACCAAACAACGCGTTGAAAGATGCAGCAAGATTCACCTTCATGCTGGGCTTTGAACCGGAATAAACCTAAAAACAAGCATCATGAAAAAATTAGTACTCTCTTTGTTAATGGTCTGCAGCATGGGTTTTGCCCTGCAAGCACAGCAACGTTATGCGGTAATTGACACCAAGTATATCTTGGACAAGGTTCCAGAATACAAAGACGCTGACAAGAAATTGGCAGCCGTTAGTCAGCAATGGCAAAAGGAAATAGATGACCGTCAGGGTGTTCTTGACAAAATGTACAAGAACTATGATGCGGAACAGTTCATGTTAACAGACGAACTCAAGAAAAAAAGAGAAGACGAACTCTTTGTAAGAGAAAAAGAGGTGAGGGATTTACAAAAAAAGCGTTTTGGATACGAGGGAGACCTCTTTAAAGAACGCCAAAGACTGGTAAAACCCATTCAGGACAAGATTTACAATGCCATTCAGAAACTGGCTACCGCTAGAAACTATGATTTTGTACTAGATAAAAGTGAAGGAATTACCGTTATATTTGCCGACCCAAAGCTGGACAAGAGCGATGACGTTCTAAAAGAATTGGGCATAAAATTTTAAACAACCAACAATTATAAATTCTCAAAGATGAAGAAAGTATTATTTGTGTGTGCGGCTGTGTTAGGAAGCCTTTTGTTCAGCAGCAACACCAATGCACAAACCAAAATAGGCACTTTTGACGAAGAAAGCGTTTTGGGTTTGATGCCAGATATTGACAAGGTTACTACTGCTTTGCAGAGCTACGCTAAAGATTCATTACAAGTAGATTATGAATACAAAGTGGGTGAGTTTCAGCGCAGAGATAGCATTTTCAAGAAAGACAGTGCAACTATGCCAGCTAGGGCTCGTGAACAAGCTTTAAAAGAAATCAACCAATTGAAATATCAGTTGGTGAATTGGCAGCAGTTCCAACAACAAGCAGTTCAACAAAAACAAGAAGAACT
>Ga0209480_10000295_pt1 | contig 42612 bp, 36 predicted proteins | sample JI61114C2DNA_FD_187501 | JGI IMG/M metagenome (GOLD analysis project Ga0209480, IMG submission 187501) | Wastewater effluent complex algal communities from Wisconsin, to seasonally profile nutrient transformation and Carbon sequestration -... | ecosystem: Engineered > WWTP > Effluent > Algae... | reverse complement strand
GTGATGTTGTGCACCTTGCTGAAACCCAGCGCGCGGAAATGTTCCGCCGCCTGCGCGCTGCGGCCGCCGTGGTGGCAGAGGAAGGCCAGCGGCGTGTCCTTCGGCCAGCCTTCGATCTCGCCCGGGCCGTCGTCGAAGGTCGCGTAGGCGACGTTGATGGACGCCAGTGCGCGCTCGTCGGCCGGACGCACGTCGACGATGGTCAGCGTGCCGGCCCGTGCCTGTTCGCTGGCCTGCGCGGGGGTGAGGTTGCGCACCTTGGGCGGCGCGTTCGGGTTGTCGATCACCAGGCCCTTGCCGCGTTCGTCGTCGGCCCAGTCGATCACCAGGCCGCGCGCGCGCGCGGCGCTGGCCAGGTCGAACTGCGCGCGGATGCCGGCAGACTCGCTGGCGATGGCGGCCTCGTCGCGTGGCGCCAGCTGCAGGCGCGCGTTGAAGCCCTTGTCGATGTCGATCTGCAGCGCGTAGCCATCGCCGGCATCGTCGATTGCCTTGCGCAGCAGGTCCGCCGCGGCGGGGGTGATGGTGATCGCCGGCGGCGTGCGATCCGGCGCCGGCAGGCCCAGCGCGGCATGCAGTTCGCCGCTGCCGGCCATCTGCAAAATGATGTCCGAGCCGCCGACCAGTTCGCCGCCGATGTACAGCTGCGGGATCGTCGGCCAGTCGCCGTAGGCCTTGATGCCCTCGCGGATCTCGGGATCGGACAGCACGTCCACGTGCGCGTAGTCGGCGCCGGCTGCGTCCAGCGCTCCCACCGCCTTGGATGAGAATCCGCATTGCGGCGCGTTCGGGTTGCCCTTCATGAACAGCACGACGGGATTGGTGGCCAGCAGCGATTCGATGCGGGCGCGAACGGCGGGGTCGAGGGACATGGGGGGTTCCGGGAAGCGAAAAGGGGTCAGAGTGAATTTTGCGCCGATTGTGTCCGGCTTGCGCGAAGACGGCGGTCGCAAAACTTCACTCTGACCCCTTTTCGTCGCCCAGCAGCCTGATCGCCACCGGCAACGCGGCATTTGCCCAGCGCGCGTACTGCGCCGCCGACGGGTGCAGGCCGTCATCCGCCAGCATGACGGTCGCATCGCCGTGATCGCGGCTGATCGCGGTGATGTCGACGAAGGCCACGCCATGCGCCTCGCAAGCATCGCGCGCGGCGGCGTTGTAGGCATCCAGGTCGTCGGCGATGGCGTGTGCATCGCGGCCGCTGGCGAAGGCGAACGGGGTCACGCCCCAGTCCGGGATCGACAGCACCAGCACGCGGCCGGCGCGATCCCCGGCCAGCGCGATCGCGCGCTGCAGCAGGCGGGTGAATTCGCCCAGGTAGTCGTCCACCGGGCGTCCGCGGTACTGGTTGTTGACGCCGATCAACAGCGAGACGAACGCCCACTCGCCCAGCGGTTCCTGCGCATCCATCGCCACCGATAGTTCGTCGGTGGTCCAGCCGGTGGTGGCGATGATGCGCGGGTCGTCGATGGCGAGGCCGGATGCGCGCAAGGCGCTGGCGAGTTGCACGGGCCAGCGGCCGGCCTCGTCGACGCCTTCGCCGATGGTGTAGCTGTCGCCGAGGGCGAGGTAGGCCAGTCGGCTCACGCCACCGCGCTGCGTTGCCCGGTCGCGGTCACCGCACGCCGTTCCAGCACGCGATCGATGCGCGAGAACACTTCGCGCAGCACCGACGCTTCCGGCAGCAGGGTGACGCGGAAGTGGTTGCGGTAGGGCACGTTGAAGCTGGAGCCGGGCACCAGCAGCACGTCTTCGGTCTCCAGCATCTCCAGCGCGAACGCGTGGTCGTCGAAGCCGCGCGCGGCATCGCCCACGACCGCCGGGAAGCCGTAGAGCGCACCGGCCGGGGCGACCAGCGACAGATGCGGGCTGGCCGCGCAGCTTTCGATCAGCGCGCGGCGGGTTTCGTACAGGCGGCCACCGGGCTGGCACAGCGGGGTGATGGTGTCGGTGCCGTGCAGGGCTTGCTCGATCGCGAACTGGCCCGGCACGTTGGCGCACAGGCGCAGTGCGCCGAGCAGGTCCATCGCGTGGTGGAAGTCGCCGCAGGCCATCGGGTCGCCGCTCAGCACCGCCCAGCCCACCCGCCAGCCGCAGGCGCGGTGGACCTTGGACAGCCCGCTGAAGGTCATGCAGGGCAGGTCGCCGGCCAGCGGCGCGACCGGCTGGAACGTGTTGTCGTCGTAGAGGATGCCGTCGTAGATCTCGTCCACCAGCAGCAGCAAGCGATGCTTCTGGGCGATCGCGACGATCCGCTCCAGCAACGCGCGCGGATAGTTGGCGCCGGTCGGGTTGTTCGGGTTGATCAGGACGATGGCGCGGGTGCGCGAGGACACCAGCGACTCGATCTGGTCGGGATCGGGCAGGAAGCCGTTGGCCTCGTCGCAGCGGTAATACACCGGCCGCCCATCGTTGAGGATGGTGGCCGCGCTCCACAGTGGATAGTCCGGCGACGGCAGCAGCACTTCCTCGCCCGGATTGAGCAGGGCGCGCAGGGAGATGTCGATCAGCTCGCTGACGCCATTGCCCACGAACACGCGTTCGGGCGATGCGTTCGGGGTACCACGGGCCTTGTGGAAGGCGGCGATGGCCTCGCGCGCTTCCGGCAGGCCCTGCTGGTGGGTATAGGGATCGGTATTGGCGATGTGGTCTGCGATCGCGCGTTGCAGGTGATCCGGGGCACGGAACCCGAACGCGCCCGGGTTGCCGATGTTGAGCTTGATCAGGCTGCGTCCCTGGCCTTCCAGTTCGCGGGCGCGGCGGGCGAGCTCGCCGCGGATCTCGTAGCGGACTTCGCTCAGGCGGGTGCGGGTGGCGATCTTGTTGCGGGGGTTGTACGACGACATCGGCGCGGCAGGGCTGTGCTGGGGGCGGACAGACTAGCGAATTACCCCTCCCCCTGCTTGCAGGGGGAGGTTGGGAGGGGGTAAGCGGCAGACATTCAAGTCCGGGCGAAGCGAACCCCTCCCCCTCAGCCGCATGAGGCGACTTCGAGCTCCCCTGCCCGCAGGGGAGGGAGCAAACCCCGATAGAATCCATGTATGACGGCCATCCTCCGCGCATGACTCCCTTGCAGGCCATCGGCTGGCGCTGGACGCCCGCGACCCTCGACCCGGCCTGGGCCGCGCTGATGGCAGCGAATCCCGACGCGCGCCCGGCCCGCATCACCGAACAGCATCGCAGCGGGTATGCGGTCTCGGAGGCGATCGACGTCGCCCATCGCGCGGAGTCGCTGCCGGAATGGCAGCGTGCCGGCAGCTATCGAAAGGGTGAGATCAACCCCGAATCCCGACCGGCGGTCGGCGACTGGGTGCTGGTCGAGGGCGAGGCGCCGAACGCCCTGCGCATCGTCGCCCTGCTGCCGCGCTTCTCCGCGATCAAGCGCGGCGCGGCCGGCGAGCATTACAAGCAGCAGGTCATCGCCGCCAACATCGACACCGTGTTCGTGGTCTGTGGGCTGGATGCGGACTTCAACCCGCGTCGGATCGAACGCTACCTGCTGCTGGTCGGCGGCAGCGGCGTGACGCCGGTGATCGTGCTGACCAAGTCCGACAAGGACGGCGCCGATGTCGAGGCCGCGTTGCATGAACTGCGGGCCTTCGGCACCCCGGTGCTGGCGTTGAATGCGAAGGACCGCGACAGCGCGGCGGCGCTTGCGCCGTGGTTGGGCGATGGCCAGAGCATCGTGCTGGTCGGCAGTTCCGGCGCGGGCAAGTCGACCTTGACCAATACCCTGCTCGGCAGCGAGCGGATGAAGACCGGCGAAGTGCGCGAGAGCGATGCGCGCGGCCGCCACACCACCACCCATCGCGCGCTGATCGCGTTGCCGTCCGGTGCCTGCATGATCGACACGCCCGGCATGCGCGAGCTCAAGCCGACCGGCGAGGAAGTGGTGGCGGAAAGCTTCGCCGACGTCGAAGCCCTCGCCGCGCAATGCAAGTTCAACGACTGCAAGCACCTGAAGGAACCGGGTTGCGCCGTGCGCGTGGCGATCGAGCGCGGCGAGGTCGACGCGCAGCGCGTGGCGAATTTCCTCAAGCTCAGCGCCGAGGTCGCCGGCGCCGCCAACCAACTCGCGACGCGGCTCGCGCAGAAGGCCGATGCCAAGGTGCAGAACAAGGCCCTGTACAAGCGCGTGGACGAAAAATATGGACGGCATTGAGCGCTTGCCCCCTCTCCCGCTGGCGGGAGAGGGTTGGGGTGAGGGTGGCGATGCGCCGAGCCACCCTCATCCGCCTTCGGCACCCTCAGTCGCTCGGCGCGCCTTCGATCCCGCCAGCGGGAGAAGGAAAAAGCCAAGGCATGCCGCATGAACGCTGAAATCGCCCACCACGCCGCGCTCGACGCGCGGATGGCGAAGGCCGCACGCGGGATCCGCCTGCTCAGCCTGGTGAGCTGGCCGGCAAGCGAGCAGCAGACGTTCCTGGCCGACCTGGCCCGTGGCAATGCGCGCCTGCCCGCGCACCAGTATCCGACGCACGATTTTTCAGACGCGCGACGCGAGTTCGACGCGATCGCCGCCGATGCCGACCCGTCGCATCCGCTCGGCATCTATCTCATCGAGTCCGCGCACAGCTGGAGCCTTGCCGCCGAATTGCTGGAGAGCCTCGGAACGCCGCGCGTCACCGACCTGTCGGTGGCCCTGTTCGGCAGGCCGGACCACAGCCTGCCGGGGGGCGCGACCACGCGCGAGGCCGCCAACCATTTCATCGCCATCGCCAACGAGCTCGATCGTGAGTTGCTGGCGCCATCGGAGCAGGTGGCGATCTCGGCGACTTCGCTGGCGCTGCAGTTGCAGTCGGCGCTGGACGACTATTTCGACGCGCGGGTGATCACCGTGGTGCTGGATCCCGACCTGATCGCCAAGGCGGCGGCCGGGCCGAACCGGATCCGCCTGCGCGCGGGTGCGGCGTTCTCCGACTACGACCGCCACCAGTTGCTGCAGCACGAGGCCTTCGTGCATTCGCTGACTGCCTTGAACGGCCAGCAGCAAGCGGTCTTGCCGAGCCTCTCGCTGTCCTCGCCACGCACCACCGCGACCCAGGAGGGGCTGGCGGTATTCGCCGAGCAGATCACCGGCAGCATCGACATCGAGCGGATGAAGCGGGTCAGCCTGCGCATCGAGGCGGTGGCGATGGCGCTGGAAGGCGCCGACTTCCTGCAGGTGTTCCGCTACTTCCAGGACGCGGGGCAGGACGCGGTGGAGAGCTTCACCTCGGCGCAGCGGGTGTACCGGGGCGTGCCGACCAGCGGCGGTAGCGCGTTCACCAAGGACACCGTCTACCTGCGCGGCCTGATCGGCGTGCATACCTTCTTCCGCTGGGCGCTCAAGCACGACAAGTTGCGCCTGTGCCGGATGCTGTTCGCCGGCAAGATGACCCTGGCCGACGTGCAGCGCTTCGAGCCGTTGTTCGACAGCGGCGACCTGGTCGCCCCGCGCTGGTTGCCGGAATGGGTGGCGCGCGCGAACGGACTGGCCGGGATGCTGGCGTTCTCGCTGTTCGCCAACCGCATCCGCCTGGAGCAGATCATGGATGCCGAAACCGTGGTCGACCTCTGACCCCGATGCAGCCGACCCTCGCCGTCCCACCACCTGTCGTGTTGCCGTGGTATCGGCACCTGTACGTGCAGGTGCTGGTCGCGATCGCGCTGGGGGCGCTGCTCGGACATTTCGCGCCCGGCACCGGCGAGGCGATGAAGCCGCTGGGCGATGCCTTCATCAAGCTGGTGAAGATGATCATCGGCCCGGTGATCTTCCTGACCATCGTCACCGGCATCGCCGGCATGACCCACCTGCGCACGGTCGGCCGGGTGTTCGGCAAGGCGATGGCGTACTTCCTGTTCTTCTCCACGCTGGCGCTGGTGGTCGGCCTGGTAGTGGCGAACGTGGTGCAGCCCGGCGCCGGCATGAACGTCAACGTGGCCGACCTCGACCGGTCCGTGGTCGATGGCTACGTCAGCAAGTCGCATGAGTTGACGCTGGTCGGCTTCGTGCTGGACATGATCCCGGACACGCTGGTCAGCGCGTTCACCGGCGGCAACATCCTGCAGGTGTTGCTGGTGTCGGTGCTGTTCGGGATCGCGCTGGCGCTGTCCGGCGACCGCGGGCGGCCGGTGGCCGATTTCCTGGAATCGCTGACCATCCCGGTGTTCCGACTGGTGCGGATCCTGATGCAGGCCGCGCCGATCGGTGCATTCGGTGCGATCGCTTTCACCATCGGCAAGTACGGACTGGGCGTGCTGGTGCAGCTCGGCTGGTTGGTCGGGAGTTTCTATCTCACCTCGCTGCTGTTCGTGCTGGTGATCCTGGGCACGGTCTGCCGGCTGTGCGGGTTCTCGGTGCTCAAGCTGATCCGTTACCTCAAGGCCGAATTGCTGCTGGTGCTGGGTACCTCGTCGTCGGAGTCGGCGTTGCCTGCGTTGATGGAGAAGATGGAGCACGCGGGTTGCGGCAAGCAGGTGGTCGGGCTGGTGGTGCCCACCGGCTATTCGTTCAACCTCGACGGCACCAACATCTACATGACCCTGGCCGCGCTGTTCATCGCCCAGGCGACGAATACCGAATTGACCCTCGGCCACCAGGTCACGCTGTTGCTGGTGGCGATGTTGAGTTCCAAGGGCGCGGCCGGCGTCACCGGCGCGGGCTTCATCACACTGGCGGCCACGCTGTCGGTGGTGCCGGAGGTCCCGGTCGCGGGCATGGCATTGATCCTGGGCGTGGACCGCTTCATGAGCGAGTGCCGGTCGCTGACCAACTTCATCGGCAATGCGGTGGCCACCGTGGTGGTCGCGCGTTGGGAAAACGCGCTGGATCGCACGCGGCTGGCCGCCGTGCTGGATGGCCAGGCGGTCGCTCCGATCGCGCCGCTGCATCCAGTGCGTGCGATGGGCCACTGACCCCGGTCAGCGCGTCGCTTGCAGGCTGCCGTCGGGCTCGACGAGGTAGTCCGCCGCTTCGCCGTCCGCCGCGATGCGCACGCGGTCGCCGATCGCGATGCCATCATGGCGCGGGATGTCGTGGGTCAGCCGCTGCACGATCCACGGCTTGATGCCGGGGCCGATGCGGACCACCACCGGGAAAGGTTGCGCGTGGGTTCGCACCGCGTCGGCGAGCGCGGGCGAGAACACCGACTGGATGCGGCCGACCTGCTGCATGCGCCACATCACTGCGCCGCCGTGCAACACAGTGAGCAAGGCGAAGATGCCGATGGCGATGCGACCCCTGCGCGATGCCTGCAGCCATGTCGCGGCGATCGTCATCGCGGCGATGGCGGCGAAGCCGTAGGCGTAGTGGTTCCAGGCGCTGGCCAGCGGCAGTACGGGCAGCAATGCGGCGATGCCACCCAGCAGGAACAACGCGGCGAAACGCCGACCTGCTTGCCAGAGCGCCGCAAGCAGGCCCAGCCACGACAGGCCTGCGACCAACGCAGGCAGCGGTCGCTGCAGCGTGGTGATCGCTTCGTGCAGCGGCACGATGGGCGGGAACAGCTGGTACTCGAGCCACCGCTGCGGCACATGTGCCAACGACAGCGTGTACTGCGCGCCTTCGCGCGGCGCATGCAGCAGCACGTCGAGGCGCAGGCCGAGGTAGAGCGCGGCGACCGCACCGGAGGCGAGCATCGCCCAGCACCATTTCGGCTTGCGGCCGTCGAACCACCACGCCAGCGCAAGCAGCGGCGGGATCGCAAAGGCGGCCTCCTTCGCCAGCAATGCGATTGCGGTGAGCAGCGCGGCGGCCCACGCAGCAGGCAAGGCCTGTCGCACGTGTTGTACCCACAGCCCGAGCAACAGCGCGCAACCGACCCACAGCAGGTCGGCGATGCAACCGACCCAACCATGGGTGTACACCGCGTATGGCGACAGCACGAAGGCAAGCGCACCGATCATCGCAGGACGCGATGCCATCCCGAACCCGCGACCCACCGCGAACAGCAACATCGCATTGAGTGCGCCCGCGGCGACCAGCACCGCATGGAACAGCATCGGGGTGTCGAACAGTGCGCGCGAAAGCCGCATCCACAGGTTGAAGGTCAGCGGCCGGTACTGGAACGCCGAGACGTCCAGCCACGGCACCCGCACACCCTCGACGGCGTGGACCGCCCACTGCAATTCGTCGTGGCTGTAGTAGCCGGGATTCAGGGCGAGCGGCAGTTGCAGCAGGCAGGCCAGCGCGAACACCAGCACAGGCATCACCATCGGCTTGGGGGCGCGCGAGGTCTCCATCACGCGTCCTGCAGCAGATTCGCGGCGCGTTCGCCACTGCCCATCGCCAGCGTCCAACCCAACATGCCATGGCCGATGTTGAGCACCAGCCCGTCGCCCGCGCGGCGGATGATCGGGCTGGACCACGGCGTCATCGGGCGCAGGCCGGCCCAGTCGCTTTCGATGCGGTGGTAGTCGGCGGCTTCGGGCAGGGACTCGCGCGCCATCGCGACGAGGTCGGCGACACGGGCTGGATCCGGGGTGGCATCCCAATGATTGAGGTCGGCCAGGCCGGCCACGCGGATCCGGTCGCCGAGTCGGCAGAACACCAGCTTGCGCGCGGTATCGGTGATGCTGGCCGAAGGCGCGTTCGCACCGCAGGGCGCGGTGAACGAATAGCCCTTCACCGCCATCAGCGGCACGCGCAGGCCGAGTGTTCGCAGCAGGGATTTGCTGGCGATGCCGGCACACACAACCACGTTTGGCACGCTGACGACGTCGCCATTGCTCGAATGCAATCGCCACATTGCACCATCACGACGCAACTGCTGCAGGTCGATCCCGAATCGCGCGTCGACCTCGTGGTGCGTGCGCAAGACATCGAGCAGGCCGGTGGCGAAGCGCCACGGATCGCCGACTTCCTCCTCCGGCGAATGCACCACGCCGGCGATCCCGCGCGCACCGGCGAGTGCCGGTTCGATCGCGATTGCCTCCTCGGCATCGAGCAAGCGCTGCCGCACGCCGAACGGTCGCTTGCGCTCGATCATCGCGCGGGCGGCGGGCAGCGATGCTGGGTTGTAGTAGACGTGCAGCTTGCCGGCGATGCGATGGTCGAAGTCGATCGGGTGGCGTGCCAGCAGTTCCGCCATCGCGGCGCGCGATTCCAGCGCGAGCGTCAGCGTCGCCAGCGTGTTTTCCTGCAGGCGCGAGTGGCTCGCATTGCGCAGCAAGGCCAGGCCCCAGCGCCAGAAGTCGGGATCCCTCGAGAGCCGCGTGCGGAACGCGCGGTCGCGGCCGGCGAGCATGCCGGGCAGCTGTTTCCACAACGCCGGGCCGGCCATCGCATCGGTGTAGGCGTAGCTCAGCTGCGCGCCGTTGGCGAACGAGGTCTGCAGCGCCGGGCCGGGCGCGCGATCGATCACGCGGATGCGCAGGCCGCGACGCGCAAGCGCATACGCCGTCGCGACGCCGACGACGCCAGCGCCGATCACCGCGACATCGGCATCCGCCGTGGCATGTGCATGCTGCGTCATGCGTGGATCAATACGGCCAGAAATTGAGGAAACCGGTGATGATCAGCGCATTGTTGAAGTCGATGAAGAATGCGCCCACCAGCGGTGCGACCAGGAAGGCGCGCGGTGCCGCGCCGTAGCGTTGCGCCAGCGCGCGCATCACCGCCATCGCATTCGCGGTGGTGCCCAGCATGAAGCCGATGAAGCCGCCGCCCATCACCGCCGCGTCGTAGTCGCGGCCCATCAGCTTGAACACCGCCACCGTGAACAGCACCACCAGCGCCACCTGCACGGCCAGGTTGACCAGCAGCGGCAGGCCCATGCCGGCCAGTTCCCAGAGCTTGAGGTTCATCAGTGCCATCGCCAGGAACAGGGCCAGGCAGATGTTGCCGAGCAGGTCCAGCGTGTGCACGGGCAGCCGCAGCCAGTCGGTGGCGTCGTCGAAGTTGCGCACCAGCGCCCCTACCAGCATGCCGCCGATGGTCGCCGGCATGGTCATGTTGATCGCGGCGAATCCCTTCATCACCCAACCGCCGGCCCACACCACGAGCAACAGCACGACGATCGCCTTGAGGGCGTTGAACTCGCGGGCAGCGTCGGTTTCCGTGTGCGCCACGCGGCCTTCCACGTCATCGGCGACGGGCGTCGGGGCGGCGCCCGGGGATGGCGAACCGGTGATGCCGTAGCGGCGCATCAGCACGGTGATCGCCGGCCCGCCGATCACGCCCCCGCAGACGATGCCGGCCATCGCGGCGGTCACCGCGATCGACTCCGCGCCGCGCAGGCCGGCCGCCTCGAACGCCGGTGCGAAGGCGAGGCCGGTCGCCGGGCCGCCGGTCAGCGTGGCGGAGCCGGCCAGCACGCCGAACATCGGATGCAGGTCGAACAGCCACGCCACGGTGATGCCCACCAGGTTCTGCACCACCGCGAAGAACGTGGCCAGCAGCAGGAACAGCACCACCGGCCAACCGCTGGCCTTGAGCAGGCGGAAGCTGGCGTTGATGCCGACCGTGGCGAAGAACGCGACCATCAGCGGCGATTGCAACGTGGTGTCCAGCTCGAACAGCGGCGTTTCGCGTGCGTGCGCCCACCATGCCGCCAGTGCCACCAGCAGGCCGCCGACCACCGGTTCCGGCAGGTTGTAGCGGCGCAGCACCGGGATGGCGCGGCACAGCGCGTAGCCGGCGAACAGCGCAAGGCCGGCGAAGGCCACGGTCTGGACGATATCCAGCTGGATCATGCGCAGGGCCCCGTTCGAATCGACGGAATGTCTCACAGGTCGGCCCGGCGGGGCCACGGCGGCTACCGCCGCATGCGGGCGCGTAGAATGGGCGGCCCGTCATGGTGGCTGCATGCGATGTCCGATATCACCGGCAACGACGACCTGCAAAAAGACGACCTGAAGCAGGCCGCGCTCGACTATCACTCGCTCGAACCGAAGGGCAAGATCAAGGTCACCGCGACCAAGCCGATGGTCACCCAGCGCGACCTGGCCCTGGCGTACTCGCCGGGCGTGGCCTTCGCCTGCGAGGCGATCGCCGCGGATCCGCGGATGGCCAGCGAGTACACCGCGCGCGGCAACCTGGTGGCGGTGATCACCAATGGCACCGCGGTGCTCGGCCTGGGCGACATCGGCCCGCTGGCCGGCAAGCCGGTGATGGAAGGCAAGGGCGTGCTGTTCCAGAAGTTCGCCGGCATCGACGTGTTCGACATCGAGCTCAACGAGCGCGACCCGGACAAGCTGGTCGACATCATCGCCGCGATGGAGCCCACGTTCGGCGGCATCAACCTGGAAGACATCAAGGCGCCGGAGTGCTTCATCGTCGAGCGCAAGCTGCGCGAGCGGATGAACATCCCGGTGTTCCACGACGACCAGCACGGCACCGCGATCATCGTCGGCGCGGCGATCCTCAACGCGTTGGAAGTGGCCGGCAAGAAGATCGAGGACGTGCGCCTGGCCACCGCCGGCGCCGGTGCCGCGGGCATCGCCTGCCTGGACATGCTGGTCGCGCTGGGCCTGAAGGCCGAGAACATCCTCGCCTTCGACCGCGAGGGCGTGCTCTACACCGGCCGTGGGCAGATGGATCCGGACAAGGCGCGTTACGCGCGCGACACGGCCAAGCGCACCCTGGCCGAGATCGTGGACGGCGCCGACATCTTCCTGGGCCTGTCCGCCGGCGGCGTGCTGAAGCCGGAGATGGTGGCGACGATGGCGCCGACGCCGATCATCCTGGCGCTGGCCAATCCGTATCCGGAAATACTGCCGGAACACGCCAAGGCAGTGCGCCCGGACTGCATCATCGCCACCGGCCGTTCGGACTATCCGAACCAGGTCAACAACGCGCTGTGCTTCCCGTACATCTTCCGCGGCGCGCTGGACGTGGGCGCGCAGGAAATCAACGAAGCGATGAAGCTGGCCTGCGTGCGCGCGATCGCCGCGCTGGCGCGCAAGGAAGCCTCCGACCTGGGCAGCGCCTACGGCGGCGAAGTGCCGAAGTTCGGTGCCGAATACCTGATCCCGCGACCGTTCGACCCGCGCCTGCTGACCATGCTGGCGCCCTGCGTGGCGCAGGCGGCGATGGACAGCGGGATCGCCGAGCGGCCGATCGCCGACATTGCCGCGTACAAGGAAAAGCTGGGCCAGTTCATCCACCGCACCAGCCTGATGATGAAGCCGGTGTACGAGCGTGCGCGCAGCGAGCGCAAGCGCGTCGCCTATGCCGAGGGCGAGGAATACGTGGTGCTGCAGGCGGTGCAGACGGTGATCGACGAAGGCCTGGCCTTCCCGATCCTGATCGGCCGCCCGGAGGTGATCGAGAACCGCATCGCCAAGCTCGGCCTGCGCATGCGCGCGGGCGTGGACTTCGAGCTGACCAACATCAACGACGATCCGCGCTTCGACGACTACTGGCGGCAGTACCACGCGCTGACCGAGCGTCGTGGCGTGACGCCCGATGCGTCCAAGAACCTGATCCGCTCGCGGCCGACGATCATCGCCGCGCTGATGGTCGAGCGCGGCGAGGCCGATGGGCTGATCACCGGCATCGTTGGCCGCTACCACAAGAAGCTGGGTTACCTGCGCAGCATCTTCGACTTCGATACCGGCGTGCAGGGCACCGCGGCGATGACCGGGGTGATCAACGACAAGGGCGCATGGTTCTTCGTCGACACCCATGTGCAGATGGATCCGTCCGCCGAGCAGATCGCCGAGGCGACGATGCAGGCGGCGTACCGGCTCAAGCTGTTCGGCATCGAGCCGAAGGTGGCGCTGCTGTCGCATTCCAACTTCGGCAGCCACCAGGACGCCAGTGCCACCAAGATGCGCCGCGCCTACGAGATCGTCCGCGCGCGTGCGCCGAAGCTGGAGATCGATGGCGAGATGATGGCGGACACCGCCTGGGACGAGGCGCTGCGCCAGCGGATCATGCCCAACACCACGCTGAGCGGCCGCGCCAACCTGCTGGTGATGCCGAACCTGGACGCCGCCAACATCGGCTACAACCTGATCCGCGTGGCGACCGGTGGCGTGGCGATCGGTCCGATCCTGATGGGCCTGGACCAGCCGGCGCACATCCTGACGCCGGCCTCGTCCAGCCGCCGCGTGGTCAACATGACCGCGATCGTCGCGGTCGAGGCGCAGATCCGCGCGGCGATGACCACCGCCGCTTCCGGCAAGTGACGCAGCTGCCGGCGCGCGACGCGCCGGTCCCGCTCAGGAACCGCCCTGGATCCCGGCGAGCAGGGCGGGCAGCCGGTGCAACTCGGACTTGCCCAGCACGGTCGCCGGGACCGGCGGCGCGGGCGCGTCGTCGGCGCCGGTCAGCAACACCAGCGGCAGCGCGGGCAGGCGTTCGTGCAGCAGCGACAGCGCGGCCAGGCCGGAATAGCCCGGCAGGTTCAGGTCGCTGACCGCTACGGTCGGTTGGAACGTCTCCAGGGTCTCGCGCAGCATGCGTTCGCTGCTGGCGCAGCGCATGTCGAAGGACAGGCCGGCATCCTCCAATTGGAAGCGCAGCAGGTCTGCATCGTCGGTGCAGTCCTCGACCAGCAGGATGCGCAGTGCCGGCATCGGCTTACTCGGAGGGCGTCTCGTTGAGGACCGCCCAGAAGCGGCCCAGGGTCTTCACCGCGGTGAAGAACTGCTCGGAATCGACCGGCTTGACCACATAGGCGTTGACGCCCAGGTCCCAGCTGCGCGCCAGGTCGCTCTCTTCGCGCGACGAGGTCAGCACCACCACCGGCAGGCGCTTCAGCTGTTCGTCCGCGCGTAGCTGGCGCAGCACTTCCAGGCCGTCCATGCGCGGCATCTTGATGTCCAGCAGCAGCACGGCGGGCAGGCCCTCGGGGCGGTCTGCGAACTTGCCGCGGCGATGCAGGTAGTCCATCGCCTCCAGGCCGTCCATGACATGGACGATGGGGTTGGCGAGGTGCGCCTCGCGCAGCGCGTCGATCGCCATCTCGGCGTCGGCGGGGCTGTCTTCGGCAAGCAGGATGGAACGGATGGTCGGGGTCATGCCTTGGTGTCCGGTTGCGGTGCGTCGGTCGACGCGGGAAGGGTGAAGGCGAAGCGCGCGCCCTTGCCGGGCGTGGCGTCGGCGGAAATATGGCCGCCGTGGCGGGCGAGCACGCGGCGCACGCTGGCCAGGCCGATGCCGGTGCCTTCGAATTCGCTGATCGAATGCAGGCGCTGGAACACGCCGAACAGCTTGCCGGCGTAGGCCATGTCGAAGCCAACGCCATTGTCGGCCACCTCGAAGCGGTAATCGCCGTTGTCGTCGCGCGAGTAGCCCACCTCGATCACCGCGGGTTCGGAGCCGCCGCTGTACTTGACCGCGTTCGAGAGCAGGTTCAGCCACACCTGGCGCAGCATGTTCTCGTCGCCGACCATGATCGGCAGCGGGGCGATCTTCCACTCGATGCGGTGGCCGGGGCGGTCGTGCGCGTTGTTGGCGTCCAGCAGCGCGCGGGTCTCTTCGACCACCGACTGCATGTCCACCGGCTGCATGCGCAGGGCGCTGCGGCCAAGGCGCGAGTACACCAGCAGGTCGTCGATCAGCTGCGACATCCGCCGCGCCGAGGTGGTGATGGTGTTGAGATAGTGGAAGGTCTTCTCGTCGTTGCGGTCGCCCAGGTGGCGGCCCAGCTTGTCGGCGAAGCCGCCGATGTGGCGCAGCGGCGCGCGCAGGTCGTGCGACACCGAATAACTGAAGGCTTCCAGTTCGCGGTTGACCTCGGACACCTGGTCGACCTTGCCGATCAGCTGGCGATTCAATTCGCGCACCTGCAGCTCGGCGGCCTTCTGCGCGGTGACGTCGTTGGCGGTGACCAGGGCGACGTCGTCGCTGCGGTCGGGCAGGGCCATCCGCCGCGCGTTGACCAGCAGGGTGCGCTCGCGGCCGTCCTCGCCCCGGTGGGTGATCTCGTGGTCCCACAATTCGCGGTCGCGGGCCAGCACGTCGGCCAGGCGTTGGCGGGTTTCCGGTGCTTCCCAGGTGCCGCCGCCGAAGGCCCCGATCGGCGTGCCGGGTTCCGCGTCCGTCGCCGCGAACACTTCGCGGAACGCCGGGTTGTGCAGCACCACCCGCAGGTCGCGGTCGACCACCGCCATCGGCTCGCGCACGGTCTGCAGCACCGACAGCGCGCGCGCGCTGGAGCGTGCCGCCGCCGCCTCGGCCGCGCGCCGGTTGCGCCATTGCAGGCGCAGCAGCACCGCCACTGCGCCCAGCAGCAGCAACTGCAGCAGCATGGCGAGCCAGGTCAGCAGGGCGCTGCGCTCGGACAGGCGTGACGCCTCGCTGGTGCGGTCCTTCAGCAACGCCTGCTCGTGGTCGAGGATCTCCGCGCCGATGTGGCGCAGCGGGTTGCGATCCAGCAGCCACTCGATGTCCCGCGGGTCGGCCTGTCCGGCCGGCTTGGCCAGGACGGTCTCCATGATCATCCCGCGCTGTTCGATGATCGAGCCGAGCCTGCCGATCCTGACCTGTTGCTCGGGATTGTCGCGGGTGAGCTGGGTCAGCCGCGCCATGTTGACCGGGATTTCCTTCTGGCTCTCGGCCAGGCGCTCGCGGATCGCCGGCGAGTCATGGCCATAGGCATAGGCCACGGTCGCTGACTCGCGGTTGCGCAGGTCGTACATCAACCCCTGCACGGTCGACTCGATCTCGTGCGTGTGGTTGACGATCGCGGCCGCATCCATGCTCTTGCGGTTGGCGTCGCGGACCACCCAGAACGGACCGACCACGATCAGCATCACCAGCGCCCCGATCAGGGCGATCAGGCCGACGGACTGGCGGATGGGGGCAGGCGTTTGTGGCATGGGTGCAGGTTCGGCGGGAAAGGACGGCAGCAGGGCCGCGGCCGGCGGGTCCCCGGGCCGCCGGCGTCGCCACGGAACGGCACGCCCGGGGAGGATAGCCAGCCCCCGTGTGAAGGCATGCTCACGCGGCCGTCACAAACGCGAACGCAGCTGGAAATGAATTACCCGGGCAAATCAGGATTTTGGGTGCAATGCAGCATCGAATGGCCCGGAACGCTTGCTAGACTCGGGCTCCGACCGATCGCGCCCTGGTGGAACCGAGATGAACTGGCTGAACGAGATGCTGCAGAACGACCCCGATCCGCTGGAGTCGCGGGAGTGGATCGAATCGCTGAAGGCGGTCATCGACCACGACGGCGCGGGCCGCGCGCACCAGTTGCTGGAGGGCATGGTCGAGCTGACCCGCCGCGCGGGCGCTTACCTGCCGTTCGACCCCACCACCAGCTACATCAACACCATCCCAACCCACATGGAACCGGCGATGCCGGGCGACGCCACCATGGAGTGGCGGATCCGCTCGATGATCCGCTGGAACGCGATGGCGATGGTGGTCCGCGCCAACCGCAAGCCGGGCGAGCTGGGCGGCCACATCGCCAGCTTCGCGTCGTCGGCCACGCTGTACGACGTCGGCTTCAACCATTTCTGGCGCGCCCCCAGCGCCGACCACCCGGGTGATTTGCTGTACATCCAGGGCCACAGTTCGCCGGGCATCTACGCGCGCGCCTTCCTGGAAGGCCGGATCAGCGAATCGCAGCTGGACAACTTCCGCATGGAAGTGGACGGCCGCGGCATCAGCAGTTATCCGCACCCGTGGCTGATGCCGGACTTCTGGCAGACCCCGACGGTTTCGATGGGCCTGGGCCCGATCGCCGCGATCTACCAGGCGCGCAGCTGGAAGTACCTGGAAGGCCGCGGCCTGATGCCGAAGACCGACCGCAAGGTCTGGTGCTTCCTGGGCGACGGCGAGACCGACGAGCCCGAATCCCTCGGCGCGATCGGCGTGGCCGGCCGCGAAGGCCTGGACAACCTGGTCTTCGTCATCAACTGCAACCTGCAGCGCCTGGACGGCCCGGTGCGCGGCAACGGCAAGATCATCCAGGAGCTGGAAGGCCAGTTCCGCGGCGCCGGCTGGAACGTGGTCAAGGCGATCTGGGGCAGCTACTGGGATCCGCTGCTGGCCAAGGACCCCCAGGGCATCCTCAAGAAGCTGATGATGGAAACCGTGGACGGCGAGTACCAGAACTGCAAGGCCTTCGGTGGCGCGTACACGCGCGAGCATTTCTTCGGCAAATACCCGGAGACCGCCGCGATGGTGGCCAACATGTCCGACGACGACATCTGGCGCCTCAACCGCGGCGGCCACGATCCGCACAAGGTCTACGCCGCCTACGACAACGCGATGAAGACCGTGGGCCAGCCCACCGTGATCCTGGCCAAGACCGTGAAGGGCTATGGCATGGGCGCGGCCGGCGAGGCGCTCAACCCGACCCACCAGACCAAGAAGCTGGACGACAGCGCGGTGCGCGCGTTCCGCGACCGCTTCAAGCTGCCGATCGACGACGACCAGTTCAAGGACGGCAACGTGCCGTTCTTCCGCCCGGACGAGAAATCCCCGGAACTCGAATACATGCGCGAGCGCCGCGCGAAGATGGGCGGCTACCTGCCGCAGCGCCGCCGCAAGGCCACGCAGTCGCTGGAAGTCCCGCCGCTGGCGACCTTCGAGCGCCTGCTGAAGTCCACCGGTGAGCGTGAGATCAGCACCACCATGGCCTTCGTGCAGATGTTCAACATCATCCTGCGCGACAAGCAGGTGGGCCCGCGCTGCGTGCCGATCGTCGCCGACGAGGCGCGCACCTTCGGCATGGAAGGCCTGTTCCGCCAGCTCGGCATCTACGCGCCGCAGGGCCAGAAGTACAAGCCGGTGGATGCCGACCAGCTGATGTTCTATCGCGAGGACGCCGCCGGGCAGGTGCTGGAGGAAGGCATCACCGAGGCCGGCGCATTCGCCAGCTGGATGGCGCTGGCCACCAGCTACAGCACCAATGACCTGCAGATGCTGCCGTTCTACATCTACTACTCGATGTTCGGCTTCCAGCGCGTCGGCGACGCCGCCTGGCAGGCCGGCGACATGCGCGCGCGCGGCTTCATGCTCGGCGGCACCGCCGGCCGCACCACCCTCAATGGCGAAGGCCTGCAGCACGAGGACGGCCAGAGCCAGACCCAGGCCGGACTGATCCCCAACGTGCGCAGCTACGACCCGACCTTCGCGTATGAAGTGGTGACCATCGTCCAGCACGGCATGCAGCGGATGCTGGCCGAGCAGCGCGACGAGTACTGGTACCTCACCCTGATGAACGAGAACTACACCCATCCCGAAATGCCGGAAGGCAGCGCGGAAGGGATCATCAAGGGCATGTACCTGCTCAAGGACGCCGGCAAGGCCAAGAAGGGCGAGCTGCGCGTGCAGCTGCTGGGCAGCGGCACCATCCTGCGCGAGGTCATCGCCGCCGCCGAGTTGCTCGATGCCGACTTCGGCATCAAGTCCGACATCTGGTCCTGCCCCAGCTTCAACGAACTCGCCCGCGACGGCGTGGATGCCGAGCGCTGGAACCGGTTCCATCCCGAAGCCAAGACCCCGCGCAAGGCGTGGGTGACCCAGCAACTGGAAGGCCGCCAGGGCCCGGCCATCGCCGCCACCGACTACATCCGCATCTTCGCCAGCCAGATCCGCGAATACGTGCCGATGCGCTACAGCGTCCTCGGCACCGACGGCTACGGCCGCAGCGACACCCGCGCCAACCTGCGCCGCCACTTCGAGGTGGACCGCTTCCACGTGGCCCATGCCGCGGTGGCCGCCCTCGCCGCCGACGGCAAGCTCACCGTCAAGGACGTGGCCCGCGCGATCAAGCTCTACAAGCTGGATGCGGAGAAGCCGAATCCGTTGGGGGTTTGATTTGCACTACTCCCTCCCTTGCGAAGCTTGGGAGGGTTGGGTCCGGGTGGGGTGCTCTGAAAAAAGGCGGCCAATGGCCGCCTTTTTCATGCCTGGACCAGTTGACCAGATGTCAACCATGGTTCACAGTAACCCCAGTCCGAAAACAAAGACGATGCCGACGTGATCGAGGTCAGGAAGACCCGGAATTTCGAGGATTGGTTCACGTCCCTGCGCGACCAACAGGCAAGGCTCCGGGTGCTGGCACGAATCGATCGGCTGGCATTCGGCAACCCGGGCCAGCATCGCGTGCTCACCGGGGGCGTCTGCGAAATGAAGATCGACCACGGCCCCGGCTACCGCGTGTACTACACGAAGCATGGCGATGCCTGGGTGCTCCTGTTGTGCGGGGGCGACAAGGCATCGCAACGAGCGGACATCAAGGCCGCGCAGGCATTGGTGAAGGAACTGGAGAACTGACATGGCACTGAAGACAACGCCCTGGGATTCTGCCGAATACCTGAAGTCGGAGGCGGATATCACCGCCTATCTGGACGCCTGCTTCGAAGAGGCGGGTGACGATCCCGCATTCCTGACCCATGCGCTTGGCGTCGCCGCGCGCGCGCGCAACATGAGCCAACTTGCGCGCGATTCCGGCCTGACCCGCGAAGGCTTGTACAAGGCACTTTCAGCCGAGGGGAATCCCAGCTTCGGCACGGTGTGGAAGGTCGCTGATGCGATGGGGTATCGCTTTGCATTGGTCAGCAAGAAGCGGAAGTCCCCGGCCCGTGTGCCAAAGGCACTCCCGGCAAAGAAGGCGACTGTTACCAAGCGCATTGCCAAACCGCGTGTGGGTGCGGGCGCCTGAAGCTTGGCCCGCGCGATCAAGCTACAAGCTTGATGCGGAGAAGCCGAATCCGCTTGGTGTTTGATATTGCTTCCCCTCCCCCCTTGGGGGGTGAGCGGGGCTTTCGAGCAGCGCAGCTGCGAGCCCGCGAACGCCCACCGGCATGCAGGCCGGTGGGCCGGGCAGTGCCCGAAGGGCGGGAGAGGGGTGCTCTGAAAAAGGCGGCCAATGGCCGCCTTTTTTCATTAGATGAGTTCGAGAAGACCAAGCGATTTGAAGTAGCTGTATGTGGGATCGTAAAAATCCGAAGACCGCGTAGGGTCTATTTCGCTACCTTCCGGTACAACCAGCACCATGCCCTGGCGTGCTCGAGTTAGAAGGACGCGGTATGCGTTCTTCAAATAGATCTGGCGCTCGAGTTTTTTGATGCGATTCCAGCGAGAGCCCTTGAACTCATGGTGCGACCAGCCTTGGCCGTTGAAACGCAGGTCTCCATCCCAAACGACGCAAGCCCAATCGAGTTCAAGCCCCTGCACTTGAAATTCGGTAGCGACGTCTTCGAGGTAATAGGAAGATCGGATGTCTTCCTTCCCATCAAGGAACCATTTGACTGGGTCTGTCTTTACCCGCACATCAATGGCCTGTGGTTTGAGCCGTTGTGCCTGCGACGAGACTACGATCCCATAGCGCTCGGAACCCCGGGATTGGTCGCGCAACCATTGTTTCGCTCTAGCCAGATCACGAGTGATCTTGATTGGGTAGCGTGCAACAACCTCTTCAAGCGTTCGCTTGGCAGCCTCTTCATCAAGATCAAGTGCCTCTCGAACGAACTTGCTGAGAGATTCGGCACGGAAGGAACGCATCGACGTTGAAAGATGCAAGTCGTGGTTCTGAATTGTTGAGGGAAGCGCGAGCACTTTCTCGAGTGAATCGGCGCTTCCATACTCCGATTCCGTAAGACTTGGCGAGAGGTGCACTTCCCAGCCTTGGAATCGTTTGAGTACTGCGTCAAGCCACTCACTTATTCCGGCTTCACCCGTGTTGATTTCTTGTCCTCCCCCTACAAGGCAAACGACGACCGCCCAATCAGGGTGGCGATCTAGGCACGAAATGAGAAAGTCAGGCTCTGATTGTTTGAAGTCGGGGATGCCCTTCTTTCTTTTCATGAAGGAAGCTGTCTGTTCCAACGTCCAAGCGCGCTGCGACTCGTCAAAAAGTACGACATGACCTCTAGGCGGTCCGGAATCGATGATGCATTCATCTCGAAAATGGTGGACGTTCTGAATGAACGTGTTGACCTCCCGGCGGGCGGTGCCAATCCTTAGTGGTTCATTGTTTTCTTTCGCACGCTCGAATCTGTCTCTAGCAAGCGCTTCCGTGAGAACTGCAACGAGTGGGCCATTCCCGGACAGGAAAACACTGTAGGTCTCGCTTTTATGGTCAAGGTGGCGGTTCGCTATATCCAAACCAACGAGAGTCTTGCCGGCACCTGGCACGCCTGTGACAAAGCAGATTGCTTTCCTTTGCCCGGCGCGCGCCTCCTCAATAACTTGGTCAATCGCTTTGGATGTTGCGGCAAGATTCCGCGCGCCCGCGTCGCTTCGCGAGATCGTTTCCACCGAATGCCCGGCATACAACGCGCGCGCCGCTTCAATGATCGTTGGAGTTGGCAAATAGCGGCCACGTTCCCAACTGGAGATATCAATGCGTGGAGCTTTCAGGAAGCCAAGCGTCTTGGAAATGACCTCTTGCAAGTCCTCTGCATTAGCGCGAACTGGTCGAAGCAGGTCGTCATCATGCAGGGTTTGCTGTAGATCAATTTTCTGCGGTTTGCCTTTAGTCGCCACCAGCACCGGTGCGATGCAAATGCCATGGCTCGCGTCGTGGAAATTTTTCAAGTCGAGGGCATAGTCCCAGACTTGATCAAGCGCGGAGGCATGGAACTGAGACTCTCCGGCTTTGAACTCAAGAACGAAGATCACATGATCGACGATCAGGATCACGTCGGCTCGTCGGCCCAAACGAGGAATCGTGTATTCGAAGTAGATCTTGGCGGACGAATAATCCACCGGAGAAAGTTGCAATGCCTTTAGAATTTCGATCTGTTCTTGCCAAGCACTGTTTTGGGTTAGATCAAGATCCCCGCCCGAGCGCCTAGTCAGTTCGCCAAGAATCTCATCAGAACTTTGCTCGGCGAAATCTTTGAAGTGCGCGCTGTATTGCCAACGACGAATCGGGGTCTCTATCTGGCTGCCTTCCATCCCTAAGTCGTCCCTGTGCCACGCGTGTAATGCCAGGGTACCGCAGGTGATTTAAGGAAGCTCGCAATCTTCGACCCATCCATCGTCCAGCTCGATAAAGCCGAAGTCCTCGTCCTCGTACAGTAAAAATTGATATCCGCAGGTGCATTGATGGAGCTGGGGTTCTTCGCCAACCCAGTAGGTCCGTTGCCCACACACGGGGCAGCACATTGGTTGGTCGTGCATCAAGTAAGCGGGCAGGGACTCCATGACTCGATGTTGCTAGCGAGCCGTCTTGCGAGCTGAGACAGAGTTCTCTGGATCCCACTCCGCCCCACCATTCTGTTCGTCCGAACCGAGCCAAGCGAATCGATTGACAAAACAGGCCGGGTTCTAGTTACCAAAAAAAGCCCCGCTTTCGCGGGGCTTCCTTTTCTAGCTGCATCAAGCGCGTCGATTACCGGTTGTTGAAAATCTGCGCAATCAACCCGCTGGCGATCTGCACCATGTAGTACGTGTCATCGTTCTGATACGGACGCGCCCAGGCGTAGCCGCGTGGCGGCGGGGCGAGGCGATAGCTGCGGTAGTCGTTGATGTAATAGCGGCTGGCCATGTAGTCGCGCGGGATGTACTGGCCGCGGGCCCAACGGCGGTAGTTGCGCTGGTCCTGGCGGTAAGCCTGGCGCACGTCCTTGCGGTACTCGCGGTAGTCACGACGGTCGTTGCGATGGTCGCGGCGGTCATGGCGCTGATCGTGGTGACGGTCATGGCCGCGGTGCTGGTCGTGCGCGAACGCGGCGGGGGTGGCCAGGGTCGCGACGGCAAGCGCGGTGGCGATGGCCGACTGCTTGAGGATGGATTGGATGCGGGTCATGTCGCGGTCTCCTTTCATCGGGCCATCCGTTGATGGCGCAGGCAAACCGTAGTGGCGCGCGCCTGAATGAAAACCGATTTTCGCCGACAGTCAATGCGGCCAGTCAGGCTTCTGACGATGATGTGATGGAGGAGCGCGTGCGGGAGTGACGATCAAACGCAGCTGCGTGTGATGGACATCGTTTACCAGCCGGCCGCGCTCTGCTCCTCGATCCTGCTGAACGCCGAACGCTCACCCGGCTCCGGCGTGTCGTTCCCCGTCGAGAAATACACCACGCCGGTTCCGCCCTTGCGATCCACCCACAACCCGGCGAGCAAGCCATACGCATTGCCGCTGTGGCCGATGCGTTGCACGCCATCGCCGACGGGATCGTCGCCGCAATCGGGCAGGCCGCTGGCCAGCGTATGCACGGCCAAGCCGTAGCGACAGGTGAAGCCGCCCTTGCTGCGGATCGGGTCGTCCTCTTCCAGGGTCAGGCCGTTGCCGTCCTTGAGGCTCCACTCCGGGCCGATCATCGCGCGCACGGATTCGGGTTTCAGCAGGCGCACGCCATCGACTTCGCCATCGCCCAGCAGCAGCCGGCCGATCTTCGACAAGTCCGCGGCGGAGATGCGCAGGCCCCCTTGCGGGCCGAACACATTGGGTGCCTTGCCGGCGCGCCACGTCGACAGATCGCAGCTGCCGTCGCTGGCCTTGGTGATACCGCAGGCGGGCTTCCTGCCCTGGTTGTCGTCCACGATCGGCTTGCCGTCGCGATACAGCACCACGGCGCGCGCGGCGGTGGCCTCGTCGCAGCTGGGCCAGCTATAGCAGGAGCGGAGGTCGAGCGGCTTGAGGACCAGGCGCTGCATCAACAGGTCCAGGCGTTCGCCGGTGGCGCGCTCCATCACCGCCCCGATCAGCGGGAAGCCGACGTTCGCGTAACGCCAGTACGTGCCGGGTGCGTGTTGCGCATCCCAGGCCTTCGGATCATCGAGCAGCGTGCGGAATTCGCCATCCAGCGGGACCTGCCAGTAGCCGGCGCCATCGGTCAGGCTGGACGTGTGCGAGAGCAGCAGGCGCAGGGTGATCTTCTTGTCCGGGAAGGCCGGATTGCGCAGTGTCCAGCCCAGCGTGTCGGAGACATCGGCATCCAGGTCGAGCTTGCCCTCTTCGACCAAGCGCATCACCCCGATCGACAGCACCAGCTTGCTGATCGAGGCGATGCGTACCGGATCGTCGATGGTGATCGCGCGCTTCGTCGCGGGATCGGCATAGCCTTCGGTGCGGGTGGCGGTGATGCCGTCGCGGTCGAAGGCCACGCGCACGCGCGCCTGCGGCGAGGTGGCCGGCGGTTCCGCGGCATGCGTGCCGGTGGCGACCAGCAGCAGGGCAGCGACGATGCAGGCAGGCAGGCGCATGGGACGTCCGACGATGGCGATGCCGGGTTTTATAGCAAAGTCATGCGGATGGCTTCGGTGCCAATCGCGTGACGCAGCCTGCAGATCGCCAGGAAAATGGCCGATGTCGCGCCGCTCGCGCTCAGTCGCGTCGTTGCCCGTACCAGAGCTCCAGCGCTTCGCGGTCGCGCAGGATGCGGCGGCCACGCAGGGCGAAGCGCCACAGCAGGCGAAGATGATCGCGCGCGCCGAAGGTCCGCAGCTTGCGTTCGGAGGTGCGCACCGATTCACGCAGGATCACGAAACGTCCCTGGCGCGCCAGCGCACGGCTGATCGCCACGTCCTCACCGGCGTACCAGGTTTCGTCGAAGCCGCCGGCCGCTTCGAACGCCGCGCGGGTGCAGAAGATGAAGCAGCCGGGGGCGATGCCGGTGCGCCGGAAGGCGCGCTTGGCCAGCGCCGCCAGCGCCCGCGCCTGCGGCGAGGTCGCGCCGATGAAGTCCACGCCGGCGCCGCCGCCCACGGCAACGCCGTCCAGCGCGCGCAACGCCGCCTGCAGGACAGGGGCGTCGATGAGGGTGTCCGCGTCCACGAACACCAGCAGCGGATGCGTGGTGGCGCGTGCGCCGGCATTGCGGGTAGCGGCGATCTGCCGGTGCTCGACCCGCAATACGCGTGCGCCGTGGTCGCCCGCGATGCCTGCGGTGGCGTCGGTCGAGGCATCGTCCACCACCAGCACCTCGTACGCCAGGTCGAGCGCGCTGGCGGCGGCATGCAGTGCATCCAGGGTGGCGCCGATCAGGCGGGCCTCGTCGTGCGCGGGGACCACGAAGGACACCGGCGGATGGACGGGCAGGAGGGAAGGCATGCAGGCTCCATGCAACGTGGACGACGGCACGATTGTGGCGTCGACAGCGCGATGATCGGTGAATGCGCTTAATGGAAGTCGCGCGATGCGGTTCGCAGGTCGCCGAGCAGGTGGCTGATATCGCGCAGCTCGCGTGCGATCAGGTGCTGCACGCCGTCCACCTGTTCCCAGCGCCCGCGCACCGCCATCAGCCGCGCGCCGAGCAGGGCCTTGCGTCCGCGCAGGGCGACATCGCGCCAGACCACCACGTTGACCATGCCGTGCTCGTCCTCGAGGGTGACGAAGATGGTGCCGCCCGCGGTCGCCGGTCGCTGGCGTTGGGTGACCAGGCCGGCGGCATGCACGCCGCGCCCGTGCTTGACCTCGCGCAGCTGGCTGGAGTCGAGCACGCGTTCGCGTCGGAGGCGCGCACGCAACAGGGCCAGCGGATGCTCGCGCAGGGTCAGGCCGGTGGCGCGATAGTCCGACAGCACGTCCTCGCCGGCCCTTGGCGCGGGCAGGGCGATGGCGTCCTCGTCGGGACTGCCCGGCAACAACGGGCGCTGGCGTTCGATGCCGGCCACGGCCCAGCGCGCGGCATGGCGATGGCCGGCGAGGGGTTGCAGCGCGCCGGCTTCGGCCAACGCCGTGCGCGATTTTTCATCCAGCGCGGCACGCAGCGAGAGGTCGCGCACATCGGTGAACGCGTGTTGCCGGCGCGCAGCGACGATGCGCTTGCCCACGGCTTCCGACAGGCCGGCGATCTGGCGCAGGCCAAGCCGGATCGCGGCCTGCCCGCCATCATCGATGCCGCATCGTGCATACCCACCTTCCAGCGTGTTGTCCCAGTCGCTGACGGTGATGTCGACCGGATGCACGGCCACGCCGATGCGCGCGCCGTTGCCGCGGCGCGCGTCCTGCACGATCTGGCTGGCGGAATAGAAGCCCATCGGCTGCGCATTGAGCAGGGCGCAGGCGAACGCGGCGGGCTCGTGGCGTTTCAGCCAGCAGCTGATGTAGACCAGCTTGGCGAAGCTGGCCGCGTGGCTCTGCGGAAATCCGTACGAGCCGAAGCCCTTGATCTGCTCGAAGATCTGTTCGATGAATTCGGGTGCATAGCCCTTCGCCGTCATCAGCGTGCGGATGCGTTCGCGATGCGGCTGCATGTCGCCGCCCTGCCGCCACGCGGCCATCGAGCGCCGCAGGTTGTCGGCCTCATGCGGCGCATAGCCGGCGTGGATGACGAGCTCCATCACCTGTTCCTGGAACAGCGGGATGCCCAGGGTCTTGCCGAGGATGTCCTCGATGCCTTTCGACGGGAACACCACCGGATCCAGTCCCTGCCGGCGCCGCAGGTAGGGATGCACCATGCCGCCCTGGATCGGCCCGGGGCGCACGATCGCCACTTCCACCACCAGGTCGTGGAAGCAGGTCGGCTTCAGCCGCGGCAGCATGCTCATCTGCGCACGCGATTCGATCTGGAACACGCCCACGGTATCGGCGGCCTGGATCATGTCGTAGGTGGGCTGGTCGCCGGGCGGCAGGCGCGCGAGGTCGATCGTGTAGCCGCGATGGCGTTCGATGAGGGCCACTGCCTTGCGGATGCAGGTCAGCATGCCCAGCGCCAGGCAATCGACCTTGAGCAGCTTCATCGTCTCCAGGTCGTCCTTGTCCCACTGGATGATGGTGCGGTCGTCCATCGCCGCGTTCTCCACCGGCACCACCGTGTGCAGCGGCGCATCGCTGATCACGAAGCCGCCCACGTGCTGCGACAGGTGGCGCGGATGGCCCTGCAATTGCTCGGTCACCGCCAGCACGCGCGCGATCAGCGGGTTGTCGGGATCGAAGCCGGCTTCCAGCAGGCGTTGCTGCATCGGCGCATCGCCATTGCCCCAGCCGTAGCATTCGGCCAGCAGCGCCAGCTGGTCCGGCGGCAGGCCGAAGACCTTGGCCACGTCGCGCACTGCGCTCTTGCCGCGATAGCGGATCACCGTGGCGGCCAGCGCGGCGCGTTCGCGGCCGTACTTCGCGTACACGTACTGCAGGACTTCCTCGCGCCGTTCGTGTTCGAAGTCGACGTCGATGTCCGGCGGCTCGTTGCGTTCCTTCGACAGGAAGCGCGCCATCAGCAGCCGACTCTCGGCGGGATTCACCACGGTGATGCCCAGCGCGAAGCACACCGCCGAATTCGCCGCCGAGCCGCGGCCCTGGCAGAGGATCTCGCGCGATTTCGCGAAGCGGACGATGTCGTCCACGGTGAGGAAGAACGCTTCGTACTTCAGGTATTCGATCAGCGCGAGTTCGTCATCGATCTGCGCCACGATCTTCGCCGGCACGCCTTCGGGCCAACGCTCACGCATTCCTTGCTCCGCGCGTGCACGCAGCCAGCTGGTGGGCGTGTGGCCGGGTGGCACCAGTTCGGCGGGATAGTGGTATTCGAGGTCGTTGCCGAGGTCGAAGCGGCAGCGCCGCGCGAGTTGCACGGCGTTGTCGAGCAAGTGATGGGGATGGATGTTGCCGAGCGCGCGCCGCGTGCGCAGGTGGCGCTCGCCATTGCGGAACAGGTGTTCGCCGCAGTCGGCCAGCGTCATCCCATGGCGGATCGCGGTCATCGTGTCCTGCAGCACGCGCTGGCGGCGCACGTCCATGTGTACGTCGCCTGCGGCCAGCGGGATGAGCTGCAAGTCATGCGCGAGGGCGAGCAAGGCGTGCAGGCGGGCCTCGTCGTCCTGTTCGCGATGCAGCTCCACTGCGAGATGCGCGCGCTCGCCGAACACCGCGTGCAACCAGCGGCCTTCATTGGCATCGGGCTGCGCAGCGGGACACCACAGCGCGAATAGCCCGACGTCGGCATCGGCCAGCACGGTTTCGACATCCCCGCGCGTGAGCAGGTAACCGCCCTTCGGCGCGGCGCGGCGCGCGTGGGTGATCAGCCGGCACAGCTGCGTGTAGCCGGCGGCATGTTCGACCAGCAGCACGCATTTCAACCCGCAGGACAGGACGAACTCGCTGCCGACGATCAGCTTCAATCCCGTGGCGCGCGAGGCCTCCAGCCCGCGCACGATGCCGGCCAGCGAACATTCGTCGGTGATCGCCAGCGCCTCGTAGCCGCAACGGTGCGCGCGCTCGAACAGCTCTTCCGCGCTCGCCGCGCCGCGCAGGAACGAGAAGTCCGACAGGCAATGCAGCTCCGCGTAGGCAGGCAGGTCGTCGTGCCCGGGCGCGTCGTCGTTGGCCGCAGGGAGCGCGCGGCGCTGCGCCACCTGCCATGCGCGCGGCATGCGCCCGCCCGGGGTCTCGCGGTCCACGCCATCGACGGCATCGTCCCAGCTCACCGGGCGTCACTCATGCAAACCAGCCGTGCAGCATCCAGCCATCGCGTTCACCGGCCGGGGTGAACGCCCATGCGCGCTGGCCCTGCGCGGTTTCCAGCACGTAGTAATCGCGGCGTGCGTCGTCGCCATCCCACCAGCCGCTTTCCAGCCGCTCGGGGCCGGACACGATGCGCGGGCGCGGGTCGCGCAAGGGCACCGGCTGCGGCAACAGCCAGGTCGGGCGTGGTGGACGCGCAGGTGCAGTGTCGATGCGGGCGTCGTCGCCATCGATGCGTCGCCATGCGCGTTCCGGGCGCGGATCGCCAGCGGGCGCGATGCGATGCACGGCATCGTCGCCCAGGCGCGCGCGCAGGCGCTCGCGCAGTTGCGGCCACGGCAGCGCCTGTTGCGCGCGTACGTCGAACAGGTCGCGGCTGGCCGGCACGAAGGCCGGCAGCTCGCGCGCGAGCAGGCGCAGCGCGACCACCGGCTTCGGGATCGACACGCGCTCGAGCCGGTTGCGGGTGACTTCGAACAGCATCGCGGGCTCGCGTTCGGCGGCGAGCAGGCCGACCTCGACATCGGTATGCGCGCGCGTGTCGTGCCTGTGGACGTCATGCTCCAGACGCAGGACGAAGCGCTGCACGCCGCCATCGCGGATCGACAGGCAGGTGCACAGGTCGCCGATCAGCCGGCGCAGCGGGAACAGCAGGGCGGTGTGGCTTTCGACCTCGAAGCCGAGATCGATACGCGCATCGAAATGGTCCGGCGGCGCGTAGTAGCTCAACGCATCGTCGGCATCGCCGTACAGGCGGTCGAGGTGCGGCAGCAGTTCCGCACCGAAGCGCCGGCGCAGGCTGTCGCGCGGCAAGTCGCGCAGCGTGCGCAGGTCACGGATGCCCATCCGCTGCAGGCGTTCGCCGCTGTCGCCGGGCAGTACCGCGCGACGCACCGGCACGCGGTCCAGCAGCGCCTGCATCGCCGCCGGGTTGGACACCGCCAGGCCGTCCTGCAGGCCGGCCAGCACGCGCGCGGCACGCGGCGTGGGCGCCATTGCGATGCGGTGGGCGAAGCCGAGCGCGGCCAGTTCCTCGCGCAGGCGCGCTTCGATGCGCGGCCATGGTCCGAGCAGGTGGAAACTGGCGCGCACTTCCAGCACGATGCAGCTGGCCCACTGCGCACTGACCAGCGAACTGTGGCGATACGCCCACGCGGCGAGGAACTGCTGCCAGCGCGCTTCGGCCTGCGGGTCATGCTCGACCGTCGCCAGCGTGGGCAGCAGCGCATGCGCCGCGGCCAGGCGCATGCCGGCGCGCAGCCCGGCCTGCGCCGCGCCGGCATTCACCGCATGCAGGGTGCGCAGTTGCGTGGGTCCGCTGGCCAGCGCCAGCGGCGCGCCGGGATCAGGCAAACGCCGGAGGACGGCGTCCAGCGCCAGCTGCGGCAGCACGATGCAGGCCCACAACATGCGCGCGGCTCAATGCAGGCCCGGCGCGAACGCGCGCGTGGGAGCCGGGCCGCCGCGGCATTTGCGCACGCGCCAGCCATCGCCGTCGTGTTCCAGCCGCAGCGCGGCCGGCGACGGATTCATCGCGTGCTTGCGATCGCGCAGGACGAAGCCCAGGCAGTCGCCGCTGTCGGCCGCCACCTGCAGGCGGCGCAGGGCCTGTGCATCGGCCTGCCGCGGCCAGCCGATGACCGCCGCGCAAGCGCCGCTGCGCAGGCATTGCTCGAACGCCCACAACGCATCGCGCGGCGTGGTTTCGATGACCTGCAATGCGCCGAGGTCGATGCCGGCCGCCTGCCACGCAGGCGCATACGGCAGGTAGGGCGGGGCGACCAACGCCAGCGTGCCGCCCTCGCGGCTGAGCCGTGCCAGCGTCGGCATCAGCAGGGCCAGTTCGCCGACGCCATCGGCGGGCAGCAACAGTTCGGTCAATGCGCGTCGCGGCCAGCCGCGTTGCGGCAGCAGGGCATCGAGCGCGGCATGCCCGGTCGGTTCGCCGTCGCGGGTGGTCGCCGGATGACGCCCGGCATGCCAGAGCGTCTGCGCGGCCAGCAGCGAATCGAGGGAGGCGACGGCCTGCATCTCAGCCCTGCCGCAGCAGGCCGCAGTACACGCCTTCGATCGCGAAGTCCTGCCCGCGTTCGATCTCGATCGGCGCATGCGCGGGATTGCGCGGGAGCAGGCGCAGCCGTCGGGCGCTGCGCTGCAGGCGCTTGATGGTCAGCTCGCCATCGATGCGGGCGATGACCGTCTGGCCGTCGCGCGCATCGGCGCTGCGCTGCACGCCGACCAGGTCACCATCGAGGATGCCGTCGTCGATCATCGAATCGCCCTGCACCTTCAGCAGGTAATCCGGGGTGGGCGAGAACAGCCGGCGATCCAGCCACAGCTGCTGGTCCAGGCCGATGTCCGCGCCGAGCGGCTGGCCCGCGGCCACCCGGCCCAGTACCGCCAGCGGCAACAGGTCCGCCGGCCCGCCCGGCAGTCGCAGCCCGCGCGAGCGCCCCGTGGCCTGCTCCAGCAGGCCGTCGGCGACCAGTGCCTGCACGTGTTTCTGCGCGGCGTTGCGGGAGGCGAATCCGAAGGCCAGGGCGATTTCTGCCAAGCTTGGGGAGCGGCCGGCCACCAGCTCGCGCTGCAGGAAGGCGAGGACGGCGGCGCGTTGCGGCGGGAGGTGGTCGATGGCATCCATGGTGTACATTTGTACACCCATGGGTCGCACAAGGCGAGACCGGCAAACGCCGGCCTCGCTGTCACGCGGTCTTGCGGTACCTCAGCCCGGCGCGCGTGCCGGATTGGGCAGCAATCCGCCCGGGTACTTGCGGCGCAGCATCACGGTCTGCAGCACCAGCACCACCGCGATCCCGACCGCGACCCATGCGGCGGTCTGCGCGCCGGGCATGTCGTTGCCGGACTGCTTCACGTACACCGCCGCCAGCGCCCACAGGGCGGCGACCACGTAGTCCACGTTGCCGCGCATGCGCAGGTTGACCATCAGCAGCATCAGCGCGGCCAGCCCGAAGATCGCCAGGCTCCACGGCAGTTGCTGGGTGGTTGAGGCCAGTTCGTAGGCCACCACCACCTGCGCCAGGTTGAGGAAGGCGGCCAGCGACAGCCAGCCGGCATGCAGCGACAGTGGCAGCCACGCCCACATCCACTGGCCTTCCTGCGGCGTGCGGTCGTGCGACAGGATCATCGCGCAGCGGATCAGGCAGAAGGTGGCGCCGAAGATCACGATCAGGCACAGCCAGAACTGCGACATGGCGAACAGCGGCATCCACAGCGTGGTCAGCGCGAAACCGCCGGCGGCCCATGGCGCGATGCGGGTCAGGGTGTCGTCGCTCTTGCGGGTGCCGGTGAGTTGCCACCCCGCGTAGGCGAGGTCGAGCAGGAAGATCAGCCCCCAGATCGCGAACGCGTAACCGGCGGCGACCAGCAGGGTCGGGTAGCGATCCGACATCGTCCCGTTATCGGGGCCGAAGGTGCCGCTGTTGGTGAGCCAGGCCACGACGGGCATGGCGATGGCGGCGAGCAGCACGAGCAGGCGCATGGCAAAGGCTCCTTGGTCGAGAGGTTGGGTGGCGACTTTGGGCATACGCGCGTGATGCCGGGGTGGATGCATCAGGGGCGTTGCAAGGCTTTCCGCTTCGCCTCGACCTCGCCGCGTACATGGCAATCGTGCTGGTGGTCGTTGACCAGGCCCATCGCCTGCATGAAGGCGTACATCGTGGTCGGCCCCACGAACTTCCAGCCGCGCTTCTTCAGGTCCTTCGACAGCGCAATGGCTTCCGGTGCGGTGGTGAAGGTGCGCAGCACGTCGACGGTGAGTTTCTTCGGGCGCTTGCGGGTGTCGACTTCGTACTGCCAGAAATAGCGCGCCAGCGAACCGAACTCGCGCTGCAACTCGATCGCGCGGCCGGCGTTGTGGATCGCCGCCTCGATCTTGCCGCGGTGGCGGACGATGCCGGCATCGCCCAGCAGGCGCTCCACGTCGCGTTCCGTGTACCTCGCGACCTTGTGGAAATCGAAGCCGTCGAAGCCGGCACGGAAGTTGTCGCGCTTCTTGAGGATGGTGATCCAGCTCAGGCCGGCCTGGAACCCTTCCAGGCTGATCTTCTCGAACAGGCGCACGTCGTCGGTGACGGGACGTCCCCATTCGTGGTCGTGGTAGCCGTCGTAAAGATCGGAGCCGTCGCTCCAGAAACAGCGTTGCAACGCGGCGGCCGCTTTCGGCATCTCTGTCTCCTGCAGGGTGCGGGCAGGTTAGCTGAACGATTCCCATCGATTGCGACACGCATGACTTCCTGCCCATGCGCTGCATTGATTTAGTGTTTTACATTACCAGCACACCAACAAACCAGTACAGGAGACGTTCATGTTCCGCACCCAGTCCCCCACCCCGGCCGCCTATGTCGAGCGCCGCCTGACCCCGCGCCGCGGGGACGGCGGAGCAGAGCCGGCCCGCATCCACCGCGAACGCGACTTCGGCGTTGGCTACGGCAACAGCAGCGGGTACGCGAGCAACCGCAGCTACACCACCCCGCAGGCCACGTACTTCCGCTGCCGCTGAGTTCCAGGGCCGCCGGCCGGGTCGCGACTCCCCGCGCGACTCGGCCGGTTATCCCGCCAGGCCACGCTTCCTCGTCGTGCGGATGCGGACCGACCGCCCCATCGGTTCGCATCCGTGCGGCACCTGGGGCAAACCCCCAAGGCTTTTTCGGGTCACGTACCGCCCGGGCTGCTCTCCCCGGCCGCCTTGGCGGCACGTGCACCCCCGATGTTGTCGGCCAGGAAGTCCAGCAGCGTCGTGTAGAAGGCTCGACGGTGGTCCTCGGTGTAGAAGCCATGGCCCTCGCTGTCGAAGTACAGGGTCTGGACCGGCTTGCCGGCATCGCGCAGGGCGCGTGCCATCGCCTTGCTGTGCGAGATCGGCGCGATCACGTCGGCGCCGCCCGCCGCCAGCAGCACCGGCACCTTGATCCGCGAGGCCATTTCGGTGGGTGACCGCGCCGCCAGCGTGCTGCGTTCTCCCACCCAGTCGTCCATCCAGTTGCGGACCCACTTGGCATCGCGCGAATCCTCGCGATGCTTGGCTTCCAGGTCGTACACGCCGACATACCCCACCGCGCAGCGATACAGGTCGGGTTCCTTCGCCACGCCCATCAGGGCGGCGTAGCCGCCATAGCTGGCGCCATAGATGCAGATGCGTGCGGGATCTGCGATGCGTTCGGCGATCGCCCAGCGGGTGGCGTCGGTCAGGTCGTCCTGCATCGCGCCGCCCCACTCGCGTGCGCCGGCCTGGTGGAACGCCCGGCCGTAATTGCCAGAGCCGCGGAAATTGATCCGCAGCACGGCGTAGCCGGCCTCGGCCAGCAGCTGGGTGTCGTCGTCGAACGCCCATTGGTCGAAGATGCCGAACGGCCCGCCGTGCGGCAGGACCACCATCGGCAACGGGGTCGTTTCCTTCGCGCCGAACGGCAGGGTCAGGTAGCCATGCAGGACCAGGCCGTCGCGGGCCTTGACCGTGATCGCACGTGCCTTCGGCAGCTTGGCCGGATCGAACCACTCGCGCTGGATGAACACGTCCTTCGCCGACATCTTCGCGGGGTCGAAGAGGTAGGTGTCGCCCGGGGTGCGGTCGTTCCAGGCCTGCACCAGGGCCACGCCGTCGCGGGTATGCGAGGTGACGTTCACGGCGTGGTCCGGAAAGGCCTTGGCCAGCGCGCGATACACCCGCGAGGCGGGCGCACTGTCGTCCAGCATGCGGGTCTGCACGCCCCCTGACATGAACTGCACGCCCAGCACGGTGTGCCCGTCGCGGTCATGGATGATCGCGTAGGGATCCACGGTGGCATCGCGCAACACCTGCTTGCGGTCGTCGGTGGCGATGTCCCAGGCCACCAGCGCACCCGGGCCGTCCTCCGTCGATGAATTGAAGTAGGCGATGCGCCCATCGGCGGAAAAACCGACCGGGGTGTCCACGCGCCGGCTGCTGCTTTCGTCGTTGACCAGCCGCCATTCGGACTGGTTGTCGTCGCGGTAGTAGAGCTTGCTGTAATTGTCGTTCTGCGCGCCCTGCGCGAAGCGGACCTGGCCCTGGGCATCGGTCAGGAACACGGCGCGGTTCACCGGCGCGGTGGCGATGCGCTTGCGCCGGCCGTTGTTCACGTCCATCAGGTCGACCGTGGTCAACGGATTGGTGCCCAGCTTCCAGGCGGAGATGAGCACGTTCTCGTCATCCCCCGGCAGCGAATCGATCAGGTCGGTCATTTCCCATGGGCCGGCGTTACCGATCACGGTGACCAGCCCGGGTTGCGGCTTGGGCCCGACCAGCTGCTTGCCGCGCTTGCCGTCCACCCCGATCGAGAACAGTTGCCCGGTCCGATAGGGCTGGTCGCGGCTGCCGAAGCGCTCGGCCATGGCGATCACCACCTGGTGGTCGTTGACCCACCAGAAATCGGCAACCACCGAATCCTTGATCCCGCTGGCGCCATTGACGATCTTCTTGTCCGAGCGCCGAAGCAGGGCCAGGCCCACGCTGTCCTCGAGCTGCACGGTGGCCGCGTAGTACTGGCCGTCCGGCGAGATCTTGATGCGCCCGTAGCCATCCTGCTTCAGGTAAGGATCCAGCTTCACCTGGGCGTGGGCGGCCGGGATGAGCAGCACTAACGCCAGCAATCCGAGAATGCGTGTCCGCATGGGCGCCCTCCTGGCGCGATGGTCAGCGGCGAGTCTAAGGGCGCATCCGCGCCGCGGCATGGACCAGGTCCGGGAAGAACGCCCCGAAGGCGGCATCGATCGCTGTTTCCTCGACGCGCAGCACGTCCAGGCAGGCCACCAGCTTGTCGCCATTGCGCGACAGCCGGGTGGCGATGCCGCGCACCGCGTGGTCCACGTTGCCACGTTGCGCATACGAGCCCAGCCAGTCGTGCGCGGCCATGCGCGGGGCGATCGCCTGCAGGCGCGGCGGAAGTGCTTCGCGATGGGCGTCCAGCACGCGGTAGACGCGCGCAGTGAAATCGCCGAGCGGTGCATCGTTCCAGCGTACCCAGCCGCGCGCCAGGCAATGGTCGAAATACACGTCGAGCACGATGCCGGCATAGCGACGCAGGCCGGCGGCATCGAACAGCCCGCGCGCTGCGACCACCGCCGGGTGCGCATCGGTGTACTGGTCGATGCGGCGATGGCGGACGATCTCCGCGCGCACGGCCGGTGGCCAGTCCTGGAGTGCGGATTGGCCGAACACGAAATCGCCGAGGATCGCGCCGAGGATGGCGTCGTCCGAATGGCGTGCCAGCCAGGCGTGGGCGAGGTAGTTCATCGGCCGATGTTAACGGCCCGCGGCGATCCGGCCTTCAGCGTGGCGTGGTTAGTACGCGCTGGAAGAATTCGGTGGAACGCTCCTGCAACGCCTTGCGGTCATGGCCGATGCCGGGTACCAGTTCGAAACGCGCATCCGCGCCTGCTCGTGCGTACAGCGCTTCGGCATGCGTCCAGCGGGCGAGCGGGGTGTCGCCGAACAGGCGGTCCACTTCCGCGGACATCGGCGTGTCCCAGCCGTCCTCGAAATCCAGCGAGTCGTTATCGTCGGCGTCGCCCATGTAGAGATACTGCGGCACGCGCGCGAACGCGGCGGCATCGAACGGCCTCCCGGTCAGTGCGGACAGGTCGGCGACGCCGGCCGGATACGGCAGGGCATCCACGCCGACCTGCGCCACCGGCGCGATAGGCCAGCCGCCGGGCGAACCGATGCTCGCCGCGCGCACGCGATCCGGGTGCAAGGCGGTGAAGCGATTGGCGAACATCGCGCTGGCGGAGAAGCCCTGCAACAGCACTTTCTCATCGACCGGCGTGCCGGCGTTCCGCAGGCGTACGCGGGCATCATCGATCATCGCGATCAGTTGCAGGTCGAGCCTTTCGAGCAAAGGCTCACGGGTGGTCAGCACGTCGCGGTCGAGCGCATGCGTGTACACCTTCCAGTCGCTGGCGGTGCGCGGAAACGCCGGCACCAGCAACGCCACGCCCAGTTCGTCCGCGATGCGCTTGCGCTCGAAGCCGGTCATCCATGCATCGCGGCGGTGCAGGCCGATGTCATCCGAGGTGCGCCCGGAATTGTTCGGCTGCACCAGCAGGACCGCCTTGCCGTTGGCGTCGCGATGCAGCGTCTCCGGCACGTACAGGTAGTAATCGGAACGGAAGCCGACGCGTGCGTCCGCGGCGATGTGCTCTACCCGCCATGCGTAAGGGCCGAGCAGCACGGCGACGCCCACGATGGCAAGCAGCACCAGGCCCAGCATCACCTTCGGTGCCAAGCGCAGGAATCGCCGCAGCGCCATCAGCGTGCCTTGCCCGCAGTCGCAGGCTGGCAGTCCGCACCGAGTGCCGCGGCCGTGGTCGCCACGCACGGGCGGAAGTCGATCAGGCCGGCCGCCTGGTGGCTTTCGCCGCTGGGCACGCTGAAGCGTTGCAGTGGGGCCAGCTGGCAGTCGGCCTTGCCCGAGCACGCCTCGGGATAGAGCGTGTAGTGGCAGATGCCGCTGCTGCTCTCGACGCAATCGAATCGGGCCACGCCGTCCTGCACATGCGCCTTGCTGGTCAGGTGCACCTGGTCGCTGTCGATGCGGCTGGTGTACGTGGTGCCGCCAATCGAGCAGCCGGACAGGGCGAGCAGGAACTGCAGCAACGCGATGAACTTGGACATGGGATGCCTCGTGTCGATGGCGCGCGGCGCGCGCGGAGTGACGACTGCCGTCGAACCGACGGTTTACATCTGCTTGAACAGGGCCATGAATGGCTGGCTGACCGCCAGCGTTTCCGGGCGGTGCTTCAGCCGCAACGTGCCGCGTCCGCTGTCGTCGCGGAGGATCCCGGCGACTGCCTTCAGGTTGACGATGGTCGAGCGGTGGATCTGCTTGAACGTGGCCGGGTCGAGCCGGGGCAGGAGTTCGCGCAGCGGCGTGCGCAGCAGCGCTTCGCCGTCGGCGGTGACCACGGTGGTGTACTTCTGGTCGGCGTGGAAATAGATGACCTCGTCGACCAGCACCAGGCGCGTTTCGCGACCGGCGCTGGCGGTCAGCCAGGTCAGCGGTTCCGGCGAACCCGCCGGGTCCGGCATCGCGCCGAGCTTGTCGAGCAGGGCGGCCAATGTCGCCGCATCCGGCAGGGTGTCCTGCGCCTGCAGCCGCGCCACCGTGGCGTCCAGCCGTTCCGGCTTGACCGGCTTGAGCAGGTAGTCGATGGCGCCGCGGTCGAAGGCATCGATCGCGTACTGGTCATAGGCGGTGACGAAGACGATGCGCGTGCGCGGACTCGCCTCGGCGGCGGTGGTGGCGACTTCCAGGCCGGTCAGGCCGGGCATGCGGATGTCCAGGAAGGCGACGTCCGGCTGGTGCTCGGCCAGGGCTTCCACCGCGCTGGCGCCGTCTTCGCATTCGGCGACGATGCGCAGCGATGGCCACGCGCGCTGGAGTTCGGCGACCAGGGCGTGGCGCAGCAGCGCCTCGTCCTCGGCCACGATGCAGGTGCGGATGTCAGCCATGTGCGTTGCGTCCATTGGCCGGCACGGTCAGCGTGGCGGCCACGCCGGCGGGGAAATTGGCGACCACGGCCAGGTTGGCTTCGCCGGCATAGCGCAGGCGCAGGCGCTCGCGCACGTTTTTCAGGCCGATCCCGGTGCCGCTGGTCTTGCTGTTGAAGCCTTCGCCGTTGTCGGCCACGGTGACCGCCACGGTGTTGTCGTCGCGGCGTGCGCGGATCCACACGGTGCCGCCGCCGGTGCGCGGCTCCAGGCCGTGCTTGATCGCGTTCTCCACCAGCGTCTGCAGCATCATCGCCGGCATCGGCGTATTGCGCAGGGCTTCTGCCACGTCGGTCTGCACGTCGAGGCGGTCGCCCATCCGCACCTTGAGGATCTCCAGGTAGGCGAGCGCGCGTTCGAGTTCCGCGCCGAGCGTGGACATCTCGCCTTCTGCATTCGGCAGCGAGCGGCGCAGGTACTGGATGAGATGGCCGAGCATCGCCTCGGCACGGACCGGATCGCTGCGGGTCAGCAGTTGCGCGCTGGCCAGCGTGTTGTAGAGGAAGTGCGGCTCGACCTGCGCGTGCAGCAGGTTGAGCTTGGCCTCGGTCAGTTCCTTCTCGGTTGCGGTCTGCGCGGCGCTGGCCTGCTCGCCGCGGCGGCGCTCGCCGATGCGGCGGGTGATCGCGCGGACGATGGCCTCGGCGTTCTCGTAGTTGGTGCCGTCATCGACCAGGAACCAGTCGCTCCACGCCGGATTCTCGGGTTCGCAGATCAGGGTGACCCGACCGCTGTCCCCGGCCGGCGTGACCGTGGCCTGCAACTGGTTGCGCGGCAGGCCGAACCACAGCAACGGGTTCCAGCGCCGCAGCGGGTGTTCGCCATAGGTGCGCGGCCGCGCCACCTTGGCCTTCACCTGCAGGCTGTCGCGCGCGCTCTGGATCTGTTCGGCACCGGGCAGTTCGCGGATCGCGGCGTCCAGCAGGTCGAAGGCCTCGCCGGCCTCCAGCGGGATCTCGACCAGTCGCTTCTGGCGGTTGCCGAGGGCGTCGCCATCGATGTGGCCTGCGATCAGGCGCACGCGGCGCAGGTGCGAGAACGCACCGCCGACGACCAGCGCCATCGTTGCCATCGACACCAACACGATCGGCAACTCGAAGCGCCCAAGCAGCGGGATCGACGAATACAACGAGGCAACCACCAACACCACCAGGCCCCAGGCGATGGCGATGCGGAGGACGAAGCCGATGCTTTTGAACATGGTGGGCGTTGGTCGTTGAAGGAGTGCCGCGAGGATAGTGGGGCATCGCGGGGATGGAAGCCGCACTGCGACGGAACCCGCGTCCGTGGCGACGAAGCCGGAGGCTGGCGGCATCGGCCGTTGGCCGCGTCCCGGTCCGGCGTGGCGATGGGCGGTCCAGCCGCAGGCACGGGCGGCTGGACGCTTCGCGCTAGACTGCCGCACGAGGGGTGGCATGTCACAGCCGGCGATCGACAACCTGCGCACCGACGCACCCGGCCTGCCCTGGGCCGAGCAGGAGGCGCGCGACCGGCGTGCACGCCTGACCGAGCTGCTGGCGCGGGTCTCGCGCGAAGCCGCAGAAGGCGAAGACCTGGAAGCGGTGTTGCGGCGGATCGTGGACTGCCTGGTCGAGCGCATGCCGGTGGCGCTTGCCAGCATCGTCCTGCTCAACGAGGCGTGCACGCATTTCGTGCACGAGGTCTGGGCCGGCGAGCTCACCCTCAACGTGCTGCAGCCCGCCGATGACTGGCCGGTCAGCAAGGGGGCAGCCGGGCGTTGCGCACGCACTGGCGTGGCCCAGCTGATCGCGAATGTCGACCTCGACCCGGATTACCTGGCCGGCAACAGCGAAGTGCGGTCCGAATACCTGGTGCCGATCCGCCATCGTGGCCGCCTGCATGGCGTGCTCAACATCGAGAGCACGCAGTCGGATTTCTTCTCCGCGGAAGCCTGCGAGGTGTTCGATGCGATCGCCGCGCAGGTCGCCGGCACCATCCACCTGGCGCGGGTGGTGCGCGAGCTGGAAGTGGCCAACCGCAAGCTGCAGGCATTGTCGATGCAGGACGGCCTGACCGGCATCGCCAACCGCCGCCAGTTCGACACGGCCCTGCAGCAGGTGTGGGCGCGGTTGGTCAAGGGCAGCGTGCCGCTGGCCTTGCTAATGGCGGATGCCGACTGGTTCAAGGCGCTCAACGACACCGCCGGGCACCTGCATGGCGATGAATGCCTGCGGGCGCTGGCCCGGCTGTGCGCGGCGCAGCTGCGCGACGAGGACGACCTGGTCGCGCGCTTCGGCGGCGAGGAATTCGTGCTGCTGCTGCCGGGCCGCGACCTGGAAGCGGCGGTGGCGGTGGGCGAGGCGCTGCGCAAGGCGGTGGCCCGCGAGCGGCTGGCGCATCCGGCCTCGCCGATCGCACCCTATGTGACCGTCAGCATCGGCGCCGCGGCGACCTGGCCCTCCGAGGGCGGCGAGCCTGATGGCCTCCTCCTGGCCGCCGACCGGGCGATGTACGCGGCCAAGGCGCGCGGCCGCAACTGCGTGGTGGCGAAGTACGTGGGTTGACCCGTTTTGGGTGGGGCATGACCTCCGGCCCGCGCACGCGCGGTGCAGGCGCGCATGATGCGGTCATCGCCTGATTGTCCACGGAGTTCCGCCATGCGCACCTTGCTGCTCGCGTCCTGTGTTGCCGTTGCCCTCCTGTCCGGTTGTGCCGGCGTCAGCATCAACGAATCCGCAGGCATCGAACGCGTCCTGGCCAACCCCGCGCGCAGCGCCTCGGACCGCGAGCGCGATGCCCGCGACAAGCCGGCCGAGGTGCTGGCCCTGGCCCGCTTCAAGCGCGGCGACACCGTGGCGGACATCCTCTCGGGCGGGGGTTACTACGCCGAGATCCTGTCCGGCATCGTCGGACCCGGCGGCAAGGTGCTCTTGGTCAACAACCCGGGTTACGAGAATTTCGGCAAGAAGGGCCTGGCCGAGCGCCTGGCCGCCAATCGGCTCCCGAATCTGACCCATGTGGTCGGGCCGAGCGACGCGCTGGGCATGGGCGACCGCGTGCTGGATGGCGCGGTGATCGTGATGTCCTACCACGACCTGTACTGGGTCGACGAGAAGGAGGGCTGGCCGAAGGTCGATGCAGGCCTGTTCCTCGACCAGGTCGCACGTGCGCTGAAGCCAGGCGGTGTGCTGCTGGTGGTCGACCACAGCGCGAGGCAGGGTACCGGGAGCGCCGATGCGCAGGCCCTGCACCGCATCGACGAGCAGTTCGCCATCGCCGACTTCCGCAAGCACGGGCTCGAGTGGGAAGCGGCGATCCCGGTCCTGCGGAATCCCGATGATGACCGCAGCAAGAACGTGTTCGACCCGGCGATCCGCGGCAGGACCGATCGCTTCGTGCATCTTTACCGCAAGCCGGAGTAGCCGCAGGCGCCACGGAGCATGCTCACTCGCGGCGTACCCGCAGGTAGCGCGCGAATCGCGGGGTGCCCTTCGCGGTCAGCCCGTCGTAGCGGAACGTGACCGTGCTGCCGATCGCGGGTGGCGCGGCGCGTTCGGCATCGTGCAGGCCGCTGCCCAGCGCGAAGCGGCGTCCATGCGCGTCCTCCACCAGCAACGCGCCGACCATCCCGTGGTACTTGCCCTTGCCCGGGCGGTAGCCGACCACGCGGGCCTCGGCATCGTCCCAGCGCTTGTACTTCAGCAACTGGTCGCTGCGCCCGGCGCGGTAATGCGCGTTGGCGTGGTGCAGCATCAGGCCCTCGCCACCACCACTCGCCACCGAGCGCAGCCACGCGTCCAGTTGCGCGCGCTCGCTGAAATGGAGCTGGGCGATGCGCTGCAGGCGCGGCGATGCTGTCTCTTCCACCAGGACGCGCAATTCCCGCGTGCGGCTGGCGAAGGCATGCGGCGATGCCGGCAGGTCGAAGGCCATGAAGCGGACCTGCCGCCAGCCCGCCGCGTCGCCGCGCAGGGCGCGGACCAGGTCACTGATGTCCTGGAAGCGTCCACGCCCGATCCAAAGCTCGCCGTCGATCGCCTGAGCCGGCCAGCCGGCGGTGAACCAGGCGGGTGCATCGATGCGATTGCCGGCACGGGTGACCAGCTGCCGGCCGTCCCAGCGTGCGCGCACGCCGTCGAGTTTCTCGCTGACCAGCCAGGCGGCGATGTCGATGTCGTCGGTGATCCGGCTGGCGAGCATCGGGGCGGGCGCCGCTCGGAGGGGCGAGGCGGCGTGCGCGGCCGGTTGCGAGGCGAGCAGCAGCAGGGCAAGCAGGGCGGGGCGCAGGTCCATGGCACGTCGTCGGCGTTGGAGACGTGGCCAGCTTCGTGCGGCGAGGGTCGAACGACCGTCGGCCGGCAACCCGCGCGTGGGTCAGGGTTTCCCGCGTCGTCAGTGGGCGCCGACCTGCACGCGCACCGCCTGCATGTCGCGCACCGGGCGGACTTCGATGCTGCCGAACTGCGACCATGGGAACGCGCGGGCGATCTCCATCGCGGCCTCGATATCGGCCGCTTCGACCAGGTTGAAGCCGGCCAGGAACTCGCGGGTTTCCGCGAACGGGCCGTCGGTGATCCGCGACACCCCATCGCGGACACGCAGCGTGCGCGCGCTGCCCGGATCCTGCAGTTGCTGCGAGCCATGCAGGCAGCCGGCATCGCGCAGCGCATCCGCCTTCTCGAAGCAGCCGCGCATCAACCGGTCGTACTCCTCCGCCGGCAATTCGGCCAGGCGTTCCGGGTCGATGTAGATCAGGGTCAGGAATTGCATCGCGGGCTCCGGATCGTTGCGCGGTCGGGGGATGATGCAGGGCGAGGTGGCAGGCGACAACCTGAATGCGAGCGGCCGTCCACCGTGCCCGCTTCGTTCGGGATGACAGGAAAT
>Ga0209480_10000292_pt1 | contig 42857 bp, 42 predicted proteins | sample JI61114C2DNA_FD_187501 | JGI IMG/M metagenome (GOLD analysis project Ga0209480, IMG submission 187501) | Wastewater effluent complex algal communities from Wisconsin, to seasonally profile nutrient transformation and Carbon sequestration -... | ecosystem: Engineered > WWTP > Effluent > Algae... | reverse complement strand
TCCATTTGATGTCACGATCTTCAAAAATCATTTCCACCATATCTTTAGATTTCATATTGAAACCGTTGTATTCCATCAACATACCGTCCATTCCAAAATCACCTAATTCGTATTCATTCGAAATCCAAGTAATTTCAGCTTTATCACGAACGCCAAACTTTTGCAATTCTTTTTCTACATTCAAAATATATTCAAATGCAGCACCTTGACAAGTCGCTTTTGCATGCCCCGTTCCAATTAAAATTTTAGCTTTTTTATCCGACTTTTTTAGTTGGTCTATTAGTTTGTGAAGTGCCTTCGATGCATGTTCGGCATGATCATAGGTACAAACCGAATACACTTTATTAGTCGCAGGCTGTAAGCCTTCGGTCATGTCAAAAGCAAGTTTAGGTCCAGTAGCATTGATTAAATAATCGTAAGTTACTTTTTCTTGTTTACCTAAGTTATCGCCAAAAACACCTTCTACTAAAATATATGGTTTTGCTTCTAAACTATCTCCTTCTGGATGAAATGAAACACCTTTGGCTTGTTTGTATCCAATTCCTTTTCTTTTATATAGCGATTCTAAAGGAAAAATTACTTCATTTGATTTCATTCTTCCTATTCCTACCCAAATATTAGATGGCACCCATTGGTAATTTCTGTTAGGCGAAACTACTAAAACTTCGTGCTCTTTGGATAGCTTTCTTCTTAAGTGAGCGGCTGCGGTATGTCCCGAAATTCCAGCTCCTAGAACAACTATTTTTGACATTTTTATTGGTTTAATATATCAAAATTAGTAGTTAAATATTTCTTATACAGCAACATTTGTTACATAAAAAAACGCCCCTAAAGATCGAGGCGTTTTGAATTATTTTGAATAAAATTATTCAGATTTTTTCTCTGCAGATTTTTTAGATGAACAACATCCACCAGATTTTTTTTCTGAACCACAAGATTTTTTATCTTCAGTTGAGCAAGATTTTTCAGTTTTTGTTTTTTCTTTTTTAACTTTTTGCTTTGGCTCTTGAGCATTAACATTCATTGATAGCATAAAAGCACCAACTGCTAGGATAGAAACTAATTTTTTCATTTTGATTATTTTTAAATGGTTATTTATTCTTTTTTGTTTGAATTGCTCTACTACAAATATATATAATTTTGTAAATAGTACTCTTAATTTTTTATTATTTTACAATTATTACTTTCTTATTACTTTTTCAGATACATAAAACTTATCATCGAATACAAAAGTAATAATCACAAATTCAGTATTTGCTGAAGAAATATCAAAATTCATACCACTTTTTCCTGCACGAATTTCTTCGATATCACCTTCTTCAACAACTTTTCCATCTAATGTAGAAATCATGTAACTTACAGAAGTTTCATAAGGCATCGTAAATTCTACTCGAATGGTGTCTGAAATTGTAGGATTTGGTGAAACTACAACCGAAAAAGGGTTTTTACCATCGATTTGTTGTACGTTTAATGGTGTGTTTCTTACCAATTTTACTTCATAAACCGTTGGATCAGCAGAAGTCAATCCAGTTTGATTATCTGTAAATGCTGAAGTAGAAGAACTTTGAATTCCTCCAAATAAATGTCCAATTACTAATTCATCTGCTGTAATATTCGATAATTGAATTACTTCGTTTGAATAATGTGGTAAATTCTCATTCAGAATAAATTCGGCTCCAGCTCCTTTTAAATTTGGCATTTCCACTGGCAATTGGTATTCATACAAATCACCTGTTGATGTTCGAGTAGTTCTACTAATTGTTTTCACAAAAGGAACCGTATTATCTTGAATTAAATTTCCAGCTTGATAATAATACTGACTCATGCCACCAAAAAACAAATTGTGCATTTGGTTTAAAGTAGCATCATACAAACAAGCTTTTCCGCTGTGGTAATTGCTTAAATATTGATTGAATTGCGTTTGTGGAAAATAACCTGAAGCTTTGATGTCAACTGGATATAAAAATGGTAAATCAACTGCAATTTGAAATACTCCAGACGAAATCGTATAACCTAATTCACCATCAGGAAACACTTGAGGCAATAAATTATAATCGCGACGGTGCAAATGAACAGCATCTGAAATTACTTCATAATTAGCAAAACTTAAAGTTGTTCCCGAATTATCAATCGTGAATTTTCGAATGGCATTCGAATACGTTTGGGTAAACGTTGGGTTGTTCATTGGGTTATATCTTCCATCAAAACGATGTCCGCCCACTAAATAAAACGTGGAACCAATTTTTGCTAATTGACCACCAGTAATAGCGAAATTTGCATTCGAAATTTGTTTGAAGTAAGTAGTTATTGGCGTTCCTGCAATGATAGCATTTATCAAATTAGGTACATCAATCGAAGTTAAATTATCAAACGTTTTATGATCGGCAACTGAAGTGGCATATGCATATCCTCCGATAATAAATAAAGCATCTCCATCTTGATGAAAATTCATATTCGTAGATTGCATTTGCTCTTTAATTCCTGTTGGAAGAGAATTAACTGAAGCCGACCACGATTGTTGAGTAGCAATATCTACCACATACATATCCGTATTATTCTGAGCTCCTGGAAAAGCATTAAAAGGCTGACGTGCGTGAACACCGTCTTTTCTTCCGCCAATAATTAGCCATTTCCCATTGTGTTGTGCAAAAGCATACGAATGCAATCCTGGTAAACCTGAAACTGTAACTGGAGTTAAAACTACATCATAATCAAATGTAGTCTGAGCTATTGATGACTGCACAAAAGTCAAGAATAACAAAATAAAATATTTTTTCATGTATAAAATTATATATTGAGTTAATATTAAAAAATAAACTTTTTAAATTTTTTAAATGAAAAATTTTGGTGGATGCCAAATTGAATGTTGGTATTTTGGAATGAAAATCTTTTTGACGTTTGATTTTTCTTTTTCGGTGTAAAAATCGGAAATTAAAACAATTTCTTTGAGTGAAATTTCAGTAATAAATTGCGTTGGATTAAAGTTCAAATTCATGATTACTTTACCTTTTTCGCAACCAGAATTTGATTTTTTAGAATTATGGCAAGTATTTTGACATTTTTGACTCACAAACATTTTCATCGCTCTAACCGATGGTAAAGTCAGCAAAAGCAACAAGTAAAAACATAAAATGTGAATTAAGAATTTCATTTAACAATAATTAAATTAAAGCCAATAAATTACAAAAAACAGAATTAGTAATTTTAAACTAATTGTTTCTTTTTTAATTACATAGGTATCACTTCTTCTTAGGTTTAGTTATTTTTTAAATAATTATAAATTACATCTTTCAGTTTTACTCTTTCAATTCTCATTTGATTTAAGTTTTCATCAGTTGTAGGTTCAGTGTCAGATTCTGCATTATATATCAAATGATCTAATGTATCATAATCGGTAAATAATTTTCTAAAATGCGCATCATCAATTTTAAGTGAATGAATCTTTTCTGCAAATTCTGGAAAGTCTAGATAAATAGGATGTTTTGTTATCATAATATTATTTTTTTGTATTAATATGCTCAAAATTACTATTAAAAAATAAAATCTGATATGATAAATATCATTTCATATAAGAAATCTTTGCAATTTTTGTTGCGAGGATTTTTTATATAAATTTGAATACTGAACACTAATTAAACTGGCTCTGCATATAAATCAAATTCGGTTGTATCTGTTATTTTTAAATTTACAAAGTCACCTGTTTTTAAATAGAATTTAGAAGCATCAACTAATACTTCATTATCTACGTCTGGACTGTCAAATTCGGTTCTTCCAATAAAATATTGTCCTTCTTTTCTATCGATTACACATTTGAATGTTTGTCCGATTTTTTCCTGATTCAAATCCCACGAAATTTGCGATTGTAAATCCATGATTTCGGCTGCACGTGCTTGTTTTACTTTTTGTGGTACATCGTCAACTAAAGTAAAAGCGCCTGTGTTTTCTTCGTGCGAATAGGTAAAACAACCCAAACGCTCAAACTTCATTTCTTGAACCCAATCACGTAGAATTTCAAAATCTTCTTGCGTTTCGCCAGGATATCCAACAATTAAAGTAGTTCTAATCGCCATTCCCGGAACGCGTTCTCTAAATTCTTGTAATAATTTTGTTGTTTTTTCTTTCGTAGTACCACGTTTCATCGATTTTAAAATATCATCTGAAATATGTTGCAACGGAATATCAATATAATTACAAATTTTTGGTTCGCGTTTCATTAAATCTAAAACATCCATAGGGAAACCACTTGGAAAAGCATAATGCAAGCGAATCCATTCGATACCTTCCACTTTAGCTAGGTTTTCTAATAATTCGGCAAGATTGCGTTTTTTGTATAAATCTAATCCGTAATAAGTTAAATCTTGAGCAATTAAGATTAATTCTTTTACACCATTTTTAGCCAAACCTTCTGCTTCTTTTATCAATTTTTCAATAGGTTGCGAAATGTGTTTTCCACGCATTAACGGAATCGCACAAAAACTACAAGGTCTATCACAACCTTCAGCAATTTTTAAATAGGCGTAGTTTTTTGGCGTTGTAGTTAAACGTTCACCAAGTAATTCGTGTTTGTAATCGGCACCTAAAGCTTTTAATAAAAGAGGTAATTCTGTGGTTCCAAAATATTGGTCAACATCAGGAATTTCTTTCTCTAAATCTGGACGATATCTTTCTGATAAACATCCAGTAACAAAAACTTTATCTACTAAGCCCTGCTCTTTTTTGTCAACATATTCCAAAATCGTATTTACCGATTCTTCCTTTGCATTGTCAATAAAACCACAAGTATTAATTACCACAATATTGCCTTCTTCTTCGTGTGTTACGTCTTTTCCGTTGGCTTTTAGTTGTCCCATCAACACCTCGCTGTCGTAAGTGTTTTTAGAACATCCAAGAGTAATTACATTGATTTTATTTTTCTTTAACGATTTGGTTCTCATGCTTTTAAATTTGAGGTGCAAAATTACATAAAATAATCAGTAGAAGCATCAGCGTTTGGGAATTTTTTAATGTCTTGATCCTGCTGTCTGCTAAATCTTTTTTGCTAAATCAAATTGAGCGAAGTTAAAATAAAGCAAAAAAGGATATCGCTTCCATCGAGGCTATGTGAGATTTTTTTAGCATAAAAAAACCACTTCGGTTGTAGACTGCTCCCAAAAGTTTAGAAAAATTCATAATTAATTTAAACAAAATGAACTCGATTAAATATCGGGCTCATTTTGTTTAAATTTGATTCGTGAGCGATTATTGACTTGAAACACTATTTATGCTAATGGTAAATAAGAAGCAATTTCGTATTTTATTATATATTTGTTAAGCATAATCATTTTGAATAATGGTTGATTTTTAAATGATTATGTTTTACAACACAAATTTCGTCAACTCTTTTATATTGAAAAATAAGTTTAAATCACTTCATTGAATAATTTACAAGAAGATTAAGTTTCAATAAAAATGGACAGCTATTTTTTATTAATTTATTTTTATTAATTCTACTTCAAAAATTAAATCGGTATTTGGAGGAATAACACCGCCAGCACCTTTTTCTCCATAAGCTAAATTTGATGGAATATAGAACTTGTATTTTGCTCCTTCTTTCATTAATTGAACACCTTCTGTCCAACCTTTAATTACTTGGTTTAAGCCAAAATCAATAGTTTCGCCTCTTTGAACACTACTATCAAAAATTTTTCCGTCTAAAAACATTCCAGTATAATGTACTTTTACATTACTTGTTGCAACTGGGTTGTTTCCTGTTCCTTCTTCCAATACGATGTACTTTAATCCACTTGGAGTTGTGTTAGCATTAGCGAATTCTTTTATTGCTTTTTCTTTTGCTTCTTTTTGTTTTTGTGCTTCTAATTCAATTTGTTTTTTTTCTTTTTCTGCAGCAATTTCTGTTAGAAACTTTCTTGCGGCATCGTTTTTAGTTGCTTGAATTTTATCGTTTTCAATTGTCTTTTCAAAATATGCTTTAAATACTTTTTCTGCTTTGAATTTTTTTGCTTCTTTTCCGTTTCTAATTATTGTAATTGAGTTAATAACATCATTTTGGACAATAGAATTTACAATATTTTGACCAGAAATTACATGACCAAAAACAGTATGTTTTCCATCTAAGTGAGGAGTTTGATTATGTGTGATAAAAAATTGACTTCCATTGGTATTTTGACCTGAGTTCGCCATTGATAAAATTCCAGCTCCATTGTGAGTTAAATCTGTAATTTCGTCTGTGAATTTGTAGCCTGGTCCACCAGAACCATTGCCGTCAGGACAACCACCTTGAATCATAAAATTAGCAATAACTCTATGGAATTTTAATCCGTTATAATATAGTTTACCTTTTAAAGATTCTTTAACGTGTAAATTTTTCCCTTCAGCAAGTGAAATAAAATTGGCTACTGTAATTGGTGTTTTTTTGTATTCCAGTTCAACCACAATTTTACCTTTTGTAGTGTTAATTTCAGCAAAAATGCCATTTTGTTTTCTGTTTTGTGCAACTCCTAAAGTAATAAAACTTAGTACAATTGCTACTGATTTAAGTATGTTTCTCATTGTTATTATTTTGTTAGATTTTCTAATAGTTCAATTTCAAAATAGATATTTGCATTTGGTGGAATAATTCCTCCTGCGCCTTGTGGTCCGTATGCTAAGTTTGATGGAATATATAGTTTAGCTTTTCCGCCAAAGTTTAGTAATTTAATACCCTCTGTAAAACCAGGTATAAATTGTAAATTATTCATTTCTGAAAGATATGGTGCATAACCTTTTTGCGCAGCTTTGTTTGGATTGTAAGTCCCAAATTGTTTTGCATTTTCTTCAATGGTAGTGTCAAATTGTAAACCGTTTTCTAAAAATCCAGTGTAATTGATATAAATTTTGCTTTCAGCTGAAGGTTTTTTCCCGTCACCAGTTGTAATAATTTCATAAATCAAACCTGATTTTGATTTCGTTCCATTTACTTTCACATCATTGATTTCCTTGATTTTGCTTTCGGCTAATATTTTTGCTTTTTCTTCTGCTTCTTTTTGTTCTTTGGCTACTTTTGAATAATAACTTTTAAAAATTTTCACCGCATCAAATTTTTTAGCATCGCTTCCAATTTTAATAATTGTAATTTTTTCAATTACATCGTCTGATTCTATAGTGTTTATTACATTTAAACCTTCAATTACTTCTCCAAAAACACTATGTATGTTGTCTAACCAAGGAGTTTCTTTGTGTGTGATAAAAAACTGACTTCCGTTTGTTCCAGGACCAGCATTTGCCATTGAAAGAATTCCAGCTTTTGTATGTTTTAAATCAGGATGAAACTCATCTTTAAATTTATAACCTGGTCCTCCAGAACCATCTCCATTTGGATCGCCTCCTTGAATCATGAAATCAGGAATAACTCTATGGAATTTTAAACCATCATAAAAAGGCTTGCTTTTAAATTTATCACTTACAAATGGGTTTTTTCCTTCAGCAAGCGCTATAAAGTTAGCAATAGTGTTTGGTACTTTTTGATATTCAAGTTTTACAATCATGTTTCCTTTTGAAGTTTCTATGTCTGCATAAATACCTTCTTTTAATTGGTCATATGACTTAGAGCATGAAGCAAAAAGTGTAGTTAAACTTAAAAATAAAAATAAAATTGAAATTGGTTTCATTTTTTTCATTATTAATTTTTTGATTTTTGGTCTAATTTAATATCATTTAAAGTTACAGTACAAATTAAAGGTTCGTTTGTTCCAATTTTTTTGTTATCGCCATGATAGCCATATGCCATGTGTGATGGGAACAAAAACGTAACCGTTTCACCTTTTTTCATTAATTTAATACCATCTCGCAATCCCATCATAATATTTTCTTTATCAATATAATAGATTTGTGGTTTCGCTTCTAACTTGGTATAAATTATACGACTTTTTAAATCTTTAATTTCATAATCGAAAAAAGCAATGTCACCTCTTTTAGGAAAAGCAGTTAATTCCTCAACTTTGGTTTCGTATTTGTACCAATATCCCTTATTCGAAGCTATATATTGTTTCAAAGTATCATTTTTAATCAACGAATCAATTGTTTTTTCTTCGTTTGCAATCAATATTTTGTTTCGTTCAATAGATTCTTTAATAAAAGTTCCAGATGTACGTGAAATAGGTTTACGCGCTTGCTCTTGCTGTTGCGAACAACTTGTAAACGCAAGTGCAACAGAAGCAATTAGTATGTAGGTATATCGTTTCATAGAAAATTATTTTTTTTCTGTTGCTAAAATAGTAATAAATTGTTGTACCGTTTCGTTAAGGGGTAAAAAAGAATTTCCGCCAGCAGCATTAATGTGTCCGCCACCATTAAAATGATTTCTGGCAAATTGATTTACATCAAAATCACCTTGCGAACGGAACGATATTTTTATAATTTCTTCTTCTTTATGTTCGATAAAAATTGCGGTAAAATCAATTCCTTTTATACTTAATCCATAATTAACAATACCCTCAGTATCGCCTTTTTGATGACCAAATGCATTCAATTCATCTTGACTTAATGTAATATATGATGTTTTGTATTGATCTAAAATTTTTAAATTTTGAAGTGCCTTTCCAAGTAACAACAAGCGATTGTAGCTTGAATTATCAAAAAGTAAATTATGAATTTCACTATTATTGATACCTCTTTCGATTAAATCGGCCACACATTTATGCGTTGCACCCGTAGTTTTTGGAAAACGAAAACTTCCAGAATCGGTTACAATTCCTGTATATAAACAAGTTGCAACAGTTTTGTTTAATAAATTTTCATAACCTAACTGATAAATAAAATCATACACCATTTGACAAGTTGAACAATAAGCAGTATCTGAAAAAGTATAGGTTGCATAACCATCTGGCGATTGATGATGATCAATCATAATACTTGTTGCAGTTAACGTTTTTAGCAGGTTTTCCATTTGGTCACCAGTTCTGTGCAAAGCATTAAAATCTAATGTAAAAATTACTTCAGATTTTTCTAAAATGGCTTTGCATTTATCAAAACTACGTTCAAAAATCAATACTTTTTCGCTTTCAGGTAACCAAGCTAAAAAATCTGGAAATTCGTTAGGTGCAATCACAACAACATCATGCTGTAATTGTTTTAAGATGTGATATAATCCTAAAGTTGAACCCATAGCATCGCCATCGGGGTTTCTATGTGGAATAATGGTAATTTTTTTTGGAGTAGCTAATAGTATTTTTATAGCTTCAATTTCGTGTACGTGTATCATACTGGATATGCAAATAAATTACGGACAATCAATTTTAAATAATTCATCTTGACGAATTTCACATGATTTTAAAATTAAAATCGAGAATATTAATAAAATTAAATTCAGATTTTTATGATTCATTTTTGGAGTATTAAAAATACCTTACGATTTCTGTTCTTTATTAAAATAAACCAAGTAATAATACATTTGTTTTTCTTCGTCCCAACCTTTTTCTACGAATTTTTCCGCACTTTCAGGGTTGATGAAGTCCAATTTGATTTGGATGTTGGTATCTAATTGAATCGTGTTTTTTAAGGTACGACGCACATCTGTAACAGCAGCATTCGCAATGGGAAAACTTGAGATATCTTCGATGCTATATTTTGCACCTTTATCTACTTTATAATTTTTGAATTCTGGAATGAATTCTGGATTTTGCATTACTTCATTCAAGAAAGCTGTTTCTTCAAACTCATCATTTTTCGCAAAGTGATTGATAGCACGATTCATGAATAATACTTCTTGTTGCTTGTCTTCGGCTGGCAAAACTACTTCTTTAGCGAACTCTTGACAGAATTTCAAGTATTTCTTAGTCATGAAGTTTTCATCTTGAAACGCATCAACCGACAAGAAATGCTCTAACCAATAACGAGCGTCATAACGGTTGCTGTCTACGGTTAAAATTTTGTACCCTTCTTCTTTTTTATAGTTGAAAATGATACAACCTTTATCTAACTTATTCAAGTTGATTCCTTGTTGTAAAATCATTTCTAAGTTACTTTCTTTTTCTTCAAATTGTAAGAAATCGGTTTGTACTTCACTTTTGAAAACACCAATAGCATCCACTACATTGTTATCGATAGAAACGTGCGTAAAATACGCTACATACACTTCTCCATTTTTAATATGCGGATGATTTGATTGCTCAAAAAGGTGTTTCGTGATTTTTTTTGAAATGTTGTGAATTTCGCTTGGGTTATTAAAAACTTCGGTAGCAAAATTGTACATCTCATTATATTCTAAATCTACTTCGTGAGCAAATTGAAAGTAGTTTTCTTCTTTTTCTCTAAAAGATTTAAAGAAAAATTCCTTCAACAAAGGCATGATTTCATCATTCAACCCGTATGGATTTTCAGATAAGAAGATAGCTTCATTTCTGCTTTTATTTCCTACGCGATGAATAGATAAATTTTCAATATGAGCATTAAATAAGTTGATCATTTTTTAATTTTAAAATTTAGAAGTTTAAAAGTAGTTTTCAGGAGTGTTTCCTCTTTTTAACTTTTAACCTGTTTTTTAATTCCAATTTTCTTCAAATCCCATGTCTTCGAAGCTATCGTTTCCGTCAAATATATTATAGTCATCATCATCTAAGTCATCTTCAAATTCGCCAAACATATCTTCGTCAGATAAATCTCCTCGCATTCCACTTTGTAAAGCTTCTGCAGGAAGTTCGCCGTGTAAAAATAATAAAGCTGGATACGTTTCTCCAAGAGCTTTTTCTTCAATAGCAGCTAATTCTAAGAAGAATGTCCACATAGAAAATAAATCGTACACATACACTAATTTAGTATTTTGTTCGTGAACTAAATTATTTAATCTATATTCAGCCATAGTTTTGATTTCGCCAGGAATATCACCTGTATCAAACAATGGAATACCATCTTCTTCATGCCAAGACCAATCATTTGCACATGTATAAAAAGCGCCTACTTCTGTACCATCAAAACCAAACGCATTGATTAAAGCATTGTGTAAATCTTCTAATGTATTGTCGCTTTCGATTGCAATATCTCTAAAAATATCTTCTTCAGCATCGAGAATAGCTCTGAATTTATAAATCATAATGGATGAAATTTTAAGAATCGCAAAAGTAATTATTATTTATGAGAAACTTTTTTGCTTTTGCGAATTGTTGATAAGATTTTAAAATTTGATTTTTGATATTATTAATTGGTCTGTCAAAAATAAGATTATTGATGAATTGCACCAAAATTAATGTTGTAATATTAGCTAAAATTCTTGTTTTAAAACCTTGAAAAGTTTTAGCATAATTTCTTCTAATCATAAATTGGTCACACAATTGAGTATGCTGAACCCCTTTTTTAAACAAAATATTTAACTAAACTAAGATAGTTTTTTTTTACTTCATTAAATTTCACTATTATAAATTACTATTGTTTACAACAATAGTAATTACAAAATAGATACATCGACTAATTGGCACATTGATTAATTAGTGTTATCTTTGCACGATTTTATTAATTAATTACAACTGTCATCCTGAACTTGTCGAAGGAAATTACAATACAACAACACAATGAACCAAACTAAATACATTTTTGTTACTGGGGGTGTGACTTCTTCTTTAGGGAAAGGAATCATCGCTGCTTCGTTAGCCAAATTATTGCAAGCCAGAGGATACCGAACGACCATTCAAAAGTTTGACCCCTACATCAACGTAGATCCAGGAACATTAAATCCGTATGAACACGGCGAATGTTATGTTACAGACGATGGCGCAGAAACCGATTTAGATTTAGGTCACTATGAACGTTTTTTGAATGTTCCCACGTCTCAAGCCAATAATGTAACCACGGGAAGAGTATATCTTTCGGTGATTGAAAAAGAACGTAGAGGCGAATTTTTAGGAAAAACAGTTCAAGTGGTGCCACACATCACAAACGAAATCAAAGAACGCATGCAATTGCTCGGAAAATCGGGCGATTTTGATATTGTAATTACAGAAATTGGTGGAACTGTTGGCGATATTGAATCCTTACCTTATATTGAATCGGTTCGTCAATTGATTTGGGAATTAGGTGAAAATAACGGCATCGTAATTCATTTAACCTTAGTACCTTATCTTGCTGCTGCAGGAGAATTGAAAACGAAACCAACACAACATTCCGTAAAAACTTTAATGGAAAGTGGCATCAAAGCAGATATTTTAGTATGCCGTACAGAACATGAGATTTCGCAAGATTTACGTCAGAAATTAGCCTTGTTTTGTAATGTAAAAAAAGAAGCAGTAATTCAATCTATCGATGCGTCAACTATTTATGAAGTTCCTAATTTAATGTTGGAAGAAGGATTGGATAGAGTAGCTTTAAAAAAATTAGATTTACCCGAAAAAAATACACCAGATTTAGCCAATTGGAACGAGTTCTTATTTAGATTAAAAAATCCAAAGCACGAGGTAAAAATTGGTTTAGTAGGGAAATATGTGGAATTACAGGATTCTTATAAATCGATTTTAGAAGCGTTTATTCATGCTGGAGCTGCAAATGAAACAAAAGTAAATGTCATTTCAATTCATTCGGAACATTTAGATGTCAATTCGGCAGAAAGTCAGTTGAAAGATTTAGATGGCATAATAGTTGCACCAGGTTTTGGCGGTCGTGGAATTGAAGGTAAAATCGACACCGTTCGCTATGCAAGAGAAAATAATATTCCTTTTTTTGGAATTTGTTTAGGAATGCAAATGGCTGTAATTGAATATGCACGAAATGTTTTAGGTTATACAGATGCCAATTCTACCGAAATGAATGAAAATACAGCTCATCCAGTTATTAATTTGATGGAAGAGCAAAAAACAATAGAAAACAAAGGAGGAACTATGCGTTTAGGAGCGTGGAAATGTAGTATAAAAGAAAACACTTTGGCGCAAAAAATCTACGGAAAAACCGAGATTATGGAGCGTCATCGTCATCGTTATGAATTCAATAGTGCTTATTTAAACGAATTAGAAAAAGCAGGATTAGTGGCTTCTGGTGTAAATCCCGATACTAAATTGGTGGAAATCATCGAAATTCCAACACATCCATTTTTTATAGGCGTGCAATATCACCCTGAATATAAAAGTACTGTTGCCAATCCGCACCCACTTTTTGTGAGTTTTGTTGCCGCAGCTGTACAACATAAAACTAAATAAGTTGTTAACTTAATACTCCCGATAGCTATCGGGACTGAACACTAATAAGTAGATGGAAGAAAAAAAATTAGACCTTAATTCGATTATTGGATTTGTATTGATTTCTGGAATTTTAATTTGGATGTTATATTCAAATGCTCCAACACCAGAAGAATTAAAGGAAAAAGAAAAAAAAGAGCAAGTTGAAAAACAAGCCAAAGAAGTTAAAACAGTAACTTCAACGGTTGCCGTAACTCCAGTAGCAGATTCTACTAAAAATTCTGCAGCGCAAACACAATTAGGTTCGTTTGGATATTCTGCAACACTTCCATCTGCTACAGATGCTATTACCGAAATCAAAAATGAAGTCTTATCGCTTAAAATTTCCAATAAAGGTGGATATATTGTTGATGCAACTGTTTTAGGATTTGATCAATTTGAGAAAAATTCGAAAAAAGCAGTTCAAATCATTAAAGATAAAAATGCTTCTTTAGATATTGTTTTAAATACAACAGATAATAGAACGTTGCATACAAAAGACATGTATTTTGAGCCTAAGTTAACTACTGAAGGTAAAAATCAAGTTTTAACTTTACAATTAAAATCAGGTCCAGATCAGTTTTTAGAATACCGTTATGTGTTAAAACCTAACGAATATATGCTAGATTTTGGTATTCGTTCGCAAGGGTTAGAAAAAGTAGTGAATACTTCAAAACCATTAGATTTAGAATGGCAATTAAAATCATACAGAAACGAAAACAGTGTTTCGTATGAAAATCGTTATACTGAGCTAATTTTTGAATATGAAGACGGAAAAGACGATTATTTAAATGCAGCAAAAGATTCTGAAGACGAAGCAAATGATGTTTCTTATATCGCTTTTAAACAACATTTATTTACATCTATATTATTGACGGATACGAAATTCAAAACAGTTAAATTTAAATCTGATAATTTAGTAGATGATGAAAAAATTGATACTGTTTTTACTAAAAAGTTCACAGCTCAAGTACCATTAGAATTTAAAAATGGCGCTTTAAACTATAATATGAATTGGTATTATGGTCCAGCGAAATATGAAATTTTAAATGGTTATGATAGAAATTTAGATGAAATTTTGCCATTAGGTTGGGGAATTTTCGGATGGATTAACCGTTTCATCTTTATCCCAGTTTTTGGGTTAATTTCGAGTATTGGATTTGGTTATGGTCTATCAATTATTTTATTTACAATTTTAGTTCGTATTGTAATGTCGCCAGTAACATATAAATCATACTTGTCACAAGCAAAAATGAAGGTGTTACGTCCTGAAATTACAGAATTGAATGAAAAATTCAAGGACAATCCAATGAAAAAGCAACAAGAAACAATGAAATTGTATTCTAAAGCAGGTGTAAATCCTATGGCAGGATGTCTTCCAGCGTTGATGCAAATGCCAATTTTCTATGCGTTGTTTCAATTTTTCCCATCGATGTTCGATTTGAGACAAAAATCGTTTCTTTGGGCAGATGACTTGTCTTCGTATGATAGCATTTATCAATTGCCTTTTCATATTCCGTTTTATGGAAGTCACGTAAGTTTATTCCCAATTTTGGCTTCTGTTGCTATTTTCTTCTATATGAAAATGACGACTGGTGACCAAGCCATGAGCACACCACCACAAGAAGGTATGCCAGATATGGGTAAAATCATGAAAATTATGATTTATATTTCGCCTGTAATGATGTTGTTTTTCTTTAATAATTATGCATCAGGATTGAGTTTGTATTATTTTATTTCTAATTTAATTACTATCGGAATTATGTTAGTAATTAAAAATTATATCGTTAACGAAGATAAAATTCATGCTCAAATTCAAGTGAATAAAACAAAAGAGAAAAAGGAAAGTAAGTTCCAAAGAAAAATGCGAGAAATGATGGAGCAAGCAGAAGCTCAAAAAGCCGCACAAAAGAAAAAATAATTTTTCAATAAATAAAGCTAACCCTGTCTGCACCGACAGGGTTTTTTTGGCAAATTTTTTGATAACTTTACAAAAAAAATATTCTGAATGAAAAAATATCTCATTTTACTATTGCTGTCTTTTTCGGTTTATGCACAAGACAAAATCAATCAATTAGATGATAACGGAAATCGTCATGGATTATGGAAAGGTGTACATAAAGAATCAAATCGTCCACGATATGAAGGCACTTTTAATCATGGAAAAGAAACTGGAATTTTCAACTATTTTGACGATACAAAAGCGGGAACAATAATTGCAACTAGAGATTTTTCAAAAGGCGATGGTTCCTGTTATGCTATTTTCTATGACCAAAAAGGAAACAAAGTCAGCGAAGGAAAATTATTGAATAAAATCACCGATGGAACTTGGAAATATTATCATTTTCAATCTTTTCAATTAATGACGATTGAAAATTATAAAGACGGTAAACTTGATGGAAGTAGAAAAGTCTTTTATAAAGATGGTACAGTTGCTGAGGATGTTAATTACAAAAAAGGAATAAAAGATGGATCTGCAAAAACATATTCTGATAAAGGAAAGTTAATTGACGAACACATATACAAAAATGGGCAATATGAAGGATTATCTTCGTATTATGATGGTGTTGGAAATAAAATGTATGAAGGAAAATATGTGAATGGTAAACGAGTTGGGAATTGGAAATTTTTTAAAGATAATAAAGTTATTAAAGAAGTGAAAGCTATTAAATTCAGTAAAGAATTAATCAAATACGAACAACGCTATACTGAAAAAGTTTCAAAAACATTTGAGCAAGTGAAAAAAGAACAAGAGAAAGGAAAATAATTATGAAGAGAGTTGTTGTTGGGCTTTCAGGAGGAGTAGATTCTAGTGTTGCAGCATATTTATTAAAAGAACAAGGTTACGAAGTGATTGGTCTTTTTATGAAAAACTGGCATGATGATTCAGTTACCATTTCAAATGAATGTCCATGGTTAGAAGATAGTAATGACGCACTTTTGGTAGCTGAAAAATTAGGTATTCCCTTTCAAACAGTAGATTTATCAGAGCAATACAAAGAAAAAATTGTGGATTACATGTTTAATGAATACGAAAGAGGAAGAACTCCAAATCCTGATGTGTTGTGTAATAGAGAAATCAAGTTTGATGTTTTTATGAAAATAGCAATGTCTCTTGGCGCAGATTATGTTGCAACTGGTCATTATTGCCGTAAAGGAACTCTTGAAAAAGAAGGAAAAGAAATTTTTCAATTATTAGCAGGAAAAGACGATAACAAAGATCAATCGTATTTTTTATGTCAATTATCGCAAGAACAATTGGCAAAAGCTTTATTTCCAATAGGTGAATTAACCAAACCTGAAGTTCGTGAAATTGCTACAAAATTAGATTTAATCACAGCCGAAAAAAAAGATTCACAAGGACTTTGTTTCATCGGAAAAGTTCGTTTACCTGAATTTTTACAACAAAAATTACAAACAAGAGAAGGAATTATTGTCGAAATTCCTTCAGAATCAGAAATATATCATCAAGAAAAACCACAATTCAATTCAGAAGAAGATGCTTTTGCTTTTGAGGCTAAACGAATTGATTATTTGAAAGTACCAGGAAAAGTGGTTGGAAAACACCAAGGAGCTCACTATTTTACAAAAGGACAACGAAAAGGATTAAATGTTGGTGGCACAAAGGAACCTTTATTCATTATTGAAACCGATGTGGATAAAAATATTATTTACACCGGTCAAGGCAATAATCATCCAGGATTATTCAAAAAAGCATTGTTCATTGTAAACGAAGAAATTCACTGGATTCGTGAAGATTTAGCTTTAAAAGTTGGTGAAAAAATGGATGTCATGGCTAGAATTCGCTACCGTCAACCGTTGCAAAAATCAACTTTACATCAATTTAAAGACGGAATGTTTGTTGTGTTTGAAGAATCGCAATCGGCAATTACAGAAGGACAATTTGTTGCATGGCACTATAACGATGAAATATTAGGAAGTGGAATAATTGCTTAAAATACTTTAATGAATTTTATATATATAGCTGTTGGGTTAATATTATTATTTATGTATATCTTGCTTATTTGTCATACATTAAGTTAATAATAATGAATTAGTTGTAATTTTTTACTAAAAATAATTAGTTTTGATAAAATTCTTAAGCTATGAAGAAAACGTTACTTTTATTATTACTTGCTTTTAATCTTGGGTTTTCTCAAGAAGATGCTTGGGTTTATTTTACAGACAAACCCGATGCTGCTACTTTTTTAGCAAATCCATTGACAATGCTTACACAACGGTCTTTAGATAGAAGAACTGCGCAAGGAATTGTATTAAACAATAACGATGTGCCAATTGCACAAACTTATATTGATCAAGTAACTGCTTCAACGGGTATAACAGTTATGGCTAAATCAAAATGGTTAAATGCGCTACACGTTAGAGGAACACAAACCAATATTCAGGCTTTAACAAGTTTATCTTTTGTGAGTTCGATTGAATTTGCAAATCAGGCATTAAATAATAGATTTAGCTCAACCTCTGTAGGTAATACTATCAATAAAAACATGAATGTTGAAGTTGCTTTTAATTACGGGACTTCGGCAAACCAAATCCAAATGTTAAACGGACATTTATTACATCAAGAAGATTTTACAGGCGCTGGGAAAATCATAGCAGTTTTAGATTCTGGTTTTCAAAATGTAAATGTTGCCGCACCTTTTCAGCGATTATTTACAAACAATTTAATTTTAGGAGGATACAATTACGTAAACCAAAGCACAAACGTTTATGATTTACACAATCACGGAACCTTAGTTTTATCTTGTATGGGAGGTTATGTCGATGGTCAATTAGTTGGAACAGCTCCAGATGCTCAATATTATTTATTTGTTACTGAAGATGTTGCTTCCGAAAATCCAGTTGAAGAAAGCTATTGGGTTGAAGCTGCCGAAGAAGCAGATAGGTTAGGAGTAGACGTAATTACTTCATCATTAGGATATTTTGGTTATGATAATCCAAATTATAGTCACACCTATAGTCAAATGACAGGAAATCAAGCTTTTGCTTCAAGAGGTGCAAATATTGCATTTTCTAAAGGAATTGTTGTAATTGCAAGCGCAGGAAATTCTGGAGCAACAGCAGATCCATACGTTGGTGTTCCAGCTGAAGCTACAAATGTTTTAGCAGTTGGTGCAGTTAGAAGTGATGAAATTTACGCAACATTTAGTTCTATCGGTCCTTCGTTCGATGGACGTGTAAAACCTGATGTTATGGCTCAAGGACAAGCATCAGTTGTATCAAACACAAGCGGAAATATCGTAACTGCAAATGGGACATCATTTTCTGGACCAATTATGGCTGGAATGGTTACAAGTTTTTGGTCGGCTGTTCCAAATTTGACCGCTGCAGAAGTGGTTCAATTTGTGAAAGAATCTTCAGATAGATTTTTATTACCTACAAATCAATATGGTTACGGAATTCCTGATTTTCAATTGGCTTTAACTAATGCATTAAATTCAGAATCATTTGAAAATGAAGTGTTTTTGATTTATCCAAATCCAGTTAACAATACAGTTTTTGTAAAATTACCAGATGAATCTGTAAATTCAATTTTCTATTTATATAATAATTTGGGTCAAAAAGTACAAGAATCTACAATTACGAACACAAATCAAAACATCAATGTTGAAAATTTAGCTTCTGGAATGTATTTCTATGAACTTTCAACTCAAAATAAAACGCTTCAAGGAAAATTATTGAAATTATAAATGAATAAAATCACCCAACTTTTCAACATAAAATATCCAATTATTCAAGGTGGAATGATTTGGAATAGTGGCTACAAATTAGCAAGTGCAGTAAGTAATGCTGGCGGTTTAGGGTTAATAGGAGCAGGATCAATGTATCCAGAAGTTTTAAGAGAACACATTCAAAAATGTAAAAAAGCTACTGATAAACCTTTTGGAGTTAATGTACCAATGTTGTATCCAAACATTGAAGAAATTATGCAAATTCTGAAACAAGAAGACGTTAAGATTGTTTTTACTTCAGCAGGAAATCCAAAAACATGGACACCGTTTTTAAAAGAAAATGGTATTATAGTTGTTCATGTTGTAAGCAGTTCGAAATTTGCTTTAAAAGCACAAGAATCAGGTGTTGATGCTGTTGTCGCAGAAGGTTTTGAAGCTGGCGGACATAATGGAAGAGAAGAAACAACAACTTTAACATTAATACCCATGGTACGTGAGCAAATTTCAATTCCGTTAATTGCAGCTGGTGGAATTGCAACAGGTAGAGGAATGCTTGCAGCCATGATATTAGGTGCAGATGGCGTTCAAATGGGAAGTCGATTTGCTGCTTCAACCGAAAGTTCGGCTCATAATGAATTTAAAAGAACAATCGTTGAAACTGGCGAAGGCGATACGCAATTGACTTTGAAAGAATTAGCACCTGTTCGATTAATTAAAAATAAATTTTATAATGATGTTCAGGAACTATATACAAAATGCCCATCAAAAGAAGATTTAGTTGAATTATTAGGAAAGCGAAGAGCAAAACGAGGTATGTTTGAAGGAGATTTAATAGAGGGTGAATTAGAAATTGGTCAAATTGCGGGTTTAATTCACGATATTTTTCCTGTTGAAACTATTGTTGATAATATAATAACCGAATTTAACGTTGCTAAAAATGAGGTTACTACCTTTGAATTTTAAAATATAAATCAAATGAAATTTTTCAAACACCTATTATTTTTTCTTTTTATAACTTCTTTCTCAAGTTTTGCACAGCAATTTCGTTTTAAAACGACTCAAATGACGGTTTTAGAAAAAGACAACAAAAACAATTGGGGAAAATGGTCAACTCCTGAAAAAACAGAAATGTTTGTTACTTTAGACTATGATAAAGATATAATTGTAATTTATTCAAGAGAAATTCAGCACTATACAATTGTTGAATATTTGAATAAAGAAGTTACAAAAACAGATGAAATCAATTCGTATTTATGTAAAAATCAATTGGGAACACCTGTAAAAATTTCGTTCATGACAAGAATCGATCAAGGAAACAAGCCACAATTGTATGTTTATTTTAAAGATTTTGTTTTTTGTTATGATATTGTAGAAGAAGTAACAAAATAAAAATTCAGCTATATTAAAAAAAGACTCTTAGTTGTATTCACAATTCAGAGTCTTTTTATTTTCTTAACATAGTTATTCCATCAAAAATGTACTTTTGTATAAATTTATACTAAAAATGAAAAAAGCCTTACTTGTAATTGTGTTGTTAATTGCAACAGCAAACTTTGCACAAGACAAACCAAGACTAGTTGTTGGAATCGTCGTTGACCAAATGAAAATGGAATATTTATATCGTTTTTCAAACGACTTTTCAGAAAATGGTTTCAAACGATTAATGAATCAAGGCTACACGTTTCATAATACACATTACAATTATATGCCAACATATACGGCACCAGGACACGCTTCAGTTTACACCGGAACTACGCCATCGGTTCATGGAATTGTAGGTAATGAATGGTTCAATAAAGCTACTGGAAAAGAAATGTATTGTACAGACGATGCAACGGTTTCAACTATTGGAGACGATTCGGAGAAAGAAGGAAAAATGTCGCCAAGAAACCTACAAAGCTCTACCATTACAGATGAATTGAAGTTGTCAACTAATTTCAAAGGAAAAGTGATTGGAATCAGTATTAAAGATAGAGGTGCAATTCTTCCTGCTGGACATTTTGCAGATTGGGCATTTTGGTACAGTAAAACAGGAGCTTTTATTTCAAGTACCTATTACGGAGAAAAACTTCCAGATTGGGCAACGCAATTTAATGCCGAAAAAAATTATTTAAAATACGTAAACAAAGGTTGGAATTTACTAAAACCAAAAGAAGCCTATAACGAAAGCTTAACCGATAATAATCCATACGAAGGAAAATTGTATAAAAAAGCACCATTCATGCCTTACAATTTACAAGACATGTATGATTCAAATGACGCTGGAGTATTGCGTTCAACACCTTTCGGAAATAATTTATTAGCCGATTTTGCTAAAAAAGCCATTGAAAGCGAGAATTTAGGAAAAGACAATATCACAGATTTCTTAGCTGTAAGTTTCTCTTCAACAGATTACATCGGTCACGTTTTAGGTCCACGTTCTATAGAATTGCAAGACACCTATTTACGTTTGGACGAAACTATTGCCGATTTCTTGGCTTATTTAGATAAAACCGTTGGAAAAGGAAATTATTTGGTTTTCTTAACGGCAGATCACGCTGGAGCGGAAAATGTAACGTATTTAAAAGACAACAAGTACAAAGTAGATAATATCAATTACAAAAACATTCAAAAAGAGTTGAGGGAATTTTCAGAAATTACTTTTGGAGAAAATTTAGTACTGGATTACTCAAATTATAATGTATTTATCGATAAAAATAAAGTCAAATTAAAAGGCTTTAATTTACAAGACGTAAAACAAAATTTTAAAGATTATTTACAAAAACAAGACTATATCAAGCGTGTTTACACCGAAGAAGAAGTGGCTAATGCTAACGCAAGTGATTATTATTTAAACTTCGTTTCAAAAGGATATGACCCAACACAAAACGGAGAATTAATCATGATTTTTAAACCAGGTTATGTAGAATATTCTTCAACGGGAACTACACATGGTTCGCCCTACACTTATGACACTCATGTTCCGTTAATTTTCTTTGGTTGGAACATTCAAAAAGGAGCAACCCACGATAGAAAAGAAATTACACAAATAGCACCAACTATCACTCAAATGCTAAAAATTACTATGCCAAATAGTTCAGATGGTAAGGTTTTGTTGGAGGTTTTTTGTAATCAATCATAATTATGGTAAATCAGCAATATACACAAAACTATTTATAGTAACGGTTAATAAATGCGTATAGCAATAAACCGATGACGATAGGGTAATTTCGATTTATGCATAACTAGTTCTGGTTTTAGATTGTTTACATTTATACTGGTCTTTGTATCTTTTCTAAATAATATTCTATTTCTTCACATTTTGAATATACAACATCCAAAAATCATCTCTGTATTCCTTAAATTTTGATTACAACTTAATTCTTCTTACTAACCTGAGTTCGATTAATAAATTTTAATTAAAAAAAGCAAAAAAGTGTAAATAATATTTGCACAAAAAGGCAAAAGTTAATGTATTTAAAGTATTGAATTACAAATATTTAACTAACAATTTGCCTTGTGATTTGCTTTGATAAAATTACGAATTTATTAATCGAACTCAGGTTACTACGTTTTAATAAGAGTTATTAAGCTTATAGTCAGTTTGTTTAGTCAAAGATAAAAAATACGGTTATTCATATTCTGTTTAGAACTTCGCGAAATTTTGTATGATTAATTTTACTTTTTTATTAAAACAGATTTTGGAACTAATTGCGAAATATCACCACCATTTCTCAATACATCGCGTACAATACTTGAAGAAATAAAAGAAGTTCTAGCAGCGGTTAACAAGAAAACAGTTTCTATTTTAGACATGACGCGGTTGGTGTGTGCAATGGCTTTTTCGAACTCAAAGTCGGCTGGGTTTCGTAATCCACGTAAGATGAATTCTGCGTTTTCTTTTTTGCACAAGTCAATGGTTAAACCAGAATAAGTAATCACTCTAACTTTTGGTTCGTCTTTGAAAGCTTCTTCGATAAAACGTTTTCTTTCTTCTAATGAAAACATGTATTTTTTTTCGGCATTCACACCAATGGCTACAATTACTTCATCAAATAAAGAAACGCCTCTTTTGATAATATCGTAATGACCGTTGGTAATTGGGTCAAATGAACCTGGAAATATTGCTTTTTTCATAATTACTCTCTATTAACTTCGTAAATCAGATTTTCATCGTATAATTTCTGTAACTCTTTTTTTGATAAAACTTTTGTTTCTGAATAATTTTCTTCAATATTGATTTCTTCAAGACCTTTGTAATTATCTAAAGAAAATTTATTCAATAATATGTAAATACTATCTTTTGTAACGTTATAAACTTTTAAAGTTGAATATTTCCCTTCAATATTTGTCTTATAAATATCATTTTTCAAAGGTGATTTTATATATTCTTTCTCAAGTTTTGTCATTTCTACACCAATATAGATTCCGAAAAATAATATGGAGAGTAATATAATTATCCCTGTAAATTGCCAAATTGGTGTTTTTATTGGGTTTTTACTTCTCTCGTAGTTAACGGCTTGTTTTATATCGTTACTAAGTTCTTTTAATCTAAATTCTTTTTGGCATGAATTACAAAACACTTTTGTTATTCTTCTTAGCGGAGCTGTTGGAACGATTAAAATTCGACTTAATCCACCATAAACTCTATATTCTAAATTCTCTCTATTTTTACAATTTGGACAAATTACATTTTTAATTTTTCCAGTTTGAAGAAGTTCATGATGAACTTGAATTTCAACCATATTTTACTTCTTTAAAGCCAATTCAATAGCGTTTTCAAATAATTCAGGTAATGTAATTCCGGCTTCTCGAGCTTGTTGCGGTAGAATACTTTCGGTAGTTAAACCTGGAATCGTATTCATTTCTAACATGTGTGGTTCATTGTTTACGATAATGAATTCACTTCTCGAAAAACCTTTCATTTTCAATACTTCGTAGGCTCTTTTGGCAACCGTTTCGATTTTTACTTTCAATTCATCCGAAATTCTTGCAGGCGTAATCTCTTTAGATTTGCCTAAATATTTCGCCTCGTAATCAAAAAAGTCGTTTTCGGATACGATTTCGGTAATGGGTAAAACGGTAACCGTTCCTTTATAATTAATTACTCCAACTGAAACTTCCGTTCCGTCAAGAAAACTTTCAATAATGATTTCGTCGTCTTCTTTATAAGCGTTTTCAATAGCTGGAAGAAATTCTTCTCTAGTTTTTACTTTCGAAATTCCGAAACTTGAACCTGATTTATTTGGTTTTACGAAACAAGGTAAACCCACTTTCGCTAAAATAGTTTCTACGTTAATTTCATCGCCTAAATTCAAATAATACGATTCCGCCGTTTTGATTCCGTAAGGTTTTAAAACAGATAACATATCACGTTTGTTGAACGTTAACGCTGCTTGGTAATAATCGCACGAAGTTTGAGGGATGTTTAATAATTCAAAATAGGCTTGCATCAAACCATCTTCACCTGGTGTTCCATGAATCGCATTAAAAACCACATCAAAATTGATTTTTGTTCCATTAACTGTTACTGAAAAATCGTTTTTATCAATAGGAAATTCGGCATCATTTTCGTCTACATACACCCATTTTTCCTTGAAAATATGAATGCGATACGGATTAAATTTTGAATGATTAATGTTGTTAAATACTACATTTCCGCTGGTTAACGAAATTTTGTACTCGCTTGAGTAACCTCCCATGATAATGGCTACGTTTTTCATTGTAAAAATTAAATTGTTCTATACAAAATTACATTATTTATTGATATTTTACGCTCTTTTATTCGTTTTAAAAGAACAAAGAAATCAAAAATGAATTGCATCATTATTTCTTTTTGAATTTTATATCTTTGTCAAAATATCATTTTGTATGAGTTTATTTAAATTTTTCACAAGCCGAACTTTTTTTATTCAATTAGTTATTGCTGCAACAATAGTTGTAGCCTTTACTTTTTTGTTAATTCAACTTTTAGATTTTAGAACCAATCATGGTCAGGAAATTAAAGTGCCTGATTTGGCAAAAATGAAATTAGAAATTGCTCAAGAGAAATTAAATGAATTAGATTTAGAAGTATTTTTATTAGATACGGTAGAATTCAATGCCGATTTTCCTCCTTTTACTATTTTAGAGCAAGATCCAAAAGCAGGAAGTTTGGTAAAAGACGGGCGAAAAATCTATGTAAAATTAAATGCTGGTGAGTTTACGGATATTACTATTCCAGAATTCAAAGACAAATCATTCCGACAAATTTCAGCTACCGTAAAATCATTGACTTTGAAAGAAGGTAAAATTACATATAAGCCTCATATAGCTAAAGATATTGTATTACAAATTTTTCAAGATGGTAGACGTTTAAGAGCAGGAGATAAAGTAAAGAAAAATTCTACTTTAGATTTTGTTTTAGGTGATGGGAAAGAAGTTTTTGATGAAGAAACATTTAGCTCAGAAGAACCAGCAGATACATTGTCTACATTAGAAGAGGTGCAACCAGAAGAATTTAAAGAAGAAAATGACGGAATATAAGGTTGAAAACGAACTCGAAGATGAGTTATATGAACATCATCGTTTTGAAGCAAGTAAAGGACAATCAGCTTTACGTGTGGATAAATTTTTGATAAACATGATTGAAAATACTACTCGAAATAAAATACAAAAAGCAGCAGAAAATGGGTTTATTTTAGTAAACGATGTTGCTGTAAAATCTAATTTCAAAGTAAAAGCAGGTGATGTCGTATGTTTAGTATTGCCACATCCAACTTATAAGCAATTACTAACACCTGAAAATATTCCGTTGGATATTGTGTATGAAGATGAGCAATTGTTGGTGGTTAATAAACCTGCAGGAATGGTTGTGCATCCAGGTCACGGAAATTATTCAGGAACTTTAATAAATGCATTAGCCTATCATTTTGATAATTTGCCCTTAAATAGTTCAGAACGACCAGGCTTAGTGCATCGAATTGATAAAGACACTACAGGTTTGTTGGTAGTTGCAAAAACAGAACACGCAATGGCATATCTGTCGAAGCAATTTGCAGAAAAAACTTCGGAAAGAGAATATGTTGCATTGGTTTGGGGAAATATTGAAGAAGATGAAGGAACTGTTGAAGGTAATATTGGACGTCATGATACCAATCGAATGCGAATGGCAGTTCATGAAAGTGATGAAAAAGGAAAACCAGCGGTAACACATTATAAAGTTTTAGAACGATTTGGTTATGTAACTTTAGTTTCTTGTCAATTAGAAACGGGAAGAACACACCAAATTCGTGTGCACATGAAACACATTGGTCACACACTTTTCAACGATGAACGTTATGACGGAAATGTCATTTTGAAAGGAACTACTTTTACAAAATATAAACAATTTATTGATAATTGTTTTAAAACGTTGCCAAGACAAGCACTTCATGCGAAAACATTAGGATTTGAACATCCAATTACAAAAGAATTTTTACGTTTTGATACGCCAATTCCGAAAGATCTACAGGAATGTATCGAAAAATGGCGCGTGTATTCAAAGGCACAGACGTTTATAGAAGAATAAAAAAAGCGAAAATCAATTTTCGCTTTTTTAGTTATGTTCACCATCTACATAAAACCAATTTCCATTTTCAAATTTAAAAGTAGAATAGTTGTTGTATAAGCGCTATATCTTCAACGTATTAATATTTCACACGTTGGTGCTTTTTTGATTCCTTTAATATATGGTTCGCAGTAATTTTGAAAAGAAAGTGAATTTCCGCAGTAGCAACCCAATATAAATTACGATTTAGATTCGTTGAATTTTCGTTGAATTTCTTTTAATTTTTCGGCACGAGCATTCTTTTTTACTTTTTCTTTCACTTTTTCTTTGTGCAATTTATCGTTGTGCGCTTTAATATTTTTTGGATTATTTCTTCCCATTTTACAAGCTTTTTTGAAGTTTCAAAGATACGAAAATATAATTGGATAATTTTTGGCGCAAGAATTGATTGTATTTGCATAAGAAATAATTTAAAGCTTATGAAATCGAAAATTCACGAATACCTAACATTAAAATATTACATTATGAGTAAAAAACACACTTTATTGTTGGTTTTTATCGGGATGATAACACTACAAAGTTGTACAGTTAATGAAGTTCAAGAGAATGTGGATAATGATACTATTGCTGAGGTTTTTGAATTAAGAAATGTCAATTTTAGTTATAATAGTTCAACTGGAGGATATTTTATTTATAGAACTTTAAATCCTCAAATTTATGCTTCTGATAATATATTAATTTATAGGATGTCTGATGTAATAGATTCTAATACTCCAGTTTGGCAATTAATTCCTCGAACAGTATATTTTAGTGATGGTGATGAACTTGATTATGATTATGATTTTAGTAGAGAAGATTTTACAATTTATGTTAATAGTACTTATAATTTATCAGAAACTCCAGAGTATATTTTTAATCAAACTTTTAGAATTGTAATTATTCCGGGATATTTTTCAAATAAAAGTGATTTAGACGTTAATTTTTATGATTACGAATCTGTAGTTAAAAAAAATAATATTAACGAGTCACAAATTAAATTATTAGATTAAACTCAAATTAGTTTTTGATACTCTAAAATAGTTAAAATTATTTAATAGTTTATGCCTTTCTATTTGTATTATAAAATGTTTCAATGTATTCGAAAATTGATAACCCAGCTTCTTGCTTTGTTAGGTAGCGGTTTTGGTAGAATACCAATATTTACTGACGATTTACAATCATATATCAATTAGGATAAAGCCATCTTATTTTAAATTACTTAATTATTTTCTCTCCAAAATCACTTCAATCGGATTATTGCTTCTTGGTCCAAAACTTCTGGCTTGTTGTTCGTTTTCACTCGAACATAAAATGTACATATTAAAAGCTTGTAATTGTACAAATTGTTCTTTATAGATTCCTTTAGTGTCTTGAATCTTAATAAAGAATTCTTCCGCAGGAAAGGTATTTGTTACCGAAAGTAAATAGGTATCTCCCGAATATGGGAAAAACCATTTTTCAACTTCGTTTGGATTACTAATAAGATGATTTCGAGTAAAAACCAAATGTTGATTGCTGTATTTCCAACTGTATTTATTGTTCTCGTTGATGATTTCCACTCCTTTTTCGTTTATTAATGTGATTTTTAAATCGGCAATATTATCGGATTTCCCTTCTTCATGAGCTTTCACTACTAAATATGAGGTAAAATCAAACCCACAATGCAGCACTTGACTGAATGAGAACAAAGAGAAAAGAAGAAATAAAAAAGATATCTTTAGTTTCATAATATTGTAAATTTTAGTGATATTAACCTTAAGCAACCACCTAAATTTTGGAGCAAAATGACCATCTCTATTTTTATTAAAAACTACTTTTGAGTTAGTTTCTGATTCAAATATACTAAAATTACTCTTGTTGATTCCTCTGAATAAAAGAATTTAATAATTAATCAAATAATTATAAAAATGTCGCTTAATTTACAACTCTATTCTTTAGTTTGTAGATTCAAAGATCAAAGAAATGTAAAAGGATATTTTAATTTGAAACGTTTAAGTTGTATTATAAAATAAATTTTGAGGAAGCTAATCTTTCAAGTGAATTTTACTAATTTTACCCTCATTAAAGTAAGAAAAACAATGATTTTACATTCACGAATAGAAGGAACTGGAAAACCACTACTCATTATTCATGGTTTTTTAGGGATGTCCGACAATTGGAAATCACTTACAATTCAATTTGCAGCACAAGGATTTCAAACCCATGCTTTAGATTTGCGTAATCACGGAAAAAGTTTTCATTCTGAAGATTTTAGTTATGAAGTTATGGTTACGGATGTTAAGCAATATTGCAATTTTCACCAATTAACGAATATTAACGTGCTTGGACATTCCATGGGAGGAAAAGTAGCTATGCTATTAGCGACAACTTATCCAAATTTGGTTTCAAAATTGATAATTGCTGATATTGGTCCAAAATATTACGCTCCACATCATCAAACTATTTTAGCAGGATTAAACGCTGTCGATTTTGTCCAAAAGACAAGCCGAAGTCAAGTAGAAGAAGAATTGTCAAGGTATATTAAAGATTTTGGAACGCGTCAGTTTTTACTAAAAAGCCTATATTGGAAAACACCAGAACAATTAGCTTTTCGATTTAATTTAGATGTTTTTAATAGAAAAATTGAGACCATAGGTATAGCATTACCATTTGAAAACACCTTTTCTAAACCTACTTTGTTCTTGAGAGGTAATAAATCAAATTATATAACTGATGCTGATTTTCAAACTATTAAGCATCATTTTCCATCATCAAGTATAGAAACTATAAAAAATGCAGGACATTGGTTGCATGCTGAAAATCCAAAAGATTTTTATGAGTATGTAATACGATTTATAAAATAAAAGTTCTAAAAAATATGCCCGCATAAGTTTTTAGTTAAAATAATTGTAAAATTCATATTTTGTTATAATTTTGAACTATTGATTTCTATAATTCAGAAAAAAACTAACACTTAATTAAAATTATGAGAAAATTACTTTCTTTAACACTATTGGCTTTGGTTGGCTCAACTGCATTTGCAGGAGGATATCGAGTTAGTATTCAAGGACAAAAACAATTAGCTATGGGGCATACTGGTGTTGCTATAGTAAATAGTGCAGAGGTTGCGTTTTTCAACCCTGCTGGTATGGCTTATTTAGATAAAAAATTTAATTTATCTGTAGGAGCGAGTGGATTGTTTGCTAATGCTAAATTTCAAAATTCACAATACAATTGGGAAGCAGAAACGAGTAATTTAGGAACTCCATTTAATTTATATGCTACTTATAAAATTAATGATTGGTTTACAGCTGGTTTGGCAGTTTATACGCCCTATGGTAGTTCTGTAGAATGGGATCAAGATTGGCAAGGTTCTCACTTAGTAAACAATATTGATTTACAAGCTATTTTTGTTCAACCTTCTATTTCTGTTAGAGTAGGAGAACATTTTAGTGTTGGAGGTGGACCAATTTTTGCAACAGGTTCAGTTAATTTTAACAGAAATGTAGATAGATCTACTATAAATGTAGATGGTGAAAGAACAGATTTGACTATAGAATCAAAAGGAATTACTGCTTGGGGGTACACAGCAGGATTTATGTTTAATCCAACAAAAAAATTACGTTTAGGAATGAACTACCGTTCTGAAATTATAATGGAAGCAAGAGATGGTGATGCTACTTTTGATGACTATCCAGGTACATCTCCATCGACAAAATTTAATGCAGATTTACCTTTACCAGCAGAATTAACAGTTGGATTATCTTATAAATTTACAGATAAATTTTTAATGGCTTTTGACTATAATAGAGCAATGTGGAGTGTTTACGAAAACTTGAATGTTGATTTTACTAACCCAGCTCTTCCAGATTCAAATAACCCAAGAAACTACAAAAACTCAAGTACTTATAGAGTAGGGATGCAATATGCTGCAAATGAAAAGTTTACTTTTAGAGCAGGTTGGTATTTTGACGAAAGTCCAGTTCAAGACGGTTATTTTGCTCCAGAAACACCAAGAAACGATTCTATGGGATATACAGGAGGTTTAACGTATAAAGTAAATAGTAAATTAGGTGTTGATGTGTCTTTCTTATATTTACATTTTGACGAAGTTGATAATTCTTATGATTATGTAAGTGATGGTAGTAGTTTTGGAGGAACTTATAAATCAGTTGTATTTTCACCAGGTATAGGTATTACTTATGGTTTCTAATTTTTAATATACAGAAAAATGAAAAATAAATTTATATATTTAGCTATAATAGCGGCTGGTTTTGCTTCTTGTGAACCAGAATTTGAAAATGAAGTTGGAGCAAATTACTCTGCAGGTGATGCAGATTTCTCATCTTACGTTGCTGTTGGAAATTCATTAACTGCGGGTTACATGGATGGGACTGTTTATCGTGTTGGTCAAACCTATTCTTTTCCAAATTTATTAGCGCAACAATTTGCATTAGTAGGTGGAGGTGAATTTACTCAACCATCTTATGCAGAAGATGTTAATAATTTAGGCGGAATACAAGGTTTAGCTGGAACAAGATTAATTATAGATGCCTCGCAAGGTAGACCTGAGAACATAGCTGGAACTTCAACTATCACTCTTGCTTCTCAAGCAACTGCATATAATAACATGGGAGTTCCTGGTGCAAAATCTTTTCATTTAGGTTTTCCTGGTTATGGGACATTAAATCCATATTTTGCAAGACACGCAACTTCTTCAACAGCTACTATTTTAGGTGATGCAATGACAAAAATGCCTACGTTTTTTACTAATTGGATTGGAGCTAACGATGTTTTATCGTATGCAACTAATGGTGGAGCTCAAACAGATGGAACTACTCCAGCGGCTGACCATAATTTAACCGGTAATATGAATCCTGCTACTTATGGTAGTAACGATATTACTAACTCTGGTGTTTTTGCGAGTGTATACACAACAATTATTAACACATTAACTTCGGGTGGTGCAAAAGGAGTTGTAGCAACTGTTCCAAGTGTAACTTCTATTCCTTATTTTACTACTGTTCCTTATAATGCCTTACCTGCTGAAGCTACGTCTTCAAATACTACAGCAATTGCATTATATCAATTTTTAGCAGTTGCAACAGGAGGAAGAATTTCTCCATTAAATACTGCTGCGGGGTCTAAAAACCCAGTTTTAATTAAAGATGCTGATTTGACAGATATTGGAGGAACAATTCAAGCTTATGCTGCTGGTTCTGGTAACCCATTATTAGTATCTAATGCTGCTGCATTAGGAGCAATTTATGGACAAGCAAGACATGCTACAGCAAATGATTTAGTGGTATTACCAGCTAGCTCAATTATTGGTCAGCCAAACGCTTCAGCTACTGCTCCTTTTAATGTTAATGGTGTTACGTGGCCTTTGGCAAATAAATGGGTATTAACAGCTAATGAAAAAGCTAAAGTTGCAAGTGCTACAGCATCTTATAACAGTGCAATTGTTTCTATCGCAGCTTCTAAAAATTTAGCTGTTGCAGATATGAATCAAATCATGAACCAATTAGTCAGTGGTTTAAGAGTTGAAGATGGAACACTTTATACAGCAAATTATTTTTCTTCTGCAACTGCAACAACTGTATTATTTTCTTTAGATGGTGTTCATCCAAACGCTAGAGGTTACGCAGTAATTACAAATGAGATTATTAAAGTTATAAATAGTCATTATAATGCTAATTTACCTTTACATTCTGCAGCTAATTTTCCAGGTGCTACCATCGTAGGATCAAACTAAGTAAGATTTTATCAAATAATATAAAAAAGGCACCATTTTTGGTGTCTTTTTTTGTAATTTTAAATTTATAAACAAAAATAAAATGAATTTTTTAATCAAACTTTTAATTAGTACCATTATTGTATTTGCATTGGCTCATTTTCTACCTGGGGTCGATGTGGATGATTTAACTTCAGCATTATTAGTTGCTGTTGTCTTAGGCCTTTTAAACACATTTTTGAAACCTATTTTGATTTTTCTAACTATTCCTGTAACGTTAATTACTCTTGGTTTATTTTTATTAGTAATCAATGCAGCAATTATTTTAATTTGCGACTATTTTATTGAAGAATTTCATGTAAAAGGTTTTTTTACTGCATTAATTTTCAGCGTATTATTATCAATTAGTCAATCAATATTGAATAAAATTTTTGTTAACGAAGATTAATTTTTAGCGAATTGAATTTCAGTAAATTAAAAACTTGTTTGGGTTGTAAAAATTCTATAATTTTGCAACCCAATTTTTATGGTACTTAAATAAACAGATAAATGAACATTACAAAAACGCAAGTTGATGCATTAAATGCTATTGTAACAGTAGCAATCGCTAAAGAAGATTATGCTGACAAGGTAAATAAAGTATTAACTAATTACAAAAAAAATGCTGCTATTTCTGGATTTAGAAAAGGAGCTGTTCCAATGAGTTTGATACAAAAACAATATGGTAAAGCAGTTTTATTAGAAGAGGTAAACAAAGTATTACAAACTTCGCTTAATAATTATTTAACTACTGAAAAATTAGATATTCTTGGAAATCCACTTCCAAAGTTAACAGAAAGTATCGATTGGGATGCAGAAAATTTTTCTTTTGACTTCGAATTAGGATTAGCACCTCAGTTTTCAGTTGATTTATCAGCTAAAAACAACGTTACTAAATTCAAAGTTATTGCTGATGATAAAATGTTGAACGATCAAGTAGAACGCATCTCAAAACAATATGGAAAATTAATTTCACAAGATATAGTGGAAGAGGGTTTTGATGTTGTTGGAACATTTATTAACGAAGAAAAAGGAATTAATGCTCCTGCAAATTTTGCTTTAGATATTTTTGCAGATAAAAAAGTAGCAAAATTATTCATTGGTAAAAAAGTAGGTGATGTAGTTGCAATTGGAACAAAAGGTTTATTTGATGATGATCACAAATTAATGGATTACTTAAAAGTAGGTCATGATGATGTACACGGATTAGATATCATAGTTAATTTCACAATTGAAGAAATTAATTCTACTGAAAGAGCTGAATTAAACCAAGAATTGTTTGATAAATTATTTGGAGCTGGAGTTGTTTCTTCTGTTGAAGACCTAAAAGCAAAAATCAAAGAAGATGCTGAAGTGCAATTTGCACAACAAGCAGATCAAAAATTCTTAAATGATGTTACAGATTTCTTAATTGAATCTACTAAATTTGATTTACCAGCTGCTTTCTTGAAAAAATGGATTCAAACGGCTGGAGAAAACCCACTTTCTGCTGAACAAGCTGAAGAAGAATTTGCAAAAGCAGAAAAAGGATTACGTTTTCAATTAATCGAAGGAAAAGTAATGGCGGAAAATAATTTGCAAATTACTTTCGAAGATTTAAAAGCACATACTGCCGAATTAATCAAGAAACAAATGGCTCAATTTGGTCAATTAAATCCATCAGATGATGAAATTAACGGAATTGTAGCTCGTGTGATGTCAAATCAGGACGAGGTAAAACGTTTATCAGAGCAAGTAATGAGCGAAAAAATGCTAGGTCTTTACAAAGAAAAATTATCGGCAAAAACAAAGGAAGTTAATTACGAACAATTCATCAAAGAAATGTACGGAGAATAATTTCTCATAAAAAATAATTATCTTTGAGCGTCAGACTAGTTTTGACGCTTTTTGTTTCAAGACAAATAGGAACGAACTTTTCAAAATATTAATGATTTTAAGTTTAATTTTTTTTAAACTTAAAAATATATAAACCTTTTAAACTTAATTTATGAATTACGGAAAAGAATTTAAAAAATATGCTACTAAGCATCACGGAGTAAACAGTTTATATTACGATAAAATTGTAGGAAGCATGACGCCTTATATTATTGAAGAGCGTCAGTTAAACGTAGCTTCAATGGATGTTTTCTCTCGTTTAATGATGGATAGAATTATCTTCATGGGAACTGGAGTTGACGATTATGTGGCGAATATTATTCAAGCACAGTTATTGTTTTTAGAAAGTGTTGACGCTTCTAAAGATATTAGCATTTATATTAATTCTCCAGGAGGAAGTGTATATGCTGGGTTAGGAATTTATGATACAATGCAATTTGTAAAACCAGATGTAGCTACAATTTGCACAGGAATGGCAGCTTCAATGGGAGCCGTTTTATTATGTGCTGGAGCAGAAGGAAAACGTTCGGCACTACCGCATTCAAGAGTAATGATTCACCAACCATCTGGAGGTGCACAAGGTGTTGCAACTGATATGGAAATTAATTTGAAAGAGATGTTGAAACTAAAAGATGAATTATACGAAATCATTTCTAAACATTCTGGACAATCTTTCGAAAAAGTACATAAAGATTCTGAACGCGATTACTGGATGATTGCTGCAGAAGCAAAAGAATATGGAATGATTGATGAGGTTTTAACAAGATAATTTTATAAAGGAATTAGTTAATTACTAATCACTTTTCACTAATCACTAAAAAATGGCTAAAGAAGTATTAGAGTGTTCATTCTGCGGAAAGAAAAAGCCTGAAACTAATTTATTAATTTCAGGTATTAATGCGCATATATGCGACAAATGTATCGAACAAGCTCATGGAATTGTAATAGAAGAATTAAAACAATCGGGTAATTTTAATTTGGTTACCGATTTAATTCTTTTAAAACCAAAAGAGATTCGTGCGTTTTTAGATGATTACGTTATTGGACAAGATCAAACTAAAAAAGTAATGAGTGTAGCGGTGTATAATCACTACAAACGTTTGATGCAAATTCAATTAGAAGATGAAGTTGAGATTGAAAAAAGTAACATTTTAATGGTAGGTCAAACAGGAACAGGTAAAACATTAGTAGCTAAAACCATTGCAAAAATGTTGAATGTTCCGTTAGCAATTGTTGATGCAACTGTTTTAACCGAAGCGGGTTATGTAGGAGAAGATGTGGAAAGTATCTTAACTCGTTTGTTACAAGCAGCCGATTATGATGTGGCTAAAGCCGAAAGAGGAATCGTGTTTATTGACGAAATTGATAAAATCGCTCGTAAAAGCGATAATCCATCGATAACTCGTGATGTTTCAGGTGAAGGTGTACAACAAGCTTTATTGAAACTTTTAGAAGGAACAGTTGTAAATGTGCCACCAAAAGGAGGTAGAAAACATCCTGATCAAAAATTTGTTGAGGTAAACACACAGAATATCTTATTTATCGCAGGTGGTGCTTTTGACGGAATTGAACGTATTATTTCAAAACGTTTAAATAGACAAGCTGTTGGATATAGTTCTTCAATAGGAACAGACCATATTGATAAAGATAATTTATTACAATATTTAATTCCAAAAGATGTAAAAGATTTTGGATTAATTCCAGAAATTATTGGTCGTTTACCAGTTCTAACCCATATGGATCCTTTGGATGCAGAAACATTAAGAGCTATTTTAACCGAACCCAAAAATGCCTTAGTAAAACAATACAAAAAATTGTTTGAAATGGATGAAGTAACGTTAGAAATCGAAGAAGAAGCGTTGAATTATATTGTTCTTAAAGCTTTAGAATACAAATTAGGAGCTAGAGGTTTACGTTCGTTATGTGAGGCTATTCTAACAGATGCTATGTATGAATTACCAAGCTCTAAAGATAAATATTTACAAGTTACAAAAGAGTATGCAGAAGACAGTTTGAGTAAAAACTTACTTCAACGTTTGAAAGCAGTTTCTTAAATACTTAACATGTAAGAAGCACTGTAGTATAAAAAAATAATGAGGTTTTAAAACCTCATTATTTTTTTATACTTACACAGTTATGGTATAGTACCATACTTACACTAGTATCTTAATTTGTATTTAGCCATTTCTCTTTTTGAGGCTTTTAACGATTAAAATGTTTTTTTAGTTCAAAGTCTTTTGCGATTATGATTTCGATACCTTCATTAATAGTTTTTTTAAAATCAATAATTTTACTTTCTTCTCCTAACAATCTTAATCCAGCTCGAATAATTTCTCTAGCGTTTTAAATCTTCCTTTAAAAACGATGCTATCGACAAAGTTTTCAAAATAGTTTTCAAGAAAAACCAGATGTATTTCGTCCCATAATTTCCTTATTTTTAGTAGGGGTCACCAAGGTCTGATAATTATTAAAGAAAAAAATATTTTTTTTATCGGATGAAAAATTACAGTTGTTCTTCGTTATACCGCTACATTATATTCTCTCAATGCATCATTCAAAGAGGTCTTCAAATCGGTTGAAGGTTTTCTTTGTCCAATAATAATTGCACAAGGAACTTGATAATCACCAGCTGGGAATTTCTTTGTATAACTTCCAGGAATAACCACCGAGCGAGCAGGAACAACTCCTTTATACTCAATAGATTCTTCACCTGTAACATCAATAATTTTAGTAGAACCTGTTAAGCACACATTTGCACCTAAAACTGCTTCTTTTCCTACATGAACACCTTCTACTACAATACATCTTGAACCAATGAAAGCACCATCTTCAATAATAACTGGAGCGGCTTGCAAAGGCTCTAAAACCCCACCAATTCCAACGCCTCCAGAAAGATGTACATGTTTTCCAATTTGTGCACAACTTCCTACGGTTGCCCAAGTATCTACCATTGTTCCTTCATCAACATAAGCACCAATGTTTACATAACTGGGCATCAAAATAACACCACTAGAAATATAAGCACCATATCGTGCAACAGCATTTGGAACTACGCGAATTCCTTTTTCAGCATAATTACGTTTCAACAACATTTTATCGTGGTATTCAAAAATACCCGATTCCCAAGTTTCCATTTTTTGAATAGGGAAGTACATTACCACCGCTTTTTTAACCCATTCGTTTACTTGCCAACCGTTTTCAACTGGTTCAGCCACACGAAGTTTTCCGATATCTAATAATTCGATAACTTCTCTAATCGCTTTTTGCGTATTTTCTTCTTGTAATAAAGCACGATTTTCCCATGCTTCTTCTATTGTTGCTTGTAAATTGGTCATGATTCTAAATTTTGTAGTGCAAATATAACATTTTATGAATTTTGGAATTCTTTTTGATATAAGAAATAAATCGTAAATTTACATTAATCACAAAAAAACAAACAACATGAAAAAAAGTCTTCTAATTTTAGGGATAATGGCTTTTGGTTTTACTTCTTGTAAAAAAGAAACTGAAAAAGAAACTGACACAACAGCTGTAGATTCAACAATTGTTCAAGTAGACGAACACAATGCAATGAACAGTTTGGATTATCAAGGAACCTACAGAGGAAACTTACCTTGTGCCGATTGTGAATCTATCGAAACTACGATTTCATTAACTGAAGATTCGTATATTAAGGAAACCGTTTACAAAGGAAAATCAAGAGAAGTATTTAAAGAAACAGGAAAATACACTTGGAACGATGCTGGAAACACCATCACACTTTCTGATTCAGAAGCACCAAATCAATATTTTGTGGGCGAAAATGTATTGTTTCATTTAGATGCCGAAGGAAAACGTATTGAAGGCGATTTAGCTTCAAACTATAAATTATCGAGAATTGAAATATCGGAACCAATTGCTCCAGCTCAAAAAGAAGAAATAAAAACTAAAGAATTAGCTAAAATAGAATTGAAAAACTCAAAATGGCGTTTGGTAAAATTACATGGGCAACCTTTTGTGAAAAATAAAGAAATCAAAAAAGAAATCGGTATTACTTTTAATGTAGATGGAAGATTTTCTGCGTTTGCTGGTTGTAATAACATGATGGGAAGCTATAAATTAAAGGAAGAGGTTAGTCGTATTGAATTCTCAAAAGTGGCTTCAACCATGATGGCTTGTGGTGATATGCTTACGGAACAAGAATTAGCTAAAGTTTTAGAAATGGTAGATAATTATAATTTTGATGGGAAAACGCTAAAATTAAACAAATCCAGAATGGCAACTTTAGCCGAATTTGAAATTATTAAGTAAATTGAACTTATATTTGCTAAAAATTAGTCAATAAATGCGAATTTTAGCAATAGATTACGGAATAAAACGAACTGGCATTGCCGTTACTGATGAAATGCAAATGATAGCTTTTGGGCTAACCACAGTAGTTTCAGAAATGGCAATTACTTTTTTAAAAGACTATTTTTCTAAAGAAAAAGTAGAACGTGTCATCGTTGGCGAACCCAAACAAATGGACGGAACACCATCGCAAAGTACTGAAATTATCAATACTTTTGTTGTTAAATTTCAAGTGGCTTTTCCTGAAATGCTAGTTGAACGTGTCGATGAACGATTTACATCAAAAATGGCATTTCAAACAATGATTGATAGTGGCTTAAATAAAAAACAACGCCAAAATAAAGCTTTGGTTGACGAAATTGCCGCAACAATTATACTTCAAGATTATTTACGTTATAAAAAATAGTACTTTTGCACTCGAAATTTAGAATTCAGAAGTTAGAATTTAGAAAATATAGTTTATGATTTTACCAATTTACGGATACGGAGAACCTGTTCTACGTAAAGTTTGTGAGGACATTACACCAGAATATCCGAATCTAAAAGAAACGATTGCTAATATGTATGACACGATGTATCATGCACACGGCGTTGGTTTGGCTGCTCCACAAGTTGGGTTGCCAATTCGTTTGTTTATTGTAGATACCGAACCTTTTAGCGATAGTGACGACGTTTCAAAAGAAGAAGCGGCTTTAATGAAAGAGTTCAAAAAAACCTTCATTAATGCAAAAATCATAAAAGAAGAAGGTGATATTTGGGGATTCAACGAAGGTTGTTTAAGTATTCCAGATGTGCGTGAAGATGTTTTTCGTCATGATACGATTACGATTGAATATCTTGATGAAGATTTCAATAAGAAGACGGAAGTATATGATGGTTTAATCGCACGCGTTATCCAACATGAGTATGATCACATTGAAGGAATTTTATTTACCGATCACTTATCGATGTTGAAAAAGAAGTTAATTGGGAAGAAATTGCAAAACATTATGGATGGTAAAGCAAGACCCGATTATAAAATGAAATACGTAAACAAAAAAGGACGTTAATTTGCAGTATTTAGTGTTCAGTTTCTTTAAACTTTTTTCTTTAAACTTTTTACTTTTTACTTTAAAATAATATATTTGCAAACTTTAACAATTTAGTAATATGAGTATTCAAAAAATATTAGCCATTTCTGGGAAGCCAGGTTTATATGAATTAAAAATTCAAACACGTACAGGATTTGTTGCAGAATCATTATTAGATGGAAAAAAAATAACTGTAGGAATGAGGGCTAATGTAAGTTTACTGTCAGAAATTGCAGTGTACACATATTTAGAAGAAGTTCGTTTAGCAGAAGTTTTGAAAGCAATTGCTAAGAAAGAAAACGATGGTTTAGCAATATCTCATAAAGAAGAAGATGCGAAACTAAAAGCGTATTTTAGAGAAGTTTTACCAGAATTCGACGAAGACAGAGTGTATACTTCTGATATTAAAAAAATATTAAATTGGTATAATTTGTTACAACCAAAAGGTTTTGTTTCTATTGACGCTTTATCTAAATAGGTGTTAAATTAAAATAGACAGACGTAGTCCGTTAAATTTTTTAGTGTAATTATTAGAAAGCTACATTATATTTAAAGAATAGCTTAAATAGAGTGCTTTCGTTTTACTCTTTAATTACTTTAATGTTTTTTTGTTCCAAATCGTTTTCTAATATGATTAAGTAAATACCGCTCTTTAAACTACTTAAATTTAAAGTATTTGAAGTTGAGTTTTCAAAAGTTTTGGTATCAATTAATTGACCCAATATACTATAAACACTTGCTTTTTTTAAACTGATATTATCTAAATGTAAAATATCTTTAACTGGATTTGGATAATACTCAAAAGAAGTAAAATTATTAACATCAGTACTTAAAGTCGTTGTAATATTAAATTGATATGGTGTTTGGTAGTTGGTATTTGTTGGACTTGTACTCGTTAATCTCAAGAAATAATCTCCTGGAGTAAGAGTTCTTGTGAAACTTAAAGTATTTCCAGTATTATTTTGAGAAGCTCCAACAGCTGTTCCTGCCGAGTTTAAGATAGTTCCATTCATAGAAGAAGTTACGATACTAGTAACAGAAACATTTGCGTTTAAATTATCTGATATAGTAAATTTATAGAAATCATTGTCGGCGTCTATTGGGTTTTGAACCGTTGTATAACCAATGTAGTCTTTGTTAGTAGTTATAGTATAAGCTAATTCTTTTACATTTGGTTCGTCCAAACCTTGCATTTGTTCATAATAATATCCTGGTAATTCGGTGTGATTTTCAATAAAATCAAATGTTGATGTAAAGTAAAATAGTTTGGCTGGATAAGTTAAGTTTGGATAATAATGGTTAAAGTTTGAAGATGGTTCAGATACAACGCCATCTGTTGTACCACCCGTAATTCTTCCTATAACACATGAAAAATCAATTAAATTATCAATTGGTTTTTGGTTTAAACCTTGAACGTTTTCTCCGATAACTCCATTGCAGTTAACATCATAATTGTAAAAATCATCTCCAGTTAAGTGTTCGTTCATATTGGAAGAATCATTAATTTCTATTCCTCCAAATAAAAATCTACCTTGGTCACCACTATAATAATAAGTTGTTTTTAAATCACGAATGGCTTCAGAACGCGTTTGAATTCCTGCGAACCAACTTAGTCCGATATCACTTGCATTACTTCCACCATGTGGTGTTCCTAGTGTTAATAATTTAGCCACATGATGTTGGTTGTCTGTTTGCCAATTATAAGAGTTTTGAATGTATTCTCTTGAAGCTAAACCGCCCATACTATGTCCAACTAAAATCACTTTATCTTTTCCAGTAACTTCCATTACTCTTTGAACAGCAACTTTAACTGCAGCACCTTGTTTAGCAACAGCAGATTGGTTACTTAAAACAGTTGTTCCAACAGCACCATTTGGATTCACATTAAAATTCACATAATAATAATCCCCATTTTGAACTAACGATTCAAATATTGCTATATCAGCCCCAACAGCAGGGAAAAAGTTTTTATTTGTAGTAGTATTGTTATTATCTGCATTCAAACAAAAGTCAAATCTGCCTCCAAAAGTAAACGAGTATTGAGTATCGTAATAATCTGTAGCATCGTTCCAAGTTTCAGAACTCGAATTTAATCCATGTATAAAAATGATAGGATAAGGTAATTTACTTTCGAAAACTCGATTTGTAGTATTGGTAATTGAAGTTTTTAAAGAAAAAGCACTGTCATTTCTATATTCAAAATATTCAAATTCAATTGGTCTTGGTTTAAATTCGACTGTTTGAGCTTGTGAAAGTCCCATTAATGAAATGAATAAATAAGCAAACAATGTAATTTTTTTCATAAAAATATTTTACGTTTGATAAAAAATAAGTGCAATATATAAATAAAATGTTAAATTATTATAAATTAATTAATTTATTTCCGCATGGTTTGAATGTTTAAAATAAAAAAGACTGTTTAAAAAGGGCTACAATAAAAAAAACCTTCGTGCTTTCTTTGTGTTCTTTGTCGGTTTAACTTTCTAAAAAACTTTTTTATATTAAATCCTTGTTATCAGTTAGTTAATAAAAGTTTTTAAAAAAACATCAAAAAAAGAGTTTAAAATTCTTGTGAGAACAAAAAAGATTTCTACTTTTGCACCCGCATTAGAGTAGAAGTTCATATACAAACTGGTAGATTAAATAAATCAAAAAAAACTTTTAAAAAAGTTAAAAAAGATTTGGATGATAAAAAGTAAAGGTAGTATCTTTGCCGACCCGAAACGAAAGAATCGGAGCGTACAAGTTCTTAAAGATGTTGGGTAAGTGGATTAGAGAAAAAGTTAAAAATTTTTTCAAAAAAGCTTGCTAGATTAAAAAAGAGTTGTATTTTTGCACCCGCTTTGAAACACAAGCGAAGTTAAAAAAAATGACACGTTCATAGACATATTGAATTGACAGCACAAATTTGTAGCAATACAGGTTTGAAGAAAAAAAGAGAGTAAGATTTTTCGATTATTATTGAAAAGACTAGCGACTTGAATCGATAAAATAGTTAGATTATATCTAACAAACAATATACGATGAAGAGTTTGATCCTGGCTCAGGATGAACGCTAGCGGCAGGCCTAACACATGCAAGTCGAGGGGTAGAGTTCTTCGGAGCTTGAGACCGGCGCACGGGTGCGTAACGCGTATGCAATCTACCTTATACAGGGGAATAGCCCAGAGAAATTTGGATTAATGCCTCATAGTGTTATCGAATCGCATGGTTTGGTAACTAAAGTTCCAACGGTATAAGATGAGCATGCGTCCCATTAGTTAGTTGGTAAGGTAACGGCTTACCAAGACAATGATGGGTAGGGGTCCTGAGAGGGAGATCCCCCACACTGGTACTGAGACACGGACCAGACTCCTACGGGAGGCAGCAGTGAGGAATATTGGTCAATGGGCGCAAGCCTGAACCAGCCATGCCGCGTGC
>Ga0209480_10000291_pt1 | contig 42904 bp, 40 predicted proteins | sample JI61114C2DNA_FD_187501 | JGI IMG/M metagenome (GOLD analysis project Ga0209480, IMG submission 187501) | Wastewater effluent complex algal communities from Wisconsin, to seasonally profile nutrient transformation and Carbon sequestration -... | ecosystem: Engineered > WWTP > Effluent > Algae... | reverse complement strand
AAGCATTCAGGAACTTTACTTGACCAGCGTAACTTTAAAAATAAATGGGTCCTTTTAATATCAGATGGCAAACCAAATGATTACGATAAATACGAGGGGAAATATGGCATCCAAGACGTAAAACAAGCATTAAGAGAATTGAATATCCGCCAAATCAATTCATATGCACTTGCCATTGAAGCTGAGGCTAAATTCTATCTGCCACAAATGTTCGGCCAAAATCACTATCAAATTCTAACAACACCAGTAGAATTATTACATGCATTGGTAAAACTTTACGAAAAAATTAAACACCAATCATAAGTATGATGAAAACCGATAATGCTAGTTCTAATAAAATATTTTATCCTCCGGGTGGAATTCTTCTCTGGATTATTATTTTCTTAGAATTAATCACTTTTGGAATGGGTATTATAGCCTTTGTGTATTATGGCAAACAAGATTCGGAACTGTTTCATCTAAGTAAGTTGAATTTGAATAAAACAATTGGAGTAATTAATACGCTTCTATTGTTAACGAGTGGATTTTTTATGGCTGAATCTGTAAAAGGTATTAGACATTTAAATCTACAAAAAACTAAATCCTATTTACAATTAACCTTGATGGGAGGATTGCTTTTTACTATACTAAAAGGTATAGAATATTTTCAAAAAATACAAGCCGGAATTACCCTAGATACTAATTTGTTTTATACTTTTTATTGGCTATTAACAGGCTTTCATCTAGCTCATATAGTTGTAGGAATGATAATCTTATATTTTATGTATCATCAGTTAACTAAGAAAATAGCCACTGTTGATGTAGATGATTTTGAAGCAAGTGCAGCATTTTGGCATATGTGTGATTTGATTTGGCTGTTATTATTCCCAGTGCTATACCTTCTTTATTAAAAATCTTCAACCCATGGAAATGAAAATTAACAATAGAATTACTTGGGTTGTCCTAATACTACTAACCACTACAACTGCGCTTATTACTGAATTTAAATATGCCGCCTATTTCATTATAGGGATTTCAGTGATTAAATCAATGTTGGTTGCCTTTCAATTTATGGAATTAAAATACGCGCACCCATTTTGGAAAACTGCACTACCCTTGCTTATTTTACTATTAGCAATTATTATCTTACTAATTCTACAATAGTCATAAAATAGGAAAGAGAAAACCAGCAACTTTTAATAACCTATTTTTTTAAACCAATTTCTCTAAGACGTTCATCTAAGTATTCACCTGCGGTAATGTCTTCATAAGCTTTTGGATGTTCCGCGTCAATACAACCAGCCAAACAAGCCAAACTCATTTCACTGAGTGGATGCAAAAAGAAAGGCATGGAAAAACGGCTGGTATGCCAATGCTCTCTTGCCGGATTCACTACCCTATGCGTGGTGCTGCGCAATTTATTATTGGTGAGTCTTTGCAACATGTCTCCCACATTCACCACAATCTGGTCTGGCAAAGATGTTACCGCTACCCAGTCTCCTTGTTTGGTCAGGATCTGCAAACCATCGGCCGATGCGCCAACCAATAAAGTAATCAGGTTAATGTCTTCGTGTTGCTCTGCTCTAATAGCACTCTTGGGCTCCACTGTAATGGGTGGATAATGGATGCATCTTAAAATGCTATTTCCGTTTTTGATATGGGGGTCAAAAAAGAATTCATCCAAACCAAGATAGAGGGCAATGGCCTGTAACATGGCGCCACCGCTTTTTTCAAAATGCCGGTAGGCACTAAATATGGTGGGATTAAAACTTGGAATCTCTGCTACTTGTACATTGTCAGGATAGTGTTCGTTCACAACATCGCCATTGGCAAGTGTTTGGCCGTATTGAAAAAACTCTTTTAAGTCTGGTGCCTCACTACCCTTGGCGTGCTCTCTTCCAAAACTGGTATAACCGCGTTGACCCGCTAGTCCAGGAATTTCATAAGTCAATTTTTTCTCTAGTGGTAGGGAGAAAAATTGTTGCACATACTCATATTGTTGGGCAATTAATTCATCTGGAATGCCATGATTTTTAACGGCAACAAAACCCACAGTCTCATAGGCTTCACCCAATTCTTTGATAAAAGCCTGTTTGGATGCTGCATTGCCATTTACAAATTGGTCAAGGTCAACTACTGGTATACCCATATGTTTGATTTTGAGGTCCGCAATCGGTTTTAAACTTCAACAGTAATAAAATTACAAAAGAAGCGCTTATCTAGTTCCTATGTATAAAACTAGCCAGTCTGCTAGTTTTTTATCAACTTTAGCGCATGAAACAGATAAGGCCCATTGCATTCTTATTAGCTATTTGCCTATTGGCTGCCTGCTCCAACAAGTTAGCAAAAATTGCGCAGTCACCCGCTTATCAATTCAACAGTAATACTGGTGCTCCAGACTATAGTCAGCTTCAGTACTGGGCAGCGCATCCACAAAAACATGACCCATCCGATTCTGTTCCTGCCTCACTATTAGCAGATTATAGACCCGATAGTACGGTAGATATTTTCTTTTTGCATCCCACCAGCTATACCAAGGAAGGCCGTGAACTAGGATGGAACGCAACCATTGATAATGCTGAACTCAATGCCAAAACGGACTATGGTTCTATCCTTTTTCAGGCATCTGTTTTTAATGCCGCGGGTAGGGTCTTTGCACCAAGATACAGACAAGCGCATTTATCTGCCTATTACCCCAAAGACGCTGCAGATAGTGCTGGCGCGATGGCTGCTTTTGAACTAGCATACAAAGACGTAAAAACCGCTTTTGACTATTATTTGGCGCATGAAAATAAAGGCCGCCCCATGATCATTGCATCTCATAGTCAGGGAAGTACTCATGCCAAAAGATTATTGAAAGAATATTTTGACAACCAAATATTAAAGAACCGATTGGTGGTGGCTTATGTGGTGGGTATGGCCCTGGACCCTGCCATGTATAGCAGTATTCCAGTTTGTAGCAACCCCAACCAAACAGGTTGTATTGCTGCATGGAGAACTTATCAAACAGATTACAAACCAGAGTTTGTGCTTAAGGAAAAATTTGTTTCTGCTGTGACCAATCCCTTAACCTGGGATGCAAATACTGCAATAGCTAGCCGAGATTTAAACAAGGGTGGTATTCTTCTAAAATTTAATAAAGCAGTTCCAAGGGTTGCCAGTGCCCAAGTAGCTGGTGGTGTGCTTTGGACAGAGAAACCTCATTTCTTTGGAAGAATGTTTTATACCAGCAAGAACTACCATATTGCCGACTACAATTTGTACTACCAAAATATTCGGGAGAATGCGGCACAGCGGATCAGCGCTTTTTGGAAACGATAGTTTGATGGCCGAGCAAAAAAAGACCCCGCTCTTTCAAGCGAGGTCAGCCGGTTTACCCTAGGAAATTGGATTTTACTGTTTGGTAAAACGGAAAGACTTTATAAAAGAATCCCTAAAAAAAGCATTTAATACATAGACCCCACTGCGCAAATCGCTCATATTCAAAGCTATTCGCTGATTGCCCTCTTCCATGGAAGTGACTACTGTTTTGGCCACCCTGCCCTGGATATCCAGAACTTTGAGTACCAACCTACCGGTTGTGCAGTCTAGCACAGTTAGGTGGCTGCTGTCTTCCACCAGCATGGGTTGTAAACTTTCAATGTGCATCTGGATGCATTTTACAGTGAACGGTTTAGGGGCGGGGGGACAATCCAATGACACCGCGGCAGCAAATTCTGCTGCTTGATTTTTTAAAAAGCGGAAAAATGGGGGTTTTATTGTGCGGAGAGTGGGCTATTTTTCAAAATTCTCCGGCTTAGGAGCTTTCTCCTCCATGATTTTAGTAATCCAATAAGTTACCAGCCAAGCACTTCCACAGAGTCTTAAGAAGTTTGTGACTGCAAAAAAGCTTGTTGTAAATGCAAAAATCATAGACCCCATAAAGCAAAAAGCCATCAGTATAAAGACCAAAATCCCACCGTGATTTTTATAAAATTGACCATACTTGGTACCAACTATTGAAGTGTAAAAAAATAAGTAGAAAAAAGCCGTCCCTCCAACTGCTAATAAAGAAACTAATCCCGTTGAAATCCAATCATGATTTAAATAAATTACAAATGACCTATTGAGATAAGTATGTTTTCCAAAAAGATAATCTATTGCAAAAGAAACAATAAAATCAAGAAGGATTACTACCATAATAATCAATAATATCTTCGCGATTTTCTTTAACATCCTAACCTCAATTTTATTTATACAATATCTTGACTCCTACCTGAAGCCATTTTATTATCAATAAAATCTTTTGCAAGTGTCATGATTTAAGCTTTCTCCTTACAACATGAGATTTATCCATTCTTACGGTATTTAAGTCAACCGTTTGAGAAATTAAGAAAGTAACAGCTTCTAATCTTTGAATCACCGGTTTAGATAGCCAATAGTTTAAGTCATTCAACTTTTCATCAAACGAATTTAGTTTAGCCTTATGTACTACTGGAGCAATGTTCATATAAAATATTAATACACAAATTACTTAAAAATCCGTGTTTCACGGTATTTCTGGCAAAGGGCAGCTGGATAATTTTGGGTATGAAACAATTAGCCCTTTTACCCCTTATTTTCTTCTGTTTGTTGGCTACGGCCCAGAACCCTAGTGATGCTATTACCAAAACGGGTTGTTTGGTAGGCAATTGTGAATATGGAACGGGAAAGTTCCGTTTCAAAGACAATAATGTGTACGAAGGCCAGTGGAAAAATGGCAAACAGGAAGGCAAGGGCAAAACAACCCTAGTTAGCGGGGCAATCTATCAGGGCGATTTCAAAGCCGGTAAAATGCATGGCAAGGGCCGATTTACCTTAAACACAGGTGATTATCTAGAAGGCGATTTTTATGATGATCGTTTTGAGGGTCAGGGTGTGTTTATTTTTAAGAATGGCATTAAAATGGGCGGCACTTATGTTAATAATAGCATTAAGAACGGCTATCAGATTAAACAAGATAGTACCCGCTATGATGGTGATTTTATAGCCAATAAAAAAGACGGAAAGGGCGTGATGCAATACAAGGATGGTATGGTTTATTCCGGTGATTGGAAAAAAGACCTGAGAGAAGGTAAGGGTGAGATCAAAGATAAAAACGGAGCTATTATTTATAGTGGAGACTGGGCTGCAGACACCATGATGCACCCAGAACAGTCAAGCCTTTTTAAAGAAAATCAGTTTAAATTCTATGTTGATGTTTTTAAAAGACATTATAAAGGTGGGCAAGAAATTATGATCAATGGAATTAAGGGTAGTGTTATTTTAGACATTGATTTTAAATTCTTCCAAGACTATTCCTTGAATGCCATCTGTGTAACTAAATTAACCATTGAAGGCAAGACTTATACCAAGAAAGCATCTTGTGTTGGAGAAATCAATGCCACAACTAATCAAGTCCATTTTTCGGAAAAAGAGTTTCTGGCCAAAGACGAATTTCCATATCAACTAAAATGGCAGTATAACTCTTTTTATCTAACGCTCTACAACGATAATGAAAGACCTGGACACTATTTAATGAATAGCATTGGTACAGACAAAGACGCATTGAGAACTGAAATCAAAGACAACTAAACACGAATCATGAAAATTAGTTTCTTATTGACTGCTTGCTTATTGGCATTAACAGGCAAAGCCCAATTAAAACATATTGATCCCAATCAGGTTAATAATATCAGTTTTGCTTGCAATTTTTTTGATAAGAATACCCAATATGTACCTGTTCCAGCTGCAGCAGTCTCAGATGCTGCAGCAGAAAAATGGATGGCAGAAATGGTGGACAAAATCACCAATGTAGTGGGATTGAAAAATAGGTTTAGACTTGTCTCTTTAAAAAAATACAATAACTGTTCCGCAGTTTGTTTTAACAACAATATTGGGCAGGAAAGATTTATTCAGTTTGACCGGGATTTCCTAGAAGCATTTCAGAAAAAGACCAATAACAAATGGTTTGTAGTGGGTGTTTTAGCCCATGAGCTGGGGCATCATTTTAACGGGCATTCCTTAGACGGAATTGGTAGTAGACCCGATAAAGAAATTGAAGCAGATGAATTTGCGGGTTTTATTTTGCAAAAATTAGGCGCCAGTTTTGAAGAATCAAGAGGTATTTTTAGTTTCTTAAATGAAACCGATGGGCCTCCTACCCATCCTGTTAGATACAAACGTTATGCAGCCGTTGGCAAGGGATGGGACAGAGCCGCAGGTAAAAATATTTGGGTTTCATTAGCGCTTGAAAATGACGCAGACAAAAAAGAAATTGCCTATCAGAAATTATTGGCTGCCAGAAAAGAATTTGACCCTGCTAAGAAAATAGTATTGATTGACGAGGCATTGAAAAAAGTACCAGGCTATGCCGAAGCCATCAGTGAGAAAGGCCTTGTGTATCTAAATCTCAAACAATATCAACAAGCCGAGGACTTTTGCGTACAGGCTTTGCTACTAGAACCTTATATAGGTTTGTTGCGATTGAATTTAGCCAAAGTATGTTATGCTCAAAAACAGTACGATACAGCTATGCAATTTGTCAATGACGCTATCTTTATCAACCCCATATTTCCAGATGCCTACCATTTAAGGGCGCAATTGCAATTAGACAATCGGGCTTTTCAGCAAGCAGTATCGGATTGCAATGTGGCTTTACTAATGAGGCCAGCTAATAATTATGTTAAGGCAGAAATCTTGGGCACCAAGGGTATGGCATTGGACCAATTACAGCAAAAAGCTGCCGCACAGGAATGCTTTCAGGAAGCTAAAAAGCTCAACCCTTTAAGTCTTCGCTTATTGCAGTACCAACAAACCAAGAAAATCAATTAGTTCCCGTAAACACTCAAGAACTTGATGCGCATGATTTTTAGTTGTTCCCAACTATAGTCATTATCACTGAGTTCCTGACGCGCAACGTCTAAAGAAGAGGTTTGACAGCTTTTGAAATATTCAATAATGTCTTCCTGATCGTACTCATCCAGCCACTCGTCAATAGCATAGTCTAGGTTGAGTCTGGTTCCGCTAGCAGCAATGGTTTCCATTTCTTCTAACAACTCGTCTAGTTTTAAACTCTTGTTTTTGGCAATGGTTTCTAGAGGAATTTTCTTGTCTACGTTCTGGATAATATAGATTTTGTTATTACCCTTGTTGGCCACGCTGCGCATTACAAAATCATCGGGTTTTTCAATCTCATTTTCTTCCACGTATTTGGCAATCATTTCTACAAATGATTTGCCGTATTTAATGGCTTTGCCCTTGCTTACACCCTGGCATTTTTCCAATTCTTCCAAACTGGTAGGATACAAAGTGGCCATGTCTTGCAAGGAGTTTTCCAAGAAGATCACAAAAGGCGGTAGGCTTTTTTTCTTGGCTTCTTTCTGACGCAATTCTTTGAGCATGTCAAAGAGTTTTTCATCAGCAGCTGCACCGGTTTGATTGGCATTCTCCCCTTCTTCGTCATCCGCATTGGCGTCTTCAAAAAGATTGTTCAACACAATCTTAAAGGAAGCTGGTTTTTTCAAGAACTTCTCTCCCAACTCTGTGACTTTTAATAAGCCGTATTCTTCAATATCTTTTTTAAGCAGATTCTCCAAGAGCATTTGTCTAATCAGACTGCTCCACAAATGGTATTCCTTGTCTGCACCAATTCCATATACTGGAAGGTTATCATGACGGAACATGCTAATCTGTGGGGTGAGTTTACCCATGACCACACTGACTACATAGTCCGTAACAAAACGCTCATCCAATGCTTTTACGGTATTGAGTATTTTAACTACGTCTTCCTTGGCTTCTATTTTTTCTTTGGGGTTCAAACAGTTGTCGCAATTGCCACAGTTCTTTCCTTCCCAGTTCTCTCCAAAATAGTGCAACAATACTTTTCGGCGGCATACAGCAGATTCTGCATAAGCCACAGTTTCATCTATTAATTGCGCACCCACTTCTCTTTCACTCAATGGCTTGTCGCGCATAAAATGTTCTAGCTTGGAAACGTCTTTGTGCGAATAGTACAAGACACAAAGTCCTTCCATCCCATCTCTACCAGCCCTACCCGTTTCTTGGTAATAGTTCTCAATAGATTTGGGAATATTAAAGTGGATTACAAAACGGATATCTGGTTTGTCAATCCCCATTCCAAAAGCAATGGTTGCTACAATTACTTGCACGTCTTCATTGAGGAATTGATCCTGTCTTTCTGCGCGCAGTTTTTGATCCAACCCTGCGTGATAAGCCACGGCTTTAATGTTATTGGCTACCAAGAGTTCTGCTAATTCTTCCGTGGTCTTTCTGTTTAGGGTATATATAATCCCACTTTTGCCCTTGTGACCACTGATGAATTTGACAATACTTTTTACTGTCTGGTCTTTCTTGATCTTGGGTTGAATCTCATAATAGAGATTACTTCTATTAAAGGAAGAAATATAAATATTGGGTTTTCGAAGACCAAGATTCTTTACAATATCGCTCTGCACTTTTGGGGTTGCTGTTGCGGTCAGTGCAATTACCGGAATGTCTGGATTAATAATATCCATCATCTCGCGCAAGCGTCTATACTCTGGTCTAAAATCGTGCCCCCACTCAGAAATACAGTGGGCTTCATCTACTGCAAAAAAACTAATCTTTAGGTCTGAGAAAAATTCTAGGTTCTCTTGTTTGGTCAGGGTTTCTGGTGCTACATAAAGCAGCTTGGTCATTCCAGAAGTTAAATCGTCTTTGACCAATTTAATCTGACCCTTGTTTAGAGAAGAATTAAGAAAATGCGCAACATCGTCTTTTTCACTATAGCCACGTACCAAGTCTACCTGATTTTTCATCAGCGCAATCAAGGGCGATACAATAATGGCACAACCCTCCATCATCATGGCGGGTAACTGATAACACAAACTCTTACCACCGCCAGTAGGCATGATCACAAATGTGTCTTGTCCGTTAAGCAAACTATTGATGGATTGTTCTTGGGTACCTTTGAATTCACGGAATCCAAAATATTTTTCTAGCCCAGCATAGATATCGTACTCGTGTACCGTGGTAATGGTAGCCGTATTGTCTTTGCGGGGTGAACTTTTCTTATTGCTTTTTGCGGCTGGTTTAGCAACCGCTTTCTTGGTAGTAGCCATGTATCGAATATATTTTGGTCCTTGAGGAACCACTATTGTTATAAAAGTTAACGCTTTTTGCCGGGAATTCCCCTTAAATTTTCCTAAGCTTGATTTTTACTGGGAATCGGTTGGCAATCCGGATAATCGGTTCCGGTTTTAGTATATAAAATCCTAAAAAAGGGTAGCGAAGTTAACGAAACCCGCCCTGAAATGCTAGTTAAAGCTGTTAAAGTTTACATTTGCAGGGCATGAAAGCAAATATCGCCGCAACGGCCCTTAGAACCATTCAATTAGAAGCCCAGTCCATTAGCGGATTGGCCCCTTTTATCAATGAAACATTTGAGAAAGCCATTGCTACTATTCATGCTTCCAAGGGTAGGTTGGTCATTTCTGGGATTGGCAAATCGGCCATAGTGGCCCAGAAAATTGTGGCCACCCTTAATTCTACAGGAACGCCAGCCCTATTTATGCACGCTGCAGACGCCATTCATGGAGACCTAGGTATGGTGCAGGATGAAGACGTTGTTATGATCATCAGCAAGAGTGGCGAGAGTCCTGAAATCAAAGTGTTGGTTCCCCTGATTCGCAATTTTGGCAATGCCCTGATTGGGATGGTGGGTAATAGAGAGAGCTTTTTGGCCAAGGAATCTGATATTTTGTTGGATACTACGGTAGAACAAGAAGCCTGCCCCAATAACTTGGCACCTACTAGTAGCACCACGGCCCAAATGGTCATGGGAGACGTAATTGCGGTTTGTCTCATGGAACTCAACGGATTTAATGGCCGCGATTTTGCCAAATACCATCCCGGCGGCAACCTGGGCAAGCGTTTGTATTTGCGCGTGGGCGATTTAAGCAAGGCTAACGAAGTTCCACAAGTAGCCATCAACGCCAGTTTAAAAGAAGTGATTGTAGAAATTACCCAAAAAAGACTGGGTCTCACTGCGGTTTTAACCCAAGAAGGTCAATTGCAAGGTATTATCACTGATGGTGACCTGCGTAGGATGCTGGAGAAAAGTAGCAGCATTGACCAAATTACCGCTGCAGATATCTTGAGTCCCAACCCCAAAACCATTACCCCAGATACACTGGCCGTTGAAGCACTAGAATTGATGCGCAAAAATGATATTAGTGCCCTCTTAGTGGTAGAAGACCAACGCTATCTAGGGGTTCTTCATTTGCACGATCTGGTACGCGAAGGAATTGTTTAAGCCAAGCAATAAGTCACAGGCTATCAACGTTTTTAGCCCGTATCATTCCCTAAAATGAGTTAAACCTGTTTCCCACATGAATAAGCACCATTATGTAGCCATTATGGCTGGAGGTATCGGCAGTAGATTTTGGCCTAAAAGCCGTACCAGTTATCCAAAACAGTTTCTAGACATTCTGAATACCGGTAAGTCATTGATCCGCTGGACCTATGAGCGTTATGCCGCATTTATTCCAGTTGAGAATATCTTCATAGTTACTTCTGAAGAATATGTTTCTATCTGCGCCGAGCAATTGCCCGAGCTGCCATTAGAAAATATCTTAGCAGAGCCTAGCAGAAAAAACACCGCACCCTGTGTGGCGTATATCTCTTACAAGCTTTTACAAAAAGACCCAGAAGCCGCGCTGATTGTGGCTCCTAGTGATCATATGATCTTGGACCAAGAAGCATTCCGTGCCATTACTGCTAAGGCCTTGGATTTTGTAACACAGATCAAGTCATTGGTTACACTGGGTATTAAACCTACGCATCCCAATACTGGATACGGATATATTCAACACGAGCCATTGGCCGCTGGCGATAGTATTTACAAAGTGAAAACTTTTACAGAGAAACCCAATCTGGAATTGGCTAAGACCTTTTTGGCCTCCGGCGATTTTCTTTGGAATGCAGGGATCTTTGTATGGCAGGTGAAAAATGTGATGAAGGCTTTTGAACAGTATCAGCCAGAAATGTATGAGCTGTTTGACAACGAGAAAGCCCATTTTAATACCGCTGGTGAAAAAGACGCCATTAACCGCATCTATCCATTGTGCACCAATGTTTCTATTGACTTTGCCATTATGGAAAAAGCAGATAATGTATTTGTGATTCCTTCTTCTTTTGGCTGGAGCGATCTGGGAACCTGGAACTCAGCTTATGATAACCTAGACAAGGACTATTTGGGTAATGCAGTGACCAGCGATAATGTGATTGTGATTGACGCTACCAAGTGTATGATCTCTGCCAACCACGATAAATTAGTCTTGGTTCAAGGTATTGATGACTGCATTGTCATAGACACCAAGGATGTGTTGATGATCTGCAAAAAAGAAAAAGAACAAGCTATTAAGGAATATGTTGCCGAAGTAAAAAGAAACAAAGGCGACAAATATCTATAATAAATTATATGATTTTTATAAGCCCTGATTCTAAGAATCGGGGCTTTTTTTTAGGGAATAGGTCAATTTTAGATTTTGTTTGATGCTTTCTAACAAAATGAGGCAAAGGGTTGCATAATTGTTTAAATTTGAATGCTTTGATTTGAAAAAGTTAATCGAACATTATGCCTCTACTTAAAACCGTGATTACCGGAACCGGGTCTTATATCCCGCCCCATATCAAGACCAATCAGGATTTTGTGAACCAAGCTTTTTATGGAGAGGATCACCAACCACTCACTACACCTGCTACCGAAATAGTAGAAAAATTCAAAGACATTACGGGGATTGAAGAACGCCGTTACGCGGGTCATGAATTCAATAGTTCTGATATGGCACTCATTGCCGCCAAACACGCCATTGATGATGCGGGTGTGGATCCTGAAACCATTGATCAGATTATTTTTGCGCACAATTTTGGCAATATAGTTACCGGCAGTATTCAGTCAGATGCCTTACCTGCACTAGCTTCTAGGGTTAAACAAGGACTAGGCATTCGCAATCCTGCTTGTGTGGCTTATGATATTTTATTTGGATGCCCCGGTTGGATTCAAGGTGTGATTCAAGGCCATGCTTATATTATGGCAGGAATGGCCAAAAAATGTTTAGTGATTGGTTCAGAAACTTTGAGCCGCGTAATTGATCACTATGATAGAGACAGTATGATCTTTAGTGATGGTGCTGGTGCTTGCGTAATTGAAGCGGTAGAAGAATCAGAAAACGGCGCAGGTATTTTGTCTGTGAGTGCACAAAGTCATTGCGTAGATGAAGCCTATTATTTACAATACGGTGCTTCCAATTTTCCAGACTCTGACCCCAATGTGCGTTATATGAAAATGAAGGGCAGAAAGGTATATGAATACGCCATTAAGAATGTACCGCTAGCCATGAAGGATTGTATTGACAAAGCGGGTTTACACGTTACTGATGTTAAGAAATTTTTCTTGCACCAAGCCAATGAAAAAATGGACGAGGGATTTGTAAAAGCGCTTTATAGATTATATGGCATTAAAGAAGTACCAAAATTTATCATGCCCATGAGCATACATAAATTGGGTAATAGCTCTGTGGCCACTATTCCTACTTTGTACGATTTGGTAAAACGCGGAGAAATGCAGGAACACGAAATTGCAGCAGGAGACATAGTTGTCTTTGCCTCAGTTGGTGCGGGCATGAATATCAATGCTTTTTGTTACCGAGTTTAATAGCCCCTTACATTCTTTCCTTCCATATAATTCAGGAAGGCTTTGTTCACCACGCGGTTACCACCTGCCGTTGGATAGTTTCCGGTAAAGTACCAATCACCCGTGTTGGTTGGACAGCAATCGTGTAGGTCTTCAATGGTTTGATAGATTACTTCTACATTGATTTTGGAACCTTCTGGCGTAATCAATTGGGCTATCTTATCTGAAATCTCTAGGGTAGTAAAAGGCTTATAAATAGAACGCACCACATTCTCGCTGTGCAATTGACCCGTGCGTTGTAATTCCTTGATTTTTTCTGCAGCATCGGTTAGTACATGCTCCATATTTCTATCTTTCAACAAGGCAACTGCCGCGCGGAAGGCAATAAAATCGCCCAGCTTACTCATGTCAATTCCATAGCAATCAGGATAGCGGATCTGTGGAGCAGAACTGACTACTAAGATTTTCTTTGGAGACAATCGCGTTAGCATTCTGATAATACTTTCTTTGAGCGTTGTACCTCTTACAATGCTATCATCAATCACCACCAATGAGTCTTGGTCTTTGCGCACAGTACCATAAGTAATATCGTACACGTGTTGCACCATCTCATTTCTGTTGGCGTCTTCCGTAATAAAAGTTCTGAGCTTAACGTCTTTGATGGCAATTTTTTCCTGGCGGATTTTTCTGTTGACCATCTCTTCTAACTTCTCTGGTGTAAAGTCTTTACCCCAGCTCAAGATGCGTTCAACCTTAATCTTGTTCAGGTATTCTTCCATGCCCTTTACCAAACCATAGAAAGCAACTTCTGCGGTATTGGGGATATAAGAGAAAATGGTATTCTTTAAATCGTGGTCAATTCTTTTCAAAACGGTCTCACTCAAGTGATGACCCAGTGCTATGCGTTCGCGATAGATTTTTTCATCGCTACCGCGGCTAAAATAAATGCGCTCAAAGCTACAAGCCCTGCGCTCCTTTGGTTCTAGAATTTGTTCAATACGATAATTGCCCTTGTCATCTACCAGCAATGCAGATCCTGGCATAAGTTCCATTACTTCATTTTCACCCACATTGAAAGTAGTTCTAATAGCCGCTCTTTCTGATGCTGCTACAATTACTTCATCATTCACATAGTAATAAGCTGGTCTAATTCCGTGTGCATCACGCATCACAAAACTGTGTCCGTTGCCTATGAGTCCTCCAATAGTATATCCTCCGTCAAAGAGTGGTGTTGCTTTGCGCAATACATTTTCAATATTGGCATTGTTAGGACAAAGCTCATCTTCCTTGGTTAAGAAATGGTGTAGCACTTCTAACATGGCTGCAAGGTCACTTTGCTTTTGAAAATCGCCCGGGCTCATATTGATCAGGTCAAAAAGCTCATCTGTATTCACCAGGTTAAAATTCCCAGCCAATGCCATGTTTTTGCCTGGCATTAAATCACGCTTGATAAAAGGATGGCAGAACTCAACATTGTTCTTGCCCTGAGTGCCATAACGCAAATGGCCCAAGATCAGCTCTCCCAAAAAGGGCAAATGACCCTTCATTAAACCTGGGTGTTGCTTGATATCGGGTTGGTATTTCTCTAGCTCGGCCACTTCTTGTCCAATCCTGAAAAACAGGTCGGCAATGGGTTGGGGAGCATTGCTGCGCATGCGATGTAAAAAGGGATTCCCGGGTTCTGTGTCTAGTTTCACGGAAGCCAGACCGGCTCCGTCCTGACCCCGGTTGTGCTGCTTCTCCATCAACAGATAGAGCTTGCTGAGCCCGTAAGTAACCGTACCGTGCTGTTGCAGGTAGTAGGAAAATGGTTTTCTTAGGCGGATGTAGGCAAGCCCACATTCATGTTTGATTTCGTCGCTCATGATAGTTATTAAAAGAAAGTGGCGAAGTTACAACTCCGCCACATTCTTTGCTTGTTAATTATGAACAGTTTCCGGTTTTAGTATCTGCGCCAACCAGAGGAACTCATTGATAAAGAGATCCACGGGTTTTTGGAAGTTTTCATCCAGCAAAACACCCTCTGCACTAAATTTCTTATCCACAAATGGGGTGATTAGCATATAGGGCGATGCAATACCAAATAGGGCAGCCACCAATAAAAGCATTTGCTGACTAGACCTCATGCCCCCCATTCCACCTGTTGACGCAGGAGCAATGCCAAAGGCTTTGTGTGCTTGTTTGGGAAAATGGTCTAGCAAATTTTGCAAAGCGGGTGAATAGGAGCCATTGTATTCTGGTGTTACCAAGATAAAAGCATCGGCCGCAAACATTTGCTGGGCCAAGGGCTTGTAGGCATCTGGGGTTTTTTCTACGCTGCTAAAAACGTCTTGCAAGAGAGGCAGGTTCCATTCCCTTACGTCAATAATATTGATGGTATGGGCGGTTTTTGCTTCCAATTGCGCTTTCAGAAAGAGGGCCAGACGAAAAGTAACACTTTCCCTTCTGGGGCTTCCTGCTATAATAGCTATGTTCATACGATTGCTTGTTCTTTGCAAAAATACTTGAATATATTTCCCGAAACTGTTTTGTTTAGGCTTGTTTGATCATTTGCACGTTCAAAGCCAATTTCACATCATCACTCACCATCACGTTTCCAGCTTCTGTTACCGCGCCCCAGGTAAGACCAAATTCTTTACGGCTGATTTTACCATTGATTTCAAAACCAGATTTAACTTGACCATAAGGATCAGTGGCAGTTCCACCATATTCCACGTCAAATTCCACTTGTTTGGTTACGTCACGGATGGTTAAATCACCTACCAATTTATAGTCTGTACCACTAACCAATTTCAGGGTACCATTGTTCAAAGAAAGGGTTGGGAATTTTTCAGCAGAGAAAAAGTCATCACTTTTCAGGTGACCATCACGCTGTTCATTATTGGTGCTGATGCTGTTTACATCTGCTTCAAAACTAATTTTTGCGTCTGTAAAATCAGCAGCTTCTGACTCCATGCTGGCGTCAAATTTGGTGAAGTTGCCTGTTACGTTGGTGATCATCAAGTGTTTTACTTTAAAGGTAATTTCACTGTGTGCTGCGTCAATTTTAAAAGTTGCCATGTTCGTTTTTTTAGTTTGATTGATTGTTATTTGATTGTTTATGATTCTATAAGAACTCCCATCTTCCCCAACTGATAGTCACGAAATGATTCCATGATCTCCGTTTGATTGTTCATCACAAAGGGACCATGTGATGCAACAGGTTCATTCAGCGGCTCACCAGTGCCAATAAAAAATCGAGCATCGCTTAGCGCTTCTAATTCAAAGCCAGTTCCATTCAATTCAAAATTGGCTAAGTACATTGGCTCCAACACCTGATCACCATTGATTTTCAGCTGACCTTCCATTAAATAGATAAAGGCATTGTGACTCTCTGGTATGGGAAAAAATTCCTTAGCTCCTGTTTGCATGGTAGCTGTGAAAGTATTCACATTGCTCAGCGTATGTATGGGTCCTTTGATGCCTTGAAAATGACCAGCAACAATATTGACTTTGGTTTTTGCATCTGCTGATTCCCAAACAGGCGTGTCTTCTGCTGTCAAGGGCTGATAAGCTGGTTGGTCCATTTTATGTTTAGCAGGAGTATTCACCCATAGTTGTATCAACTCTTGTACGCCACCAATTTCATGAATGTCAACCGGAGGTCTTTCACTATGAATAATACCCATACCTGCATTCATCCATTGTGTACCGCCGGCATAAATTACATTGTCATTACCCCTGCTGTCTCTATGATGCACCCCACCTTTGAATATAAAACTCACCGGAGAAAATCCTCTGTGTGGATGCGGACCAACACCAGCTTTTGTTACTGGAATATTTTTGGGCACTTTTACTTCTGCGTGGTGCAAGAGTAAAAATGGATCTATCATTTCTATGGCAGCTGTGGGTAGTGGTTGCCTAATAGGAAACCCGCCCATGTCCATGGGTGCTGCGTAGGAAATATGTTTGATGGTTCTGTTCATGATATAATTTTTTTCACCCCGCCCCCACCCCGCCCTTCGGGCACCCCTCCCGCAAGCGGTAGGGGATTTTATAGGCACCCCTCCCGCTAGTGGTAGGGGAGTTTTTTAGGCTAGGGACATGGGAATTTCTATTAAAACTATTTGTGCGTTTGTGCTGGCTTTGATGTCAATGGTTGCTATTTCTGAAATACCAAGACCATCTCGGGTTCCAATGCTTTGTCCATTGATTTCAAGATTTCCTTCTAGGACAAAAATGTAAACACCGTTGCCTGATTTTTTTAATTGATAGCTGGTGCTGAAGTCCTTGGTGAAATTGCCTAAAGAGAACCAAGCGTCTTGGTTAATCCAAACAGCGTCTTCATTGTCAGGTGCCACTACCGTCAATAATTGATTCACCCTATTTTCAGGTTTGAAAGATTTTTGTTCATAGCGCGGTTCAATATTTTGCGCTTTTGGCATGACCCAGATTTGCAAAAATTTGACGGGCTTGTCTCTATTGGCATTCATTTCACTATGGGCAATACCACTACCGGCACTCATAATTTGTACATCGTGTTCACGGATAATTTCATCCCTACCCGTACTGTCTTTGTGGTGTAGGTCTCCACTCAAGGGAATGGACACAATTTCCATATTGTCGTGCGGGTGTTTACCAAAACCCATACCTGCACTTACAGTATCGTCATTTAAGACTCTGAGTGCACCAAAATGAACGCGCTCTGGATCATAGTAATGACCAAAACTGAAACTATGGTAACTGTCTAACCAACCAAAATTGGCGTGACCCCTTGTTGCTGCTAGATGTAATACGGTTTTCATAATGTTAATTTAGATGTATATACATGTATTAGTATAAAAAAATATTAAGCTTCTTTTTGCCTGAGTTTTTCAAGCAATTCATTCAATAGTTTGGCTTCCTCATCGGTAACGCAAAGTTGACTATCAAACAACTCATCCGCCTTCTTGGTTGTTACTTCTAATAATAACAATCCAGCTGCGGTTAATTGGATCATGGTCTCTCTTTTGTCAAAACTGGAAACAGAACGCTTCACCAGTTTTTTGATTTCCAAACGGTCTACAATTCTTGGCACGTTTGAACTCTTTTCAATCATACGGCAAGCAATATCGCGTACGCACATTTGTTCTGGGTGCTTGCCCTTCAAAATCCGCAACACATTGTACTGCTCATGGGTAAGACCATATTCTTTAAGCGCCTGGCTAAAACTGGTCTTCAACCACCAAGCGGTATACAGAATATTCAACCCAGCTTTATGGGCTTCGTTTTTAAATTTTGTACTTTGTATGGCTTGTTCCAATTTCACAATACAAATGTATGTACATACATCTAATTGACCAAATTTATTTTTACCGCTCTCTTTTAAGAGCAAATACTTAGGTCCCAAGCTTGTCTTGTGTTGTGATTAGTTCTTAACTACGTTGTTGCTGGCTTTTTTCCAGTCTTCTAAGCCGGTGCAGTTGCCATACTCTTTGTCAATAGAAATATAGTAGGTTGGAATATGTTCTTTGAACCATTTTTCCAAGATGCCAGATTTCTTATCTTCCAAAGCGCGTTGAGATACGCGGTTATAATCTTCTTTCAGATTTTCGCGGTGTGGCTCGGTGCGATTTTTCAAATAGATCAAGCGTACTTTTTTTGAACCACGCTCATCTGTAAATACCTGTGGTTTGGAATAAGAACCAGGCTTCATGTCTTTCAATGCTACCACCATTTCCTTGTCTACTTGGTCAATGGTAATAAAAGTGGAACCATCTCTTCCTGAAATAGCACCTGCACTAAACTTACTTCCCTCGTCTTCAGAATATTTGTTCACGGCTTCTCCAAAGGAAAGAGATCCGGCTACCAATTGCTTACGAATAGAATCTAATTTGGCCTTGGACTCGTTAATCTCTTCATCAGTTACTGGAGGAATACGTAAGATATGTCTTACCACTGCATCGTCACCAGCACGGCTCACCATTTGAATAATGTGTAAACCAAATTTAGACTTGATCACAGAAGAGATTTGTCCTTCTTTTAAACGGAAAGCGCCTGATAGAAATGCGGGATCCCACATATTCTTGTCATTGCGGTTTAGGTTATACTGACCGGCGTTCTCTGCTTTTCCTGGATCTTCAGAATAGAATTTTACCAGCTGTTCAAATTTCTTAGAACCTGATTCAACTTGCTTTTTGTAGTCATACAATTGTTTGGCTACATATTCTTCTACATCCTTATTGGCCTTGGGTTGCAATACAATTTGACTTACTTCAATCTCACTTTCGTAGAAGGGAAGACTGTCTTTGGGTGTGCGGCTATAATAAGCTTTCACCTCTGTTGGAGTCATTTTAATATTGTCAACAATCTTACCACGCATTTGCTCAGCCAATTTCTGTTCGCGTAATGCTTCTTTAAAATCTTCCTTGATCTGGTATACAGTTTTACCGGCAATTTCTTCTAATACTTCTTTTGAACCATAGGAGCTAATAAAGCTGCGGATCCTATTTTCCATCTGCGCTTCAATATCTTCTTCGCTCACGGTTAGAGAATCCTTCATGGCTTGTAATACCAAGGCTTTTTGAATTAACTGTCCTTCTAGTACCTGGCACTCAGTTGGGATCATGGCGTTCTCCTGTCCTTGAGACTGGCGCTTGATATCTGAGATGGCATTGGTAATATCTGAGTGGAGGATAATCTTATCACCAACTTGTGCAATAATCTTGTCCGCCACCACTTTCTTTGATTGCGCCTGAGAGGTCATAGCCCCTGACATGATCAACAAAACAACAATTACACGCTTCATAGTATACAATATCATTCAAAAATAGCAAATCAGGCCGCGAACGGCCTGATTCACATCAGCTTTAACAAACTTATAAAGTACGCTTCACTTCTTCTTCCTCAAATGCTTCTACAATATCGCCCACGCGCAAATCAGAATAGTTCTTAATGGTCAAACCACACTCGGTATTGGTAGCCACTTCCTTCACATCGTCCTTGAATCGCTTCAAGCTGCCCAATTCTGCTGACTGACCTTCTCCTTTTGGATATTCCACAATACCATCACGTATAATCCTAATCTTGGAATTACGTAAGATTTTACCTTCCAATACAAAGCAACCTGCAACAGTGGCTTTGTCAAATTTGTAGACCTCACGAACTTCCACGTTAGCGGTAATTTTCTCTTGGAATTTAGGTTCCAACATACCTTCCATAGCGCTCTTAACTTCGTCAATGGCTTGGTAGATAATAGAGTACAATTTAATTTCCACTCCTTCTGTATCGGCCAACCTATTGGCTTGTTGAGAAGGTCTTACGTTAAATCCAATTACAATGGCGTCAGAAGCTGTTGCCAACAATACATCACTTTCAGAAATCTGACCAACACCCTTGTGTACAACGCGCACCGCAATTTCTTCGGTACTTAGTTTCTGCAAGGAATCGCTCAAGGCTTCTACAGAACCATCCACGTCACCTTTGATGATGATGTTCAGTTCTTTAAAGTTACCCAAGGCCAAACGACGTCCAATCTCATCCAAAGTAATATGCTTACGAGCACGCAATCCTTGCTCACGCAATAACTGCGCACGTTTGGTTGCGGTTTCTTTTGCTTCTGCTTCGTCTTCAAAGACACGGAATTTTTCACCGGCCTGAGGGGCACCGTTCAAACCAAGTATTACTACTGGTGTAGATGGAGGTGCCACGTCTATGCGTTGGTTTCTTTCATTGAACATGGCTTTCACACGTCCGTAGTGTTGACCAGAAACTATCAAGTCTCCTTGACGCAGTGTTCCGTTCTGTACCAGGATGGTGGCTACATAACCACGTCCTTTATCCAATGAGGCTTCAATAATGGTACCTGTAGCTTCTCTATCTGGATTGGCTTTTAGGTTCAAGATCTCTGCTTCTAATAATACTTTTTCAAGCAACAAGTCTACATTCAATCCTTGTTTGGCACTCAATTCCTGGTTTTGGTATTTACCACCCCAAGCTTCTACCAAGATATTCATCTGAGACAATTGCTCATAGATTTTCTGTGGTTGTGCACCGTCTTTATCTATTTTGTTCACCGCAAAAATCATCGGCACTGCCGCAGCTTGTGCGTGGCTGATGGCTTCCTTGGTTTGAGGCATCACCGCATCATCGGCAGCTACCACAATAATAGCAATATCGGTTACTTTGGCACCACGAGCACGCATGGCCGTAAAGGCTTCGTGACCCGGTGTATCCAAGAAGGTAATGGCTTTTCCGTTTGGAAGGGTTACTTCATAGGCACCGATGTGCTGGGTGATACCACCGGCCTCACCTGCTACCACATTGGCGCTACGGATATAATCCAACAAAGAGGTTTTACCGTGGTCAACGTGACCCATGATGGTAACAATAGGTGCTCTTTCAACCTGTGCTGCTTCATCATCTTCATCATCGTCCTCGTCTTCTTCGTCAAGGTCATCAATTCCTATAAATTCTACTTCAAATCCAAATTCGCTAGAAACCAATTCAATTACTTCTGCGTCCAAACGCTGGTTAATGGATACCATGATACCCAATCCCATACATTTTCCAATTACTTCTGCAAAGCTTACATCCATCAGGTTGGCCAACTCACTTACGGTAACAAATTCTGTTACTTGTAATTTGTTGTCTTCCGTCATTTCGCCCATATTCTCTGCAGCCTCATCGCGCTTAGCCCTTCTGTACTTGGCTTTCAGGCTCTTTCCACGTCCACCAGTACCAGATAATTTGGCCTGTGTTTCGCGTATTTTTTCTTGAATGGCTTTTTGGTCAATCTCTTTATTGTCGTCTGCTCCTCTACGTGGGGCTGCTGTTCTGTCTCTGTTTGGACCTCCACCGCTACGGTTTCCACCACCACCGGCACCACGGTTAAATCCGCCGCCGCCTTGTTGGCCACCACCGCCACCGCGATTGAATCCGCCATTATTATTGGCTGGAACAATGGGTCTATTGGGTCCAGTTGCCCTTGCAGGTGCACCGGGAGCTCCTGGTGTACCAGTTGCTGGTGCGTCTGGTTTTTTGTCAATAGGAATGCGTTTGCGTTTGCGCTTTTCATCCCTGCCCATTGGTTTTGGACGGGTATCGCTATTGATAGGCAATTCAATTTTGCCCAAGATTTTTGGTCCTTCTAGTTTTTCAGCCCTGATATTTTCAATCACTGGACCGGCTTCTGCCTCTGCTACTTCTGGAACCGCTGGTTTGGCAACTGGTGCTTCTACCACTGGAGCTGCTACTGGTTCAACTACTGCAACTGGTGCAGGCGTTGGCGTTGGAGCAACTGGAGCAGGTGCTTCTGTTTTCTTAGAAGTTTTCTTTGGTCTGGTTGATGAGTCAATGGCCGATAGATCAATTTTGTTGATCACTTTTGGCGCTTCAATTTCTGGGGCTTCAATTTTGGAAACAGGTGCTTCCACAACTGGGGCAGCTACAGGTTCTACTGGAGCTACTACCACTACTGGCTCAACTACTACTGGAGCAGGTTCTACCACTACTGGTTTTGCAACCGGAGTAGGAGCAATTTCTACTGGTGCAGCAGAAATAAGGGTTGGCGCAGCTGGTTGTTCGGGTTCTGCTGGCTTTGCAGGTTCCGCCTTCACCGTTTTGTCTTCTTTTTTAACAAAACTGATTTCTTCTTCGTCTTTTTTCTTCCTTGGTTCGCCTTGCGCTCCTTTGGGTATTTCTACTAGGTCAGCCTTGTTCTTGGCTTGTTTGTCCTGTTGGAACTCTGCCTGAAGGGCATAGTAATGATCTTCTGAAAGCTTTGCCGTGGGCTTCAGATCGTCGCGGTTAAATCCTTTCTTCACCAAAAATTCAATCAGGGTGTCCTGACCAATGTTGAATTCTTTGGCGGCTGCTAACAGTCTTGGTAATTTCAGTTCTGACATTCAGTTTTTTTTAGTCAACAAACCGGGGCGGACCCCGATTCTTATTTTGTGCTTACTCCCTGCCTTCCAAGTCTGGCAATTGGTCATCACTCAGACAAAGATAGCTTCTTATAAGCTGCTTATTCTTCCCTTTGAAATTCTTCTTCTAGTACTTTGCGAACTTCTATAATAGTTTCTTTCTCCAAATCGGTTCTTCTTTCTAGTTCTTCAGCAGACAATTTGAGTACGCTTCTAGCTGTGTCACAACCAATTTTCTTGAACTCGTCAATAATCCAAGTCTCAATTTCATCGCTAAATTCTTCCAAGTCAATATCAAATTCATCCACCACTTCTTCGTCTTCACGGAATACGTCAATCTCATATCCAGTAAGCTCACAAGCCAGTTTGATGTTCACCCCACGGCGTCCAATGGCTAGAGAAACCTGGTCTGCTTTCAGATATACTTCAGCGTGTTTTTTCTCATTATCCAATTCCATATAGCTGATTTTAGCTGGCGTTAAAGAACGCTGAATCAGCAATTGGATATTGGTGGTAAAATTGATTACGTCTATATTCTCATTCTTCAATTCACGTACAATTCCGTGAATACGGCTTCCCTTCATACCTACGCAAGCACCTACTGGGTCAATCCTATCGTCGTAAGACTCAACCGCTACTTTGGCTCTCTCACCTGGGTCACGTACAATTTTCTTGATAGCAATTAAACCGTCAAAGATTTCAGGAACTTCAATTTCTAACAATTTAGACAAGAACAATGGACTAGTCCTAGACAGGATAATCACTGGTGAGTTGTTTTTCAGGTCAACCCTGGCAACAACTGCACGAATGTTTTCGCCTTTCTTGAAATAATCTTGTGGAATCTGCTCAGACTTAGGAAGGATCAGCTCATTGCTTTCTTCATCCAGCAACAAAACCTCTTTTTTCCATACCTGGTATACTTCTGCACTAATGATATCGCCCACGCGATCACCATATTTCTTGATCAATGCATTCTTTTTCAGGTCACTGATACGGCTAGCCAATGTTTGTTTGGCAGCCAAAATTGCCCTGCGACCAAAATCTAGGATATCAACCTCTTCATATAACTCTTCACCTACTTCAAAATCCGGTTCAATTTTTACGGCTTCTGTATAACCTACTTCTGCCAAAGGATCCAATACTTCTCCATCATCCACAATCATCCTTCTACGAATAATTTCCAAGTCACCTTTTTCAGCGTTGACGATTACGTCAAAGTTTTCGTCGCTACCAAATTTCTTGCGCAACAAGGTTTTGAACACGTCTTCTACCACTTTCATCATCGTGGGACGGTCAATGCTCTCTGCGTCTTTGAATTCTTGGAATGCCTCAATTAGGTTGATACTAGCCATAACTTAATTTTTTTTTCGATCTGCAGACCCCGTCTGCAACTGATTAAAATTTAATTTGAACGGTTGTTGTTTTGATATTATTGAAAGGAATCAACAATTGCTGTGTAATTGCCTTCTTTCCCTTACCCTCTGTGGTTTCTAGCAAAATGTCTGCTTCGGTTACAGCCACCAATTTCCCCTCTTTAGTGGTACCATCTAGAAAGAGAATTTCTAGTGACCTTCCCATATTGCGGTGGTATTGTCTGTTAAACAAAAGTGGCTCTCCAATGCCAGGAGAAGATAGTTCTAAGGAGAACTCTCCCTCTGGATACCATCCCTTTTCTTCTATGAGCTTGTAGAGCTGACGATTGAATTTTACGCATTTTTCAATTGAAATTCCCTCGTCCCCATCCATAAACACTTTGATATTGTTGGTGGGTTTAATTTTCAGGCTCACCAGAAAATAAGAAGGTTCCTCAACCAATAATTGGTTGATGAGTGCTTCTATCTGTTGTACTTGTGCATCCATTACTTCAGGTATGTAAAAAGGAGAAGGGAACGGTAGCCGTTCCCTTCTGTTGATCATTTCCATTGCAAATATAGCGCAAACAGCGCCAATCATCCAAATTTGTCTTTGTTCAGCCGGTTGGGTCTTTATCTTTGTGCTATTATGATGAAGCTTCTTTTATTCGGATTGGGGGTCTATCTGATTTACAAATTGGTTTTTGAATTTGTGATCCCAGTTAGCAAAGCAAGTAACCAAATGCGTGAAAAAATCCAGCAAATGCAGGAGCAACAACGTTTTCAGCAGGAACAAGCGCGTGCCCAAGCACAGGCCCAAGCCAAGGCTGAGCCTGTGGCTAGCTCAAAAACTGCTTCTACAGACAAGGATTACATAGAATTTGAAGAAATCAAGCCTTAAAGATCCAAATCTGGTAAGGTTTGGGGCCATTCCAAATGATGGGCTAGCATGCCAGCTTCCCTTGCTGCTTCCACGTTTTTAATGGTATCATCAATAAATAATGTTTCTCCAGCTACTAGTTCCTGTTCTTTAAGTATGTGTAAAAATGGGGCTAGATCTGGTTTGCGCATGCCCAAGTGCTGGGAATAATAGGCTTTTATAAAATAACTGTCAAAGTCATCCCTTCTTGTTTGTTCCTTGTACATGCCATGAAAGGCATCATGGTGAATTTGATTGGTATTAGAAAAAAGAAAGATCTGATACTTTTCTTTAATACTTTCAAGCCAAGCTAGGGTTGGCAACCTAAAGTCTAATAAAAGGGCATTCCAAGCCGCTATGATCTGCTCATTAGTCAATGGAACACCAGACGCAGCCCTAAAAGCCTCACAAAATTCTAGTTCTGTCAAGACCCCTGTTTCTAATTGAATAAATAAGTCATTGGCATGGTGCTGGGTAAACATTTCATGAAAGCCAGTAACCCCTAATTCCTTAAAGGCTGATTCTGTTTTGGCAAAATCAATATTAAACAACACCCCACCTAAATCAAAGATGATATTCTTAATGCCGGAAAAATCTTGATGAGCCGCCATATTATTTGTTCAGTTTTGCTTGAATGGCGCTAAGATATTCTGCTTTTTTGTCTGCACGCATTTTCTGGGAAGTTTTTGTCCAATAATGGTGTTTTCCCAAAAAAGATAACTGTAACATATTCCAATCATGTTCATCATGGATCATGTCATAACCATAGAGTTCGGAATAGAGTTTTTTTCCTATCAACCAAAAATCATCCCTCCCCAAATAATCTAAATCTGCGTCACAGATAATCTGTTCTAAATGATTTTGTGGCTCTTGAGGAGTTTTGGTTACAAGGATTAACTGGCAGATTCTTTCTTTTTCATTAATGGTTAATTCATAAGCCAATTGCTCTGCGTCTTCCATGAAGATCTGGCAACCAAACTCTTCATGATTTAAATAAGAATTAATAAAACCGGTATCATGGTATAGGGCCGCTATTTTCAAAAGCAGCAAATCCCGTTCGTTCTCAATTCCTTCTGATTGCGCAATTCTTTCTGCCTGTAATAACACATCAGAAGTATGCCAGATGGTATGATAATGTAATCTTTGGTCTAAATCTTTCATGCGTAGGAAAACACGGTGCTTGATTTTTTCCAATAAAAAGAAATCATTGACAAAATACATGTCTATAAATCCCTTGTTCTTAGCTAGAATCTTACCCCTGTATTCACAATCAAAATAATCTTTGATTAATGCATGTGTATTTCCGCTGATATTAATTCTATTAACATCACTGTTCTCCACCATCCTTGCTGCGGTGTTCACTGTGTCTCCCCAGATATCATAAGCAAACTTTTTAGAGCCCACTATTCCAGCTACCACAGGGCCAGAACTAATACCAATGCGAATATCAAAATACAATTTAGAAGCTGCTTTTTTTAATCGTCTGTTTTCAATAATAAATTGTTGAATAGCCAGTGCTGCTTCTAATACTTTTTCTGCATGCTTTTCTTCTTCTAGTGGCAACCCACATACTGCTAAATAAGCGTCTCCAATAGTCTTGATTTTTTCCAACCCAAATTGAGTAGTAATACGGTCAAAATTTTTAAAACAAAAGTCAAGCTCTTCTACCAGCTCCCCTGGCCCGTATTGCTCTGCTAATTTGGTAAAGTCTACAAAATCAGTAAATAAAACTGTTACTTGATCATACTGCTTGGCAACAGAGCTACCCTTGTTTTTTAATTCTTCTGCAATCTCACTGGGCAAAATATTTAACAGCAGCTCTTCTGATTTTTCTTTTTCTTCCTGTAATTCAGAAGTACGTTGTATAATCTTTTGTTCCACATTATTGTACAAAGTGGCATTCTCAAATGAAACCGCAATTTGCGATGCCAATAATTTTACAATCTCAGTGCGCTCGTGTGTAAAAGCTTGATTCAAAAAATTATTTTCTAAAAGAATAATCCCTTGAACGGCATTGTTTTTTAAAACAGGCAAACAAAGGAGCGAACGTACTTGATTAGTTTGTATATAATGATCATTCTTATAAGTAGCTTCATTATATGCATTGTTTAATAATAACACTTGTCTTGTGCGATAGACATATTGAACAATACTTAGTGGTAAATTCCTTTTGGATGCATACACCTGTTCTGTATTTACAGGCTCAAGTCCTTTTTTAGAAGCATAAATAGCAAACTGTCCATTGGGGTCAGGAATGATAAAAAAAGCATTTTCTGCAGCAGCATTTTCAATGAGTACACTGATTAACTTGGACAATAATTTTTCCAAGTTAATTTCTGACGCAATACTATTAGAAGCCTTGATAAAACTTTGGAAATCATTGTCCAAAGCCACGTGTAGTCTATGAGTAGCATGGCCTTCTTTACCGGTAAGTAGAAAGGGATATTCTTTTTCTAGTTGTCTTACCAATAACTTGGCGCCCCAAAAATTATATTGTGTATGAGCATGTCTGATATAGGTTTTCTCCAACTCTCCCATACCCTGCTTCTGATAACATTCAGCCAATGTTTTTGTGGCAATCCCTGCTGTCATGTATTGCTCATCCTTAATAGCCGTATCAAAAGCTTTTTGCAAATAAAACATGGTTTTGGCAGTTTGCTTATTTCTTGCCGCCAACATTCCCTTGAGCAACCATGATTTAGCCAAATGGTTTTCGGTTTGTTGTTTTGCCCATGTTTGCATTAGTTTGATGGTCTTTCTAACAAACAAATGCTCCCAAATTTGCAATGACCTATCCAGTTTTAATATTTTCATTGCCAAGAAAAAATGGTGCACTACAAAACTGTTCACCATTCCTAATTGGTCTTTCATGGTAAGCATCAATTGCACTCTTTTTCTGTCTACTTCATATTTACCTGAAAAGAAATCGTGCATTTCTTCCAGAATATGAATGTGATTTAGTGCCGTATACTCCAAATCTATTAAGGCTTTCTCTTTAATGCTTCCAATATTGGGTAGCTGTTGTACCATGGCTTGGGCAGGCATTTCTTGCCCCATTAAATCCTGTGAAAATGCCCGTAAGATCTCTAGATACTCTAATGCATTTTGTTGTTTATTTGACGCAACAATGGGCAAGATTTCAGATAGTGATTCTAGCATTTTCTCCAGATTGGATTCAGCATAAAAACGGTTACTGAAATGGGTAATCAAGCTAAAAAAAGCAATATTTATTTGACCAATCTGTCTACTAAAAATATAATTTTCATACAAGCGTTCACTACACTGCTTCCAAGACAAATGGTTGATCCCTATAAAGGTTGCATATAGAAATTCAGTTGTTGCTATAGCTACAGCATCTGAGAAGCGATCATTCATGGTCACCGCAATCTCATAGGTCTTTTGTGCTTCCTTGGGCTTGTTACTATACATGCTCAAAATAAACCCATAACAGGCCAAACAAAGTCCAAATAAATCCGAAGCTCCGCTTTTAATGGACAAGTTGAGTTGCTTAGCGGTGAGCTCTGGAATCATTTTAGGCGCATATAAATAGGCGGCTCCCATGGCATTCTGAAGTAGCTTAATTTTAACCAACGCCACTTTATCAGAAACAGTAGGCAATTGTTCAATGAATGCCATATCTTTTCCACGCATGTCTTTTTGCAAGCTGATCATGGAAAAAATAATTTTTGACAATTTTGGCTGTGTACTAATAGTTACATTTAGTGCATGTAAAATTTCTGCAATTACAAGAATGGATTTTCTAAAATCCTGTTGTACAAAAAGTGCATTGGCATAATAATAACCCAGATTCCCCAATTGCAATTCCGTCAATTCTTTTTGTCTTAAAAACTGATAGGTACTTTCACAGACGTCAAATTTGAGTACAAGGGAAGCCGCTTTAATGTACTCCATGTATAAGTCAATCAATTCATTGGCATGATCCTTCCAATCTGATGGATCCACCATTTCTATCAAGTGCTTATAACAACGAAAATTGACTTCAAACAGCGCAATTTTTTGTGCGCGTTCAATTCCCTTCCAGAGCATTTGTTCAAATGGTTTGCAATACTTTGCTGGAACATTTAATAATTTGTCAAGCAATACAAAAAACTCCTCTTCCATTTCTGGTGTTTCAGGTATGCTTGCATATGCTGCAATGATGGATAAATAGATTTCTTGCAAACTAGCATCTGGACTATTGCGCAATAAAAAAGAAGCCAGTTCCATTTCACTGAAAGCATAAAACCCATGTTTTCCTGCAGGCATTAAGATGCCTTTGTGCAATAATTGGTCTAGTAGGTTAATGGCTAGTCTTTCGTTTTTAATGGCGGTTTTTACTACTTCAAACCAAAAAGTATTCCCAAATGCAGCTGCATAAGTGAGTAAGATGAGTTCTTCATTGGTAAGTCTGGCAATTAAAACCTCGTAATAAGATGCGGGGTTATTGAAATTAATATTGGTGGTAAGCGCAAGTTCTTTGTTGAGCACCCAGCAGCCTTTTTCATAATCAAAAGCCAAGCCACCCGTCTCAAGTAATTTTTCACAGGCTTTGTCTATCAAATTCACCAAGCCACTGGTTTTGGGCATTAACAATGCGGTGGTTGGTTCTAGGTCTTTCTCACATAAACCCGCCATAGAAAGCAGTTGTATGGTTTGAATGGCGGTAAGAGGCAATAAATTAATCTTTGCCTTTACAAAGCCATGTTCTTCCACATTCTGCCATTTGTGTATATAAGTAAGTTGCTCTTGACTGAGCTTGTGATTTTCGTAAGTAAAAATGAAATTGATTCTAGTAGCCGGGAACTCATTTAGAAAGCCTTGGATAATTTTTAATACAGGGGGCGCAGCATGGTGAATGTCTCTTAAACAGATCAGCAAACGCTTATCCATATCAAGAAATGTTTTCAAAAATGTGGCAAAGGCGTAGATCAATTGGTTTTGCAATTCCAAAGGACCTTCCTCCTTGTACTGTTTTACATAAGGAATGATTTGTTTTAGATCTGGACAAATATCAATTAAGATATTGGAGGCAGTTCCTAAGTGCTCTTTACAGGCATGGATAAATGCATTCAATTCTTCTTGACTCTGTGAAAGATAATACTTGGTAATCTGGTCAAGAATATGTTTAAATGCATCATAAGGCACAGGGTCATCTTTGAGAAAAATGGCGTCTACTACCAAGTTTTTTCTATTGGCTACCCTTTCACAAAAATGATTAACCGCATATTGTTTTCCAGAGCCTTTTACCCCTTCTATAAAAAACAAAAAACACTCTCCCCCTTCCACAGCTTGGTGGTAATGGCTTAAAAAATAAGTAGCTTTATTTTCAAAAACAGAGGGGAAATGATGGGTTAAGATAAAATGCTGATGTTGAGAACTACTTTCAATACCCAAATCTTCATCCAAGTCTCCTTTTTCAAAAATCTGGTTGGACTGTTCCAAGGCAAACAATGCCGCTTCAGAACCCATTAATCTTTTTTGGGGATCCTTGTTTAATAAACCTGAAATTAATCCAGAAAGGGCTTTGCCCATAAAGGGATTCCGCTCAAAAGCTGCAACTGGCTCAAATGTTAGGTGTTTGTATATAATACCCATGGAATCATTTCCGTCAAATGGAACTACCCCTGTAAAGAGTTTATAAAGGGTTGCTCCAATTCCATACATATCTGTATAATAGCCTGGCTTTACATTGTATCTGCCCGTTTGCTCAGGCGCTATATAGTGAATCATGCCTGCTGAAAGATAGCGTTCCTTTTCTAAGAGCCTAGGCTTGCGAGCATCGGTTAAAAATGTCCATTCACTTAAATGAAGTTGGTCATTATTGTCAATTAATACATGGTGCGGGTTAATGGCCCCGTGTAAATATTTTGACTTATGTAATTGGGCAATAATTTGTATTAATTGTTTGGCTATGGCAAATGCCTTTCTAGTATATACGCGGTCAATTTGCTGGCTTTCTATCCACTGATCCAATGACTGTAACTGAAAAAAGGGATAGTATAATCCTGATTCTCCGTCTTTTCCAATAGGCGTAAAAAAACGTCCATTCAATGGAAGCATTTTGGCATTGTCTAATTCTATATCGGCCAGGCCAGGCCATGGAGACTTATAGGATTTTAACAACACAACACCACCATCCACCGTCTTTTGAAAGAAATGGGCATGGATGGTTTCCAGCAATTTTGTTTCTTTTATTTTACCTGCATCCATGCTTTATTGATAGTGTGGAAATACTTCTTTTTTCATAAATGCTTCCAACAATTCCTTTTTTTCAAGGTTAGTGAATCTATTCAACACCTCTGTATAATCTTCAATAGGATTAACTATATAATCCGCTGGTGATGGTTCGCAATCTGCTATCCATACCGAGTGAATGGTAAAAGCAAATTGGAACGAATCGTGCGACATTTTACAAACAGGACCCTGTTTTAAATTTGCTGCATCAAAGAACCAGACTTCACGAGTATATTCATTTGCCTCAAGGTCTTGCGTTCCATTGATCATGGTACACAAGATATAACCATTTAGTTCTGGAGGCAAGTTAGGAGAAGCATTTTTCTTAGGAACAAATTGAAGTGATCTCAAGTTTTGATTCATCTCAAAATGAAACCAGTCTTCAAATTCCATGGTAGCCGTATTCATCCTACTCAAACAAAATGGCACGCCTTTCTTGGTATATTCCAGCATCTTCTTAACTGGAATTTTCCGGTGTTGGTACTTACCATACATTTTACGAATAAATGTGGTGAGTAGTCTATAGTCTAAGCCATAAGACTGCCAAAATATATAGGGAATGGTATTAATAGGCGTATCGGCGGAAGCCATGTCTCTAAAAGTATTCAGCCCTACTGCCCAAGTATGTGCTTCTTTGAGTTGCGTAGTATCATCTCCCTCAAATCCTTTTTGCCATATTTTAACCACTTCCTGTTTAACTCCCGTATTTCCATTAATCACAAACTTACCCGCCCTACCAATATCCATTTCTCCACTGGCCATAAGGCCGATGGTATTTTCCAAGACTGGCTTGGTAGGATCAATGCCCAAGGTATCATAGGGCCTTACCCATTCTGCCGCACAGGAAGCCGCATTGTGCGATGTATAAATGGTGATATCGTTGTTAGGATTTTCATATTCAACTGAGTAATGCACCGTTTCTAGGTCTACCATTACTTTGCGTGCTTTTACATCTGTTACCCCCTCTACTAGATCAGCCCTTTTAACCAAATACAATGGGGTATTGGGTTCCATGGCTTTTGCCACACACCAACGGATAATATTATTGAGTATGGGATATTTTGGAAAAGGCATATTGGTCATAATATCCAAGGCAAACTTGAGAGAACTATCTACCAATATGATAAAATCCTTACTCAATGCTGTTTGGTGCATGGTTTGATGAATCACCAAATTTTTACCCTTTGCTGTTACAATATTCCAGGACTGTAATTTTCCTTTTCCAGTCCATTTTAAAATGCTAACAGAATTCACCATCCCAAATATATCTTCCTGTTTTTCTTCACTTGGGCTGGTATCATCTGCCTTTAATTGTTGCAGATAGGCTGGAAAAACAAATCCCATAAAAGCCCTAGCTACACCTCTAAAAAGCTTGCCAATCCAACGCATAAGGGATTGCAGAAAGCGATAGACTTTTTTAAAAAAGCGATTGGTTACACGCCAAATCCTGGTGAGGTCTAAACTGAATATGCTAGTGAAGATTAGATTATTCATGTTTTTACGAAAACACACCGTAAAAAATTCCTGAGTTACAGGATCAAAACAAGGGTGTGCGGAGGACTGTATTAACTCAAAAACGTCTTCTTGTATTACAAATGAAAGCGACTCACTCCATTCCTTGTTAAAACCAATGGCAGTAATGACTTTCATGGATTTAGGGTCCACTTCAAAAGGACGACCCGCGTCAAAATTGACGGTAATTCTAGTGTGCTGATTACCTGGAAATTTAAACGCTGCTATGGAAGTGTTTGCTTGGTTGCGTGAACCCAATATGGGTGAAGTTCTAGCTATCCCTTTGCTTTTAAAAAAAATGCCATTTTTATAATTATCTGTGCCCCATTTACTGGCCTCGTCTGCATAGTAGCAAGGTGTTTTTAGCAGGGCCGATTTTACCCTTACTTTTCCAGGCTCACTACAATCAAAGCGGAATAACATGCCGTCTCCATTAAATACCATTTGCCCCCACTCTGGATTGTCTGTTCCATCTGGATTCTTTTTGGGGATGGGTGTACTACTATTCACCGTTCCAACTGGCGAGTTGATGAACACGAATCCATCCATGTCTGTGGGTACAACACCTTCTATACACTGCAAATCAACTTCTATCTCTTCTCTTGAAGCATAGGTTAGCGCTGTTTTTCTCATGAAAACAATTTTAGGGACTCAGTAAAAATGAGATTCAAATTAAGAAAAATAATGATAAATAGGGGGGAGTATTCAAATATAACTAATGTACCAAGACCAACACATTAATCAAGTGTAATTTTTCATCTTGCTGAATTTCCAAGACTTCATTGATGATTACATGTTCTAAAAAGGAACTGATAAAGGATCTTCCCACCAACCGTTGTGGGGTTGTTAGGAGAATGGTTGTTCCCTTTGCTAGAAACAGATGCATCATTTTTAATAGCGCATCAAATTGATTGGGGTCATAATTTACATCGCATAGTAATAGCGTATCTGCGTGAAGGTTTGTAGGTAGCTGATGCCAGTTGATTTGTTTGGCTGTTATGTTTTCTAGCTGATTGACTTGGATGTTTTTTTCCATCCATTGTACCGCGTCTGCAGCATAGTCAGACACAATGGTTTCAGAAGCAAATTGGCTGGCATAAAAAGCGGGAAGTCCTAGCCCTGCTGCTATTTCAACAAGTTTTTTGTCTTTAATATAGACTGGGTTTGCTTCTAAGAATTGAATCATGGCCAGTGCAGAAGGCCAGGCCCTTCCCCAAAAAGGGGCATCGCCGTAGGCATTTAACTGATGACTTGCTTGTAAGGCTTGAAAATTGGGCACCCAAATTTTTAGTATTTGATTGCCCAATTTAAATTCCTGTAAGTCTGCTGCAATTGATTCCATAATCGCTCAAATGATGGTAAAATGCCTTTGATAGACTAGTTTCGCAAAAAATAAATTCCATGAGCGAACAAATCTTAACAAAAGGCCAGATCCATACCGCTAAGGGCATCATGAGTTTTGAACTCTATGATGATGACGCACCCATTGCTGTTGCCAACTTTAAAAAATTGATTAACGAAGGCTATTATAATGGTCTTACGTTTCACCGCGTGATCCCCAACTTTATGATCCAAGGTGGTTGCCCCGATGGTACTGGTGCCGGTGGCCCAGGTTATTCCATTCAGTGTGAAACCAGCGGAGCCAAGCAAATTCATGACCGCGGCGTTTTGTCTATGGCACACCGTGGCAGAAATACCGGAGGTTCTCAGTTTTTCATCTGTCACAACCGTGCAGGCGTTAGACATTTAGATGGCGTTCATACATGCTTTGGAAAACTCACCGATGGTTTGGATGTTTTAGACCAAATTAAAGGTGGCGATGTAATGACCAAAGTAGAACTGATCTAATTACAAAGTCTTTTTAGGAGGAAGGGCAAATGCCTTTGCCTCATGTTGAAACTCACCCTTGTGCGACCCATCGCAGAAGGGTTTGTTTTTACTAAGACCACAGCGGCACAAACCAACTACGTCTCTTCCTGCTAAATCATAGGTATTTCCTTCTCTGTCTACAATGGTAAAATCGCCTTCTACTTTCATAGACCCATTATCGTTAATTGTAATCTTGGTTGCCATATTTTTTTTGAGCGAAGATAGCGGTTGACAAGCAATAGCAAAACGATTATGGTAGATCTACCAATTTGCGCACTACTTCACTAAAATAGGCTGCATTGCCCGGCCCAAACCAATTCATGATCCTGGTTTCATATCCGGGTTGGTCATAATAACTGTCTTTGGTAATATAACCCACATAGCCTCCATTAAAACTGGTGACCATTAATTGCTTGCCCTTGGTGGCAGCATAGTCTGTTAGATCTTTCATGAGTTCTCCACTAAAATCACAGGGCAAACCCACCATGACCAAATTTCCTAGGCGCAACATTTTTACTTCATTGTCATAATCGCCATAGAGTTTGGTCCAGAGCCAATGTCTAAAGCACCAGTCTTTTGCAAATCGCCATTGTGGCTCACGCATGGGTAAGCGAAGTGTCATGACTTGCAAATTGGGTTTGAGTTGTGCGAGTGTAGTATTTTGCTGAATGGCTGTTTCTAAACCTTTGGCCAGATGACCTAATTGATCCCAATCCGTTTTTCCTTCTTCTTCAGGACCCATACTACCAACGGCACCTGCTAAATATATGGCTTGATCAAAACCAAGATGCTGTTCTAATCCATCTATCAATTGACCTGGATAGTCTCTGCTTAAACGCATGACTGAATCACTCAGCGTGGTAGCGTGTGCCGCAAAAGAAGTAAGAATGGCTTTGGGTGCACTAGGCTCCAAGCCTTGCAAATAAATCATACGCAAAAAGGGATCTTCTGTTCCTTTATCGCCTACCGTTCTATTTTTGATTAGTTCAGGTTTTGTTGTACTAGCATAAGACAATTGCATGGGCCTAGCTTTGCCTTTGGCGATGTTCACTGCATGTACAATTTTTCTTGCCAGATCCTGCACCATTGTGGAATCATATTTACCAGCAAAGAGTTCTCCAATATAGCGCTTGCCCCATCCACCAATGCTATTGTGTGAATGTGTGGCACCAATATAAACTTGAGAGAAGTTCAATCCAATGCTAGGCATCAACTGTTTTAAAACCAGGGTTAGTTCTGGCGGAATAATGAGTAAGTCACAACTTACTATGGCTGCTTGGGTTTCTCCCTGTTGTAAATAAATGGCCCTAGCATAAATGCTATCATGAATATTTTGATAAGGTTTGCCTTCTCTTTTTCCATAACCCGCAGTAGGCATAGGTTTGGCGGGGGTGATATTGGCTTTGGACCAACCTGCCAGCAATATGGTGCTGGTGTCTATTTTGGGAGCATGTTCTTTTGCACTATCTAATAAAGCAAGCATTTCTGCATGAAAAGCTGATTGTTCAATAGGCGTTCTATCTGCTCTGCGAATAAACAAGGGCAGTATTATCATGATCATTGCAATTAGCAGCATGATAGTTTTTACCAAGACTTTCAACAATTTCATAGATGCTTATTTAGATGTTTGGTTGGTTCCATATGCAAACTGTTCCATCATCTCCATTGATTGAATGGCGTCCGAAGCAGAACAAGGATTGCCTGCATTACCCAAAAAGTATTGGACAATTTTTTCAATCATGGGTTGTTGAATATGTTGGGGAGGATCAAATTTCTCCGTTTCAATAATGCCATTGCGTTCAATTGTTAATGCATGTGCAAATACGGCAAAACGCAAACTTCCTGTGGAACCTTGTATTTCAAAAAAATCTTCTTCCTTACCCTCTGGTGTGGTAAAGCACCAGGTACCATTAAATAAAACCTGATTGGGTAATTGCGCAACTCCAACCACTAAATCTTCCGCTGTATATAATCCGGCTTGGTTTACTGCTAAACCAATAGAACTTGTTGGTTTGCCCAAAAAATGAATTAATAAGTCTAATTGATGTGGCGCCAAATCATAAAATAATCCTGCGCCAGCAAGTGCGGGATCAACGCGCCAATTAGTACCCGTTTTTGCAATCATGGCAGATTGGTCTGGCTGCAACAAACTGATTCTGGCAAAACGAATATCTCCAATAGCTTGCTGATCTAGCAATTCCTTGACTCTTATGAATAAAGGCAATGCCCTTCTATAATGCGCCACCACTAATTTTACTCCCGTTTCTTTTGATACTTGCTCCATGCGCCTGCATGCCGCCAAGTCTAAGGCCATGGGTTTTTCTACATAGACCGGTTTTCCTGCTTGCATTGCTGCAATGGCATATTCCTCGTGTTGCTTGGGTGGCGTTGCAATATATATAGCGTTAACCTCTGGATCATTGATCAAATCATTTCCGTGGCTATACCATTTGGGAACAGCATGTCTTTTTGCATAATCTTCCGCTAGGCTGGCATCTCTTCTCATGACAGCTTCCAAACTACTATTGGATACTTTATTGAATGCTGGACCACTTTTTACTTCTGTTACGTTTCCGCAACCGATGATGCCCCATTGAATACTAGTTGCCGTTTTTTTTATTGTTTGTTCCATATTTAATATTTAGCAGATAGTATCTGACTAATTGCCCAATTTATTGAAATAACTTTATGCTAGAATCAGTTCAAAGAAAATTATCCGCCTCACGCAACCATCTTACATAGACCATCGTCTAGTAACAAAGCCCCGTAGAAAAATTGGATCTGGATTCATTGGAACATATTATTAGAAAATGCCTTAAAAGTGACAGAAAATGCCAGCAATGGATTTATGAGCATTATTATGGATATGCTTTAAAAATAGCTTTCCGCTATATGGAGGATTACCAAGAAGCAGTTTCTGTAACCAATGACAGTTTTGTAAAAGCGTTTCTACATCTCAAACAGTTTGAAATTGATAACAATCATCAAATTCTAGAATTACGCTTTAGGGGATGGCTGAGAAGAATTACGGTGAATGAGTCTATCGATCAAATTAGAAAAAGGAATAGAGATATACAATACGAACCATTTAACCAAGATGACTGGATGGACAAGGTATCTGAAGAAAAGGCAGATGCTAAACTACTTTATAAAGAATTAATTAAATACATGAAGGAGTTACCACCAAGTTATCAAAAGGTTTTTAACCTATATGTGATTGATGGATTTAGTCATGCAGAAATTGCCATTATGCTAGAAATTTCAGTTGGAGCCTCCAAATCAAATTTATCTAGGGCAAAGGATTTTCTGCAAAATAAAATTGTGGAATTTTTTGAAACTAAGAAATCATGAGTGCAGATAATAATAATGAATTTGAAAGCCTGTTCCAAAGGGCATCAGAGCATTATCCGCTAAATACGGATAGCGCCAACTGGAATGCTGTATTGGAAAAGCTAGAAAAAGAAGGGAACCAAAAAGGTTTGCTGCTTAAAAAACGGTTATTATATCTATTGATTCTTCTAGTAGTTAGTATACTCTCCGCCTTTTTGATGCACTTATATAAGAACGGGCAAGAACAAAGCAAAAATTTGATTGTTCCAACATTGAAAGAACAAAAGGAATCTGAAACTAAAATGCTTAAAAAAATTACTGATGCAGTCTATGAAAAAGTTATTGACTCTATTCAACAGAAAGAATTAAGCAAAAAACAAATCACAGTTGCAACATTGAATAAAAATATTTTCACAGAAAAAACAAAAAGCAATTATTCAACTACTAATCAAACTGTTCAACTAAAGCCATCTACTCCTCAATTACCTCCCCAGAATAATCAATCAATGGTTTCTATTAATCAAGACCCATTGAATTCCGCTACACAAAAATCTTCAACTAATTCAGTATCCAATTCTCAAGAAACTAAAAATGTGATTGAAAATAAAACTGACTTAGTTGAAGCAGTAGCTAAGTATACAAGTACAGATTCAACTACAGCTAAAGAATCTATTATACAGCCAACTAATACCCCAATTATTCATATTAAGAAAGCTCCTTTTAATAAATATTTTTATACAGGTGCCATGTATGCAGCTGACAAAAGTTCAATAAATTTTGAATCTTCAAAAGGCCTAGGATACAGCATGGCATTGGCTTTGGGGTACCAATTTTCAAAAATATTTAGCATTGAAACCGGTATTCATATTGAGAAAAAAGAATACTACACCAAAGGAGAACATTTTGACAAATCTATTCTACCTGCAACTGGTAAAATCTTATGGATTGAATCTGAAAATAAATTAATTGAAATACCCGTTTCATTAAAAACCGATTTTCTAAACAATCAAAAACATCAGTTATTTGGGTCATTTGGCATGTCTTCTTTCTTAGTGAATAATGAATCTTATGAATATGAAGAAGAAATAAATGGTGTTATTCAAAGTGAGTCAGTAGAGTTTACAAATAATACTAGTAATCTATTTGCAACAGTAAATATGAGTTTTGGTTATGAATACAAATTTAAAAATAGATTCAGGCTGCGAATAGAACCTTATTTGAATCTTCCGCTTAGTGGAATTGGAAAAAGCAAAGAACCCGTACTAAGCAAGGGCGTTTATTTTGGTTTATTGTACAATTTCCACAAAAAATAGTTAAAACAGTAATCCCCAATTTTATTGAAAGTCTTTTGGCATGATAATTTCTGTTATCCTGCTATTGGATAGAATTATACCTATTATTTACCATTTACTAAAGCAACAACATGAAAAAGGTATTATCCATTCTTGGCCTAATGGTCATGCTAGTCTCTATGCTAATTGTGTCCTGTACACATGAATTACCATCTATTTCAACAACAGGTTCTGGAACAGGTTCGGGCACCGGAACCGGAACTGGAACAGGTTCAGGCACTGGATCTTCGGGGAGTACCTGTAGTGTAGATACCGTTTACTTTAATAAAGATATTGAGCCACTAATTATTTCTGGATGTGCCATGGCAGGATGCCATGATGCTATTACAAAGGCAGAAGGAGTTGTTCTAAATTCTTACGCTAACATATCTAAATATGTTAGTCCTGGTAAATTTTCTAGCAGTAAACTCTATACTGTTTTAGTAAAGACAGGAAATAGCAGAATGCCTGAACCTCCTTTGCCCGCTTTTAATGCAAGTCAATTAAAATTGGTTGAAAAATGGATTACCCAAGGTGCAAAAAACAATGCCTGTTTCTCTTGTGACTCATCCAATTTTAAATATAGCACAGCCATTCAACCACTCTTACAAACCAAATGTATAGGTTGTCATAGCACAGCTAGCCCAGGTGGTGGAATAGATCTTTCTAGTTACACACTTGTCAAAAATTCAGTTACTAGCGGAAGATTCTGGGGTTCTATTAATCAGGATCCAGGTTTTTCACCTATGCCAAAAGGAATGTCAAAAATGTCTGTTTGTGAATTGACTCAGTTCAAAAAATGGATTGACGCAGGTGCACTAAATAACTAATCAATCTTCAATTAAGTCAAATGAAAAAATTACGTTCAATGGCCATCCTTATAGGGATTGCCCTCGCTTTCAATGCCTGTTATTATGACAAAGCTGATTTACTTTATCCAAATACAACAGGTGCAGGTGGCATCTGTGATACAGTAGGTGTAGTTTCTTATAGTCAAAAAGTTGTACCAATTCTTCAAACAGCTTGTTATAGTTGCCATACTGTATCTAACCCCTCTGGTGGAATAGCAATGGCTTCTTATGCCACCGATAAAGCCATAGCCCTAAATGGAAAACTATATGGTAGTATTAATCATGCAGCAGGATATTCTGCCATGCCTAAAGGTGCAGCAAAATTTAATAGTTGTCAATTGGCTACTATCAAAAAATGGATTGATGCTGGAAGTTTAAATAACTAATAATGAAAAAGAAGCAAATTAAAATAGTCATCGCAATTGCTTTTATAGTAATTGCTTTAGGTTCAGTTTATGCCTATACTGAATTTAATAGAAAGGCAACAAGTACAGAAGATCTAAAGACAGAATTCAACACCTCAGCTGCAGAACTCATAGTTGAGTTTGAAAAGGACAGTAAGATTAGTAATACTAAATACTTAAATAAAACAATTGAAGTATCCGGCAATATTAAAACAATAGAAAATCAAACGGGCTTTACCATTGTCTTAGGAGACAGCGCAAATGCAACTTCTATCAGATGTAGTATGGATTCCAGTTTTGTTGCCGGAAAAAATTACACAAATGGACAAGCCATTACAATTAAAGGTATTTACACAGGTTTCAATGCAGATGAACTTGGCATTGGGTCTGATATTATTATCAATAAATCAATTATTAAACCATAACAGAAAAAACATAAGATGAAAAAAACTATCTTTTTTTTAGCAATGATTGCAATTGTTACAAGCGCTTATTCCCAGGATAAATATTTTACTAAATCAGGGAAACTTGGTTTTGATGCAACTGTACCAAAATCACCAGAAAATATTGACGCAGTGAATAAAGCTGCCCTTTGTGTACTTGACACCAAAACTGGTGATGTTCAATTTTCCTGTCTTATGAAAGGGTTTGAATTTGACCGTGCGTTGATGATGGAACATTTTAATGAGAATTATGCTGAGAGTGACAAATATCCAAAAACCGTTTTCAAAGGGGTGATTACCAATAATGCCAGTATCAATTACACAAAAGATGGCACTTATCCCGCAAAAGTAAAAGGTCAAATGACAATGCATGGTGAAACCAAAGATGTTGAAGCTGTAGGTAACATTATTTCAAAAGCTGGCAAGTTGCAGATTTCAGCCAATTTCAATATTGTCTTTGCAGATTATAAAATAGTGATTCCTCAACTTGTTGCAGATAAATTGGCCAAAACAGCCAAAATTTCGGTTGACTGCTTACTAGAGCCTTTGAAAAAATAATCCTCAATCTCCCCCAAAATAACCAACATGAAGCAATTGCTCCTGAATGGATTTGCCATTCTATTACTCAGTACTATTTCCTTAAAATCTATTGCACAAGAGGTTGATTTATTAGACTTAGTAGAAGACAAAACACCCAAAAAAGAAATTGTCAAAAACGCATTTAAATCTATCAGAGTGATTAACGGTCACAGTATGGAGTTTTTATCGCCAGGGACCATGGATTTTAGAATTTTACACAGATTTGGCACCCTTAACCAAGGAACCAAAAACTTTTTTGGTCTTGACCAAGCCAGTATGCGTTTGGGTTTTGATTTTGGCATTTTACAAAATTTACAAATTGGTGTAGGCAGAAGCACCTTTAAAAAAGAGCTAGATGGCTATATCAAATATGCTCCCATTAGACAATCTACAGGTGCACATGCATTTCCAGCAACCATTGCATTTGTGGGTGGAATGACTATGAACACCATGGACTTTGCAGATCCTACCATCACCAACTATTTTAGTTCAAGGTTGGCCTATTATTTTCAAACCATTATTGGTAGAAAATTTAGTGAGGGGCTAACCTTACAATTATCTCCAACAATGGTACATAACAACTTAGTGCCACTATCTACTCAACCAAATGATGTCTATTCACTTGGTTTGGGAGGCAGATTAAAGATGTCTAAAAGAATGGCATTTACTTGGGATTACTACTACCTCATAAATGGAATTGAGGATGATGTTAACTACAATCCTTTGTCTATTGGTGTAGATATTGAAACAGGAGGTCACGTTTTCCAATTGCATGTTTCTAACGCTGTTGGAATGAATGAAAGAGCATTTATTACTGAAACAACCAGTAGTTGGGAAAATTTTGATATCAGAATGGGTTTCAATCTGTCTAGGATTTTTCAAATCAAAAAACACAAAAAATAACTTAATCATCCCCCTTTAATTTTATCAATCATGGAAAGAGCTGAATTTTTAAACAAGATGGGACTTGGAGCAATGTTTGCACTTACTGCTACCTGCTTGGGTTCTTGTAGTAAAAACGCCAATACCCCTTCTGGACCTGTTGACTTTACCCTTAATTTGAATGATGCTTCTAGTGCAGCATTAAGTTCTACCGGTGGTTACCTTATTCAAAATGGGGTAGTAATTGCCAAAACAGGTACAAATACTTATGCTGCTGCAACTGTAATCTGCAGTCATGAAGGCGAAAAACAAATTACTTACAGAACTAATAATCAGTGGTACTGTACCGCCCACGGCGCTAGTTTTGATATTAATGGAAATGGATTAAACGGTAATGGATCCAGAGGTTTAACCATTTACAAAACAAGTCTAACTGGCACTAGTTTGCGAGTTTACTCTTAATAGTATTGGATCAAGGATTAGCAGTTGTGAGTCTACTAATAACTAGTTAATCCTTGATCAATATTTCTGTATGCAATAATTTGCCATTCTTATCATATAAGCGTAACAGATAAGAACCTCTAATCAGATTTCCCATGGACAAACTTGCCCCACTAGAAAGACTATTTTGCTGCATAACCATT
>Ga0209480_10000289_pt1 | contig 43195 bp, 40 predicted proteins | sample JI61114C2DNA_FD_187501 | JGI IMG/M metagenome (GOLD analysis project Ga0209480, IMG submission 187501) | Wastewater effluent complex algal communities from Wisconsin, to seasonally profile nutrient transformation and Carbon sequestration -... | ecosystem: Engineered > WWTP > Effluent > Algae... | reverse complement strand
GATTGAAGGCAAAGAAGTAGTGATGATGACTGAAGAAGTGCCGGAAGTAGTTGATATCATGACTGCTTTGAAAGCAAGTATCGATGCAGCCAAAAAGAAGCCTATGGAAAAAGCCAAAGGCACGGCTGCTAAAGCCGAGAAAGAAACTGCGAAGAAAGGTCTTCGCAGGAAGGCGAGCTAGCCAATCTTTCATAATCGCAAAAGGAAAATTCTTACCTTTGCTTCAATGGGCAAGGTCATTCAATTTCCTACTCCAAATCCTGAGAAGTTCGGGTTTAAGCCGGTTCGCAAAAAGAAACGCGAGGCAAATAAGCACGGGCAAATGAATCTGTTTTCGGGTGGCAAAATCGTACACCTGAATAAGCTTTCAACATTTGAAGAAGCATTACTACTGGATGAACGCGAAGATGATCGGGCGGTTAGTCAGTATCTTAAAGCAATTGAGGCTGGAGATTCGGTAGCCGATGCATATTGTAATCTCGGTATCCTGGAATCGGAGTTGAAAAATCATAGCAAAGCAATTGATTGCTTCACTAAATGTTTGAAAGAAGATCCGCGTCATTTTGAGGGCCATTATAATCTGGCTAACATCTATGCAGAGATTGGAAATTTTCCATTAGCTAAAATTCATTATCAAATCTCAATTGAGATTGAACCTTCCTTTCCAAATAGCTATTTCAACTTAGGGCTAACCCTTGCCATGCTTAAGGAAGTTGAGGCAGCAATTCAGAGTTTGTTGCATTATAGGAGTTTAGTTAATCAGGATGATCGTTCACAAGTCGATGAATTGATAAACAACCTTTCACGAACTGTGCAATAGTTAAAGCATTGCTACAGTAACAAAGAATAAGACCGACCGGTAAACTTCCAGCGCTACTTTCAAGAAGAGAATCAAAACGATTGACTTTGTAATCAATCGCCAACCACGCTCATGATAAAATATATTGCTCGAGCGAAACACAAAATAGAGGTTTGTTGAAATGAATATTGTTGTGAGTACTGCTTCACTTAAATACATTCCCAAACCAAACACCTTCATGATAATTGTTAATACAATGGCATTTACAAATAGATTAAAACAAGCAAGTTCTACTGCATAGGTTACGTGATCGGCAAAGAATTTATTCTTTTTCCAGTACAACAAGTTTAGTGGAAGCGAACTGATTATGACAAAAACCATAACCATCATCTTGGCAAGGCTGGTAGTTTTGAGGTTATACATCAGTGTGAAAGAATCTAACGTAAGATTTAGGTTCACTATCTTATGCGCGATGATCGATTTATAGAATTCACTGAAAGGTGAAAGCAGTTGAGTATTTAATGAAGCATTGAATAATTGAATGAAGGGAAAAAAGAAATAAAACAGGTTTAGAACAAAGAAAAGTGCAGTGGGACTAATATGGTTAACTCGCTTTCCATTTACAAAGTCTTTTGAAAGCAACCCAGGGTTTACAATAACCTGCCAAAGTGTACGAATCAAACGGCTATCAGCAAAAGTGATGGTCTGTAGAATGTTATTAGCTATCGTTTTGAATGATCGCTCTTTTGTTGTTAGAATTTTCTCGCCACATTGATTGCAAAAGTTTCCCGTAAAAACATTTTGGCAACTTTTGCAGGTGTGAGTAGGAGCGCTCATAGCGGCTGCAAAATTAGCTTTTTAAATCCTTAAGTACTTTTCTACCTCGTGATCTAAACCCAGCACTTCCAAAGGGCATTTGATCCTCTATTAGAGGAATGATTTCATTTTTTAATTCAGGTTTTATCTTTGCGATATTAGCCAGCACCGTCATAGCAAAAACACGTATGGCAACATGTTGCCTTCCACCTGATAAAAAAGTGAAGCAAAGATCAACCACCTTGCCCTGAAGTGATTTTGGAATGTGGATGAACTGAAACACTCTTAAAATATTTCGCCTAACGGCATTATGTTCCTCTGGCTTTCCTAAGAAGCCAACAATCCTTTTAAGATGTGGTTTAATCAATTCTGGATGCTCCTCTACACAATAGCTTAATGGCCAGGCAGCTCGTTGTGTTACACGGTAAGGACCAGCAAGAAATAGTGAAACTAATTCAGTAAACTTTTTCTTATCAGTGCCAACATACGTTACTATTCGCTGCATTTGAGCTTTGGAATGTTGCTGAAGAATAGTTTTTAGCAAATTCATAATCAATTAGTTAGCTTATTTATTTAATCATAACTACCTGATTGTTATGATATTATTACTATGTATATTAACTTTATATTTAATATTAAAAGATGGAGTTATGATACTACTTTTTACCATCACTGCAACGGCATTTTTTCAACTTGGAGTTTGTTTCTTTTGCTACTATGCAAAGCAATCAAGCCCCGAATAGTTATTGTCCGTTTACGTGAAAAATATTTTATAATTTTTGAACCCATTCTTTGGGCTGAAACGCTTGTGCTAACTTGCGGACTAATTTTTATTTTCCGTGAATTACCTGTCTGCAGAATCACTCGCTAAATCATTCAATGACCGTTGGCTTTTTAAAGATATTACCTTAGGCATCTCGCAAGGTGATAAGATGGCCTTGGTAGGCGAGAACGGAACCGGTAAATCTACGTTGCTAAAAATTCTTACCAGTCAGCTTGCCGCTGATCAGGGTGTAGTTAGTATTCGTGAAGGGATAAAGCTTGGTTACTTAACTCAACAGCCGAATGTTGCCGGCCATCTTTCTGTAACCGAAATCATTTTTGATAAGAATAATAAAGTTGCTTCCGTTGTAAGGGAATACGAAGCTTGCATTCATGATGCATCCACTTCGGCCGATCGCATGCAGCAAGTTCTTGAATTAATGGAGGAGTACAATGCCTGGGATTATGATGCCAAGGTTCAGATGATTACGAGTAAACTAGGAATCGTTGATCTTGATCAAAAATTTGATGAATTATCTGGCGGTCAGCGTAAGCGAGTCTTCCTTGCGCAAATGTTATTAGCCGAGCCAGACCTTATTATTATGGATGAACCTACTAACCATCTTGACCTTGAGGCGATAGAATGGCTGGAGTCATACTTGTCTGGTCAACAGATAACCTTGCTGATGGTTACCCACGATAGGTATTTCCTTGACAACGTTGCAAACGAGATTATAGAGCTTGACCGAGGTAAACTTTATAGATACAAAGGTAACTATGCATACTTTTTGGAAAAGAAGTCAGATCGGGAAGAGATGCTTAAAACGGAAGTTTCGAAAGCCCGAAACCTGTTAAAAAAGGAATTGGAATGGATGCGCAAGCAGCCACGTGCCCGGGGAACGAAAGCTAAATACCGAATAGATGCCTATTATGATTTGAAGGATAAAGCCTCTATCAATCTTAAAAGAGATCGGCTTGAGTTGGATGTAAAAGAGGCAAGGCAAGGAGGCAAGGTTCTCGAACTTCATCATGTCTCAAAGAGTTATGGAGCGGCTAAAATGGTGTCCGATTTCTCTTACATTTTTAAGAAGAAAGACCGGATAGGAATTGTCGGAAAAAATGGTGTTGGTAAATCTACTTTTTTGGATTTGCTTACCGGAGCTTCAAAACCAGATTCTGGAGAATTGATACCGGGTGTAACCACCAAGATTGGTTACTTCACGCAAGAAGTTGAAGACCTTAATCCGGCTAATCGGGTTATTGAAGAAGTGAAAGAGATTGCAGAATACATCACGCTTGCTGATGGGTCACAACTTTCAGCGTCAAAATTTTTAGAAACGTTTTTATTTTCACCCGAGAAGCAATATAACATCGTTGAGAAATTAAGCGGAGGTGAAAGGAAGCGGCTTCAATTGTTGAAAGTACTTGTTCGTAATCCAAATTTTTTGGTTTTGGATGAACCCACAAATGATTTTGATATTGATACCCTTAATGTGTTAGAAGATTTTCTTGAGAAGTTTAATGGTTGCCTGGTGCTAGTGTCTCACGATAGATATTTCATGGATCACCTGGTTGAAGAACTTTTCATTTTTGAAGGTGATGGGATGATTAGACCTTTCAATGGAAACTATTCGGACTATCGCACCTTCCTGGAAGAAAAGGAAAACGTAGTTGAAGAAAAACCAAAGCCTGCTGCAATAAAAGAGGCCGATCAATCAGATAAGCGTAAATTATCTTTTAAGGAAAAGCAAGAGTTTGAGAGTTTACAAAAAGAGATTCAAAATCTGGAAGGTAAAAAGGATCAATTATCCAATACATTGAATAGCGGAATAACCGATCATGTGAAGTTGCAAGAGTTAGCAACCCAAATACTTGAACTGACTAATCAGATTGAGTCAAAAACATTCCGATGGCTTGAATTGGCTGAGTTTGAGAAATAAGCTCCCGCACGTTAGTAAAGGCAAATCCAAATGAATTTCTAATTAGTATTAAACTTTTTAGCCGTACCTTTGTTGGATTAAAAAATTACTAGTGAATCAAGCTCAAGCTATTGTTATCTATCAACCCATGCTTCACCAGATTGCCTATAATCTGTTGCGCTGCAAAGCTGATGCTGAAGATATTGTTCAAGATACTTTTGTAAAATGGCTTAGTATCGATCAGGCCAAAATTGAAAATACTAAAGCATACCTAATTAAGGCTGTAACAAACAACAGTTTGAAACATCTAAATGCCTTGAAAAAGAAGAAGGAGGAGTATTGGGATTCGATTCAACTTTCTGAAATCCTGACTCGGTTCAAAGAATCTGATTTTGCTTATATCGACTTTGAAAAGGAGCTTTCTGCTGCATTTAAGGTTATTCAGGCTAAGTTAGAACCATTAGAACGAGCTGCTTATCTGCTTAAAGAAGTGTTTGATTTCGATTATGAATCCATCCAAAAAGTGCTCGATAAAAAGGCTGATCACTGTCGGCAACTTTTGAGCCGAGCCAGAAAGAAATTGGAAGGTGAACGAGGCAAGATTAATATAGAACTCCCCGATACCTCACATTTGTTCGAAAGCTTCAAAAATGCCTGTAATCTGAACAATGTAACCGATTTTGTTCAACATCTTAAGTCAGACATTGCTGGCGCCCTTCATAATAAAAAATAATTCACGGAATTTGTCACAAATTCATGCTGTAATGATCTTACAATTAATTGGCCTTAGAAGGCTAATTTTAAGCTTTTTAAATACTTAATCTACCTAATAATGAAAGCAATTTTGATCTTTTTTATTGCTCACTGGTACTTGTCGCTGTTTTTTCAAACGTTTTTCCTGCATCGGTATGCCGCTCATAAGGCATTCGCAATGAGTCCGTTTGTCGAGAAGGTCGTGTACATTCTTACCTGGATTTTCCAAGGCTCTAATTACCTAAGTCCTTATGGCTATGGAGTTATGCATCGCATGCACCACGCTTTCGCGGATACCGAAAACGACCCGCATTCACCAAAATATGACGAGACAATTTGGAACATGATGTGGAAGACAAAAACGATTTATTCCGATATCGCCAATAAAAAAATTACCGTTGAAAAGCGTTTCACTGATGGTGTACCTGATTGGATAGCATTTGACAAATTTGCCAGATCATGGCCATCAAGGCTGTTTTGGGGTATTCTATATGTTGCTTTCTACTGGCAGTTCGCCACATTTTGGTGGTTGTGGTTGCTGTTGCCAATCCATTTCCTAATGAGCCCTATCCATGGAGCTATCATTAATTGGTTTGCGCATAAGTATGGCTATAGAAACTTCCCAGTTGGTGATACTTCCCGAAATTTCCTTCCGGTAGATTTCTTGATGATGGGCGAGAGTTATCACAACAATCACCACAAATATGGCTCAAGGGCTAATTTTGGTGGAATTCGCTGGCATGAGCTTGATCCTACCTATGTTGTTATTCTTGTGCTTGATAAACTTCGAATTGTTCGAATCGCGAAGCAAAAGGAAGTTGTTTTAGAGCGTGTAAAGAAGGCTGCCTAAGCATTTTAGTTTATCCAAATATAATTTGTACATTTGGCACTTAAAATTTTTAACAAATCACAATGAAAGAAGGAACAGTAAAATTCTTTAACGAAACCAAAGGATTCGGTTTTGTAAAAGAAACATCCACAGGTCAAGAGTATTTCGTACACGTTTCAGGTCTTGTAGACCAGGTTCGTGAAAACGATTCAATCACTTTTGAATTGAAGGAAGGAAAAAAAGGTTTGAATGCAGTTAACGTTCGCGTTACTAATTAATACACCTCATTTTTTTCAAAGAGAAAGCCCTGCCAGAAATGTCAGGGCTTTTTTTATTTTATATTTAGTCCAGCGGATTTAATAAATCCTATCTTCACCCTCCATGAACAGATACCTCTCGATCCTTAACTTTCGCACTGCACTCGCTTTGGGTGTCTCGGTGGTGGTTTCTTATTTCGCACTGACTTATAATTTTCATTACAACTACGATCTTGCCCTCATTAGTATAGCGATAGTATTCCCTTTGGTATTCACTATTCGTAGCGCTTTTAGAAGACGCGAAAAAGCACTGGAGTATCTCTCGCGCTTTAAAGCAGGGTTAACCACCGTCCGCGATTCATTTCTGGATAACAAAAAACTTGACGAAACGACTAAGCACGAATTGATAGCAATTATCTCAACCATTAGCACAACCTTGATTGGCTACCTGGGTAAGACAAACACCCGCGAGCAGTTAGACAAAGAAGTGGATAAAATATTTCAGTTTATTCAATTAAATAAGGAAGCTGTTGGCGGTGGCACGGCTATAAAGATTTTTCGTTTTATGAAGGACGTTCATTATAGCGTGGAGAATATTACAGCTATAAATCATCATCGAACACCCATTGCATTGCGCGCCTATTGCCTGATTTTTATTTATGTGTATCCGCTTATTTATACTCCGGCTCTATATCACAGATTGTACGATGGTGCTACTTTAAATGAGTCGTGGATTGTTTATGCCCTATCAGCAATCTCTACATTTATTCTCATCTCCTTGTACAATGTGCAAGATCAAATGGAGAACCCGTTTGACCAACATGGACTTGATGACATTCGGTTACATGATTTTAAACTATAGGCAGGTCTAAAAAATTCTTATATTTATTTTCATGGAGCCAAAACCAAAGAAGAAAAAAAAGGCTGGCAGGGGACGAGAAACACTTTTCAGAGCAACCTACCAAAATCAAAGCAACCTCATTCAAATGGCTGATAATAAGGCAAACATTATTATCAGTATCAACACGATGATCATCTCATCCATCATTGCAATTACGGGGTATGGCGCAATAGCAGGTAAGATTGAGGCTTATGACACCAAAGGAATTGTGCCCATTGTGTTAATCGTACTCTCGTGTTTGATCTCGGTTATTTTTGCTATTCAAGCCGCGCGACCCAAATTGTTAAAAGCAAAAGTAGTAGGTGGAACCATGCAAAAATCAAGTTTGCTATTCTTTGGCATTATTGCGAGTTATAGCCAACAAGCTTACTTAGATGAAATTAAGAGATTATTAGATTCAGGAGATGACTTATATGAACACATGACCATTGATTTGTATAATCAAGGATTGATATTAAAGCGCAAATACAGTCTGCTTGTTTATGCTTACCAGGTATTTATGTTTGGTTTTATACTTAGTGTGCTGGTCTTTCTTGGGTTTCTTGCCTGGGGCTAATTTATTTAGTCCGGCATTTATTTATTATCTCAGCTTTAAATTGCGAATCACTTTTAAAGGTGTCAAAAAACTTATCAATGTACTTTACCATGGAAGTATATTCACGTGGATCCATCTGGCTTTGGTACTTCGCCATAACGGCTTTGATATTGGATTCATTCTGAATGTATTCTTGACGAACAGCTTGAAAGGCATCATCTGGTCGACAAAACCCCCTAAACAAGCGATCGCGCACGCTGGCAATTCCCAATGTTTCATTGACTTGCGCGTAAGGTGGGTCAACAAATCCAGACATGTCAAAGTCATAGGCTAAAGGAATAAATACTTTAGGTGAATCTAATTGTATCACTTTGGCATTATGCAAAAACGCAGTTGACCAATCGGTATTGGCTATCATATATTGAAACATGTCATGCCTTATTGAATTAGTTTCTTGTAAACTTTTGGGATGCAATTTTAAATCTTCAACCACTTTACCATGATGCCGCTTGGCGACCAAATCATCGTCTTCAATAAAGAAACCTGTTACTTGTGTGGATTTTATTTTCTTACCCGACACATCATTGAATTCGATATTCAGTAGGCGGGTATTAAATGTGTAAGGAGTAACAATTTCGTTGAGTTGATAACAGATATATTCCTTCATAATCAAGGAATTGTCTTTCGATGCATTACAAGGCAACACAAGTTTGAGGCTCTTATTTCCGGCAAACACCGTTCCTTTGGCATCGTTTTTCTTAATCTTTATTTTAAGAGGTGGATAGCCGCATTCTTTTCGCCTGAAATTACCGCGAGCCCTCACGGAAACAGGAATGGAATCCCACGCGTCACCTTTTTTAAAATACATTATGGCTGCAGTATAAACCGTATCATTGGTGATTGATTTTACACCCTTTACTGAGATGGACAGTTTGATATCTAACGGTGCTTCTTTACTAAACAATTCTGTTACCTCATTTTTTTGGCCAAGCAGAACGCCAGGAATTAAGAGTAATAAGAAAAGTAATTTTATTCTATTCATAACGAATTTGATTTTAAAAGATTAGTTACTTCTTCAGTGATGCGTTTAGGTTTTAGGGTACTGCCATCAAGCATGCACCAAATGGTTTTTGCTTTTGCAATGATCTTTTCAGTTATAGAGTTTTTAATAACGACATAACGTTCGGTGCGTGCGGCATTGGTTTCTCCAACCCAGGTTGTAGCCAATAATGTGTCACCTTCAAAAGCGGGAGCGAGGTAATCAATTTCATGACGCAGCGCCACCCACAAATATTTTTGTTTGATTAATTCCGTAGCCACAGCATTCCAGTGTGCTGTGGCTACATCTTGCACCCACTTTAGGTATACTACGTTGTTAACGTGATTCATGGTATCAATATCATGTTCACAAACCGTAATAGTTAATGAGAAAGTATTCGAGCCTTCCTTATCTAAACCCATAATGAAAGTTGCTGCAGTTGAGGCATACAAGATACAGGTTTTAAGGATTAACTGATCACTTTCCTATTATCCTAAACCGGTGAATTTGGATATCTTATTTTGTATCTTGCGAGGGATTTTTTTAGACTAATTATTTATACATTTTGAGTTTCCACGATTTTAACTTCAATCCGCGACTCCTTGATGGATTGGATGCCATGGGATTTTCCAAAGCTACCCCCATACAAGAGCAGGCTATTCCGGTAATTCTTGCAAAACACGATCTGATTGCTTGCGCACAAACCGGCACAGGAAAAACTGCAGCCTATGTGCTGCCCATTCTCAATAATATTGTTGCCTCAGAAAAACGACACTTAAATACTGTCATCATTGCGCCTACGCGTGAACTTGCTCAACAAATAGATCAGCAGATTGAAGGGTTTTCCTATTTTTTAGGTGTGAGTTCAATTGCGATTTATGGAGGTGGTGATGGCGCAACCTGGGATCAACAGAAGCGCGCCATGGAAGGTGGAGTTGATCTTATTATAGCAACACCAGGTCGCCTGATTGCTCAAATTGCCATGGGCACAATTAAATTTGATCATGTTGAACACTTGGTGTTAGATGAGGCTGACCGCATGCTCGACATGGGATTCTATGAAGATATTTTAAGAATTATTAAAGAACTTCCCGCAAATAGACAAACGCTTTTGTTTTCGGCTACCATGCCGCCAAAAATCAGAGCACTGGCTAATCGAATTTTAAAGAACCCAATCGAGATAAATATTGCCATCTCAAAACCAGCTGAAGGTATTTTGCAACAGGCTTACGTTGTGCATAACGAACAGAAGGAAAAGTTGATAGATCATCTGCTGAAGGAAAAGCAATTTAACAGTGTGTTGATATTTGCTTCAACAAAAGAGAATGTAAAAAAATTGGATCGCAATCTTCAGCGGTTGGGGTTACAAGCAAAGGCAATTCATTCTGATCTGGAACAAGTAGAACGCGAAAGTGTATTGCGTGAATTTAAAAACAAGAAACTTCCAATTATAATTGGAACCGATGTTCTATCACGAGGAATTGATGTAGAAGGAATTGACTTGGTTATCAATTTCGATGTGCCACCCGATCCGGAAGATTACATACATCGAATAGGCCGAACAGCACGCGCAGCAACAACCGGTACAGCCATTACATTTATTAATCAACTTGACCAACGCAAATTTTTTAGAATTGAAAGTCTAATTGGTAAGGAAGTACCTAAAATGCCTTTACCTGTTGAATTAGGAGCCGGTCCTGCTTATACACCAGAAGCGAGAACGAGTACCCAAGGTCAGGGAAATAATAGAGGTAATAATTCAGGGGTCAAGAATAAACCGTGGCGAGGCAAGCGTCCTGATCGTAAGCCTAAATCTTAATTTTGTGTGCTCTTAATGGTTAAAAAAACCTCGCGACTTAGTGCGCTTGAGGTTTATTGATTAAGGTAGAAATCATTTCACTAAAATAATTTCCATAGAAGGGGCCCACCCAATTCATGGCCATTACTTCTTCCTTTTCTACTTGATCGTAATGTTCATCTTCCGTTATGTAGCCAGCGTAATCGCCATTAAAGCTGGTTATAATTAGATGCTTATTATTGAATGCAGCAAGTTCGTTCAGTTTATGAGTAACTGAAAGTTCTCCTGAAAAATCGCATGGAGTTCCTATCAAAATAATATTGCCCAATTGAAGATACGTTAGCTCTCCTTGTAATGGGTCTAATAATGAATTAAAAATCCAATTACGAAGTTTCCATTTTTTTGTGATACGCAATTGCGATGGACCAAACTCAATTGGTATATGTGCGGCTCTGATTTCAATTGAATCGAAAGCTCGATCGTAACTAGCATTAAGGATTTTTTTGCTCAGCGCAACTCCGGCTTTACTAACTAAATCAAAGTCTGTGTCATCAATCCCGGCAAGCCGATGGCTACCGACCATGCCAGCCATAAACATACCTGACGAATTTTGTTGTTCTTCAATTTGATCAATCAGCGCGGCCGGATAATCCCCCGAAAGGGAAAGACTTTTTTTACTGATGCTTGTAGCATGTGCACTGAACGTAATTAGTTGGGTGGAACTACTATCATCAGCTACAATCTTTAACCCACGCAACCAACCGTCATGCGGAGCTCCTGCTACCAATCGGTTTGCTGCATATTCACTGGCATCAGTTTCCCAATAAGAAAGCCGTGCAGGTTTTAGTGTAGCGTCAATTGCTTTTATCTCTTCAACTAATTTTGCTGAAGTTTCATTTATCCAATCCTCCTCATAATTTCCAAGAATAAAATTACCAGCAGCACTATTATTCCATCCACCAATACCGTTGTGGGTATGCGTTGCACTAAAATATAGAAAAGTGTTTCCTGAAAGTTCTTTGCTTAATCGTTGTTGAACTTGTTGTTTTATTATTGGTGGGAATAGCAATAAATCTGCACTGATAAGATAACATGAAATGGATCCATTGTTTATACCGATTACACGGGCATAAAGCGAGTCGTGAACTGTTTCGAAATTATGACGCACTTTGTATCCGGCCATGGGCATAGGATGCTCAGGAGTAATGGAAACCTTTCCCCAGCCAGCTTTTAACTTACCCACTGCGGGATAGGAAGAAATGGAAAGGGTATCCAAATCTTTTTTCATTTGCTTATAAAAACTCTGTTCGGGTAATGGGGTGCGATCGATGGGTCCGATTAGTAAAAGCAAAGTTGTAACAATGGTTGCACAAATAATAAGGAGTCGTTTTAGCCACCGCTTCATCGATAAAGAATCATTTCGTTTTACTTTTCAATTATTGTAAACTCCGTTCTGCGATTCAATTGACGCCCGGCCCGAGTGCTATTATCAGAAATTGGTTTGTCGGGTCCGTATCCGGCAACGGTAATTCGTTCAGGATCGATACCCGCTTTAACTAAATGTTTTTTTACTGCATTGGCACGTCTGGCGCTCAGACTGACATTGTATGGATACGATCCCATATTATCAGTATGACCGCTTATTTCTACTTTAATCGATGCTGCAGTTTTCATTATCTGTTCGAGATAAAGTATATCGTCAAATGATTTTGGCATGTCGCTATCGTGACCAAAATAAACATTGAGCGTGCGTTTATAGTTTACTGCAATCTTGTCTAAATAAACAGTATCAGTCATCGCATTGGTTTGAAACTTATTTCCAAAATAATAAGACGATGAGTATGGAATGTATTCCGTACTTGAAACCTGAAGTTTGAATTTAGATGCCTTTCCATTTGGTTGTAAATTCATTTGATATGTTCCTGGTGCAATCTCTTTGAATAGAATCTCATCACCTTTTGCAGTAGCTAATTTTACACTTGCTTGCAGGGGTTGCCTTGAGCCTCCTTCGGCAACGAAGACAGTAAACACAATTGACTCAAAGCCACCAGTTTCAGCAATAACAGGGTTAGGTTTTGCCTCTGGCTTTGCTAAGGCGGGTAATTCATCTTCCATGGTTAACACGGCATCGGCAAAATCAGGTTGGGTATAAGTTGGTGCTTTCCAATTTCTGATATCTAATTTATAAATATCTTGTTCCCCAATTCCATCTTTTCTTACCGTAGAGATATAGGCAAAGTCTTCATCACGTGTAAGCACAATGTAGATGTCATTTTCAACCGAGTTAACAGGATAGCCCATATTAATTGGCTTTTCCCACAGATCCTTTTCAGTATTGTAAGTTGATCTATAAATATCAAGATCACCCATACCTGCATGCCCGTTGGAACTAAAGTAAAGAGTTTTGCCATTAGCAGAAATAAACACGCCATCTTCATCTAAATCAGTATTGATTATCTTGCCTAAGTTTTGTGTGTCGCTCCATTTACCTTTTGAATTTTTTGTAGCCACATAAATATCGGTTCCGCCATAGCCACCGGGCCGGTTGCTGGTAAAGAATAATTTTTGTCCATCGGCAGTAATAGTGGCAGAGTTTTCGATGTATTCCGTATTTATTTCTATCTCCTCAGGCCTTGTCCAGTTTCCATCAGGTTTCAGTGATGAGATAAGAATATCGCCTCCATTGCTGTCATAATATAAAAGCATTTCTTTTCCATCGGGCGATAGATTTACGCTGGCATTATGATAATTATTGTTGATTGAGCCAGCCAAATTGCGTGCAGGGGTCCATGCGCCATCTTGTTTGCGGCTATAAAAAATCTCTTCATAATACTCATTGTCTGCAGCTATTCGGTCGTTTGAATTTTCTTCGGGCCTGCGGGTTGTGAAAACCATAAATGTTTCATCGGCATTAATGGTTGGCGCATAGTCGGGCCATTCTGAGTTAATATTTTCGTCTAGCCTAGTCAAGGTTATGTCTACCGGTTGGCCAACCATGATTTTTGCATTATTACATTCAAAAATTTTTCTATTAACCTCGCTGATCTTTTTTGATTTTTCATAATCAAGCGATCGGGCAAGTAAACGGCTGTATCGGTTGTACAATAAAATAGCACTATCAAATTTTTCGGCATAGTGAAAGGCTTGACCTAAATAGTAAAGAATATCTTCATCAATTTTAGGATCTAGTGTGTAGGCATTTTTAAAATATTGTAGCGATTGTTCCTTGCGAACCGTTAGCATGATCGAGCGGCCTGTCATAAACTGAGCCTTGGCATTTTTGGGATTAGCTTTTGTTGCCAGCATAAACATTTCCGTAGCTTGCTTCCGGTGCGAATAATCGAAAACCTCCATCCCTTGGCGGTAATACTCCTCCGAAAGTGCAACAGAATCTTGTTGACTAAAAGCTTGAATAGAGCAAAGGAGGCTTAAAAAGAAAACAAATGGGCGCGGGGAGAAGGATGCCATAGAGGTAGATTTCAGGTCTTTAGGAGTCTTAAATTTATTGCTTTTTATCGAATCGTAAAGGCATTTAGGCAATGCCTGCGCAATTAATCTAGGCGGTGTGGCGGTACCGAGCTTCCCAGTCGCTCATCTCACGAATCATGGCCTCTTCTCGAGCAGTCAGTTTTTCCTGACTTTCTTCCATATGATGCTGTTCGGGTGATGCAAAGAATTGCAATCGGTACTTAAATAAAGTTTTACTACCAATGGCAATTTTTAAATCCCTTAGTGGAAGTTTATCATCTACCCAAATCATGATTAAATTACTTTCACCTGAACTTCCGGGTAAATAGGAAACGTCAGAATTTTTTAAGTTCTCGATTACTTCCTCTTGAAAATCTTTTTTTCCTGTAATGTATAATGTACTCCAAGCCATACTTTCTCTCTTAAGTGCGCATCGCGACCCACATACTATTTTGTCTTGTAAAGGATTGTCGGAACAAAACTCTGGCGCTGCGAATAGTTTAAAAAATAGTTACTTCGGTTGCGGCCAATGTGCTCACTGCGAACTGCCTATGTAACGAAGGTGCTTCATAATTAGTTGCGAAGATTAAATCTTTATATGAATAATTAAGTTCAAATTTAAACACTATAGGAATTATCGACTGCCTTCATTTGACCGATAAAGATTGAAATCGTATAATGAGCAATGCATAAAGAAACTGTGCGCGTGACAATCGAGGTAATTCATCAAGCCAAAGCTGGAAGCAGTCGCGCATTTGGAATTATTGTTGACGAGTATCAGACTTTTGCATACCGGGTAGCATTTCGGTTTGTTGGCCAAACTGCCGAAGCTGAAGACATTGTGCAGGAGAGTTTTATTAGTCTTTGGAATAATATCCATCGCTATCGAACGGAGATCAAGATAACAACATGGCTATACCGCATTATTGCTAACCGAAGCCTTGATTTTTTAAAATCATCTTCCGCAAAGCAGCGAAAGAATCACGTAGGTATGGAACTTGGAGATACACTTAAACAAGAGACTACACCAGTGAGTGAACTTGAAGGTAAAGAGCTAATGAACGCAATTACGCATGCCGCAGAGTTGTTGACGCCAAAGCAGCGTGCGGTATTTGTGCTGCGCGATTTGGAGGGACTAACTGTTGAAGAAGTGTGTGATGTGCTTTCTATATCTTCTGGTAATATGAAGAGCAATTTATACTATGCTCGGCAAGCTGTTAGCAAAACTTTGAAACCCTATTTTGAAACTAATAATTCAATTAAGCTATGAATTGCAAAAGCATTGAGGAATTAATTTTTCTATACAAAGAACTCAATAGCACGGAGAGGACTTTAGTGGATAAACATATTATTGGCTGTGCATCCTGTAAGGAACTCCTATTACAGATTAATCATCAACATCAATTAGTAAGCAAAGTGGCTGAAATACCTGTGCTGTCAGCTAATTATACGCTAATGAAATCGAGAATTTTGAAAGGTATTGAGCCGGACCCAAGAATCAATTTGCTTGATAAAATTTTGCTTCGTTTTGAGCACAGATGGTTACAATCAACAATGGCGATCGTGTCAATTATCTTAATTGGATTTTTTGCTTCTGAAGTTTTTTCTGTGGAAGATCTGAGATATAGCAACAAGCACCAGGCTAATGCACCCACTTTAAATACTCAACATTTTTTTCAAACCTATAAGAAGCGAAGAGAATCGCCCAAAACAATTTCGCTATATGATCAGACAAAAACAGGTGATTTTAAAATCAGCAAAAACTAGAATTATGAAGACTTGTAAACTAATAGTTACCCTTTCGGGAATTTTATTATTCCTTAGTTCGTGCGATCATTCCGTGTCCATGAAAACAATTGTTCATGAAGATGGATCATTAGATAAAACAATTGAATTGGAAACTGACTCAGTGGGGGCTAAAAACTTTATTGGAATTGGGTCGTCAACCAACTGGCTTGTTGCCAACAGATTAAAAGATACTCTAAAGAAAACTGATGATAAAAAGTTTATCACTACATACACCAGGCATTTCACCTCTGCATTGGAAGCAAATAAGGAATTAGCGACACCCAGCGATACAACATTTAGAATTAGAAGTGAGTTTGATAAAAAATTCAGATGGTTTTATACATACATTTCTTATTCAGATACCTATTTGGCTATCAATCGACTTAAGCATCCCACCACAGATTATTTTACGCAGGAAGATTATACTTTTATTGATCGATTGCCCGCTGAAGGCAAGTCGATCTCCAAAGCAGATAGTTTGTATTTAGATGGTTTGAATGATAAGATTTTTGAGACCTATGCTACCCGGGCAATCTTCGAAGAATATTATTCGCGGATGGTTAAGGTATTGGATGCTGGCACAAATAAATCATGGATTGATACCTTGAATAATCACAAAGAGAAATTGTTTGAATCTCTTAAAAATGAAAAAGACATGGAAGGTATCGCTTCCCTTTTTCCAATCTCAGGTATTTCAAATATTCCAATCTCGAAAGAACAATTAAAACAGATTGAGCTTGAAGTGGAAACGTTGACGGATTTTGCATCTACAGCCGGCAATGGAAAATATGTTCACCGAATAGATATGCCCGGTAAGGTTATTGATTCAAATGCAGATTCTGTGGCTGGTAATGTAGCTTACTGGCAGCCCAGTGCTACAAAATTTTTGTTGAAAGATTATAAGATGGTTGCTGAATCGCGCCAATTAAATAGTTGGACTGTAATCGTCTCTATAGGGTTTATAGTGCTATTCATTGCAATTCTGATAAGAAGTAAAAGCAGGTTTTAAACTTCCCAAAATATTGATGTCGATTCCCAAAATAGGATACACATCTATGCCTAACCTTCATTTTTGAAGAATTTAGGCTATATTTCTGCAGGCACGATTATCCCTTTATGGGTAATCATGAAAAAGAAAGTAGTTATTGCAATTTTTGAAACTGACCCTTTAAACCGGTTTATTTATCAAAAGATGTTAGAGCCTCAGCGCGATAGAGTTTCGTTCCACATATTCAATTCTGCTGAAGAAGGATTGGGAAAAGCTGCAGAATTGGCTTGTGATGTTGCCTTTATTGATATGCACATGCATGGTAAATTCTTTGGTGGGCTCGATATTGTAAAAAAATTAAAAATGATATCTGACCAAACTACCATGATTGCTATGACAACCCTAATTCAAGATGGCGATGTTGAGCGGGCAACTTCCGGTGGGTTTTTTAAATGCACGGAAAAGCCATTGCCTTTTTTCGATCTTGATAAATTATTGGTTGGAATAATTGATATATAAATTTGAAAAACCTGTTGAGGCATGAAATGTACTACCGGCAAGAGATCCTATATTACCAGTCATCTTGCCGAAGATGCCTTGGTTGAAGCTCATATCAATTTTGATTACCGAGCTGGTGGCGGTCCCATTGCTATTTATGCTTGTGGCGAGTGCGGAGCATACCATCTTACTTCTCAGGGAACAATGAATGAAAGGCTTGCGGGGTTGATGGAGGATGGATCTATTCAAAAACAAAAGGAAGCTGCCCAATGGCAGCAGAAATTCAACAAGGTTAGGTAAATAGCACTTTTTCAATTTCGTTAGGGGACTCAAAGAAATTTCAATAAATTTCAACTCACATCCACGGCTCCCAATGAAAAAAATCTTTTTCTTCTTTCTTATATCATCACCACTCTTTGCTCAAAAATTTACAGCAGAAGAGCTTACTCAATGGCGAAATCAATCTAAGCAAGTAACGATTATACGCGATACCTGGGGCATTCCACATGTTTATGGAAAAACTGATGCTGATGCCGTGTTTGGATTTCTTTATGCGCAATGCGAAGACGATTTTGAACGGGTTGAAATGAACTATATAACTGCTGTAGGTCGCCTTGCCGAAGCAGAAGGTGAAAGCAAACTCTATCATGATTTACGAACAAGACTTTTTTATGATTCTGTGCAAGCAGTTACCAACTATGGCGATAGCCCGGCATGGCTTAAACGATTGTGCGATGGATTTGCTGCCGGAGTTAATTACTACCTATACACACATCCACAAGTAAAGCCTAAGTTGCTAACTCGCTTTCAACCCTGGATGCCGTTTCTTTTTAGTGAAGGAAGTATTGGTGGTGACATTGAATCAATTTCGGTAAACAAGCTGAAAGAGTTTTACGGAAGTGGTGATGTGGTTTTTGAAAGGGAAGAAGTAGACCATAATGATCAAGAACCTGAGCCACGCGGCTCCAACGGCTTTGCCATTGCCCCATCGCGCAGCGCGACAGGAAACGCACTCTTACTAATTAATCCACATACATCTTTTTATTTTAGGCCTGAGGTGCATGTAAATAGTGATGAAGGCTTAAATGCTTATGGCGCAGTTACATGGGGTCAGTTTTTTGTTTATCAAGGCTTTAATGAGCATTGCGGCTGGATGCACACCTCTGGCCAAGCAGATGTAATGGATGAGTATTTGGAAACTACACTTAAACGAAACGACTCTTTGCTTTACAAATATGGAACGGAGTACCGAGCCGTAACTTCTAAAAAAATTAAACTGGCATATAAGGATGGAGATAAGAAGAGTTATAAAGAATTCACAGCCATGTTTACACATCATGGACCTGTGGTGGCAAAAAGCAATAACCACTGGGTAACGCTTTCCATGATGGTAGAGCCATTGAAAGCATTGACGCAGTCCTATCAGCGCACAAAATCAAAAGGGTTAGAGGATTACAAAAAAACGATGGAGTTAAAAGCTAACTCCTCAAACAATACTGTATTTGCTGATGGCGAAGGAAACATTGCTTATTGGCATGGCGATTTTATTCCCAAAAGAAATATTGCTTTTGATTGGACTAAGCCATTAGATGGAAGTATTCCTGCTACTGATTGGCAAGGCCTGCATGAAGTGTCGGAAATTGTTCATTCATATAATCCCGCAAGCGGTTGGATACAAAATTGTAACTCAACACCCTTTACTGTAGCCGGTGAGTTTAGCCCAGATGAAAGTAAATTTCCAACATACATGGCACCAGATGTGCAGAACGCAAGAGGTATTAACGCTGAGCGAGTTTTAAGACGAGAGTCTGCATTTACGCTTGACAAACTAATAGCTGCCGCCAACGACCCCTATCTTGCTGGGTTTAAAGAATTAATACCAGCGTTGGTTTCTGCTTATAAGTCGACAAATGATCCTCTATTAAAATCAAAATTAAAGGAACCTATTTCAATGCTGGCAACTTGGAATCTAGCCTATGGCATAAAGTCAATACCAACAACATTAGCAATTTATTGGGGGCAAGAGTTGCGTAAACAAATTTCATCACGCATTCCAACAGGAAGTGATCAGTTATCAATTATTAAGTTAATGGTAACAGAAAGTTCGGATGCAGAGAAGCTTGAAGCACTTGAAAAAATAATGGACGAGCTTCAACTTGACTTTGGCACGTGGGCGGTTGCCTGGGGCGAGGTTAACAGATTTCAGCGTTTAACCGGAAACATTAATGAAGTGTATAGTGATGTTAAACCAAGTTTGCCGGTTGGTTCCGCCTCATCTTTTTGGGGATCGCTTGCAGCGTTTGGCAGTCGTAAATTTCCAGGAACAAACAAAATGTATGGCTATGTGGGCAATAGTTTTGTTGCTGTGGTTGAGTTTGGCAAAGAGGTGAAGGCTAAATCTGTATTAGCAGGCGGCAATAACAGAAATCCTTCGTCACTGCATTTTCAAGATCAGGCATTGTTATATAGTCAAGGTAAGTTTAAAGATGTGTGGTTCTATAAAAAGGATGTTGTGAAACATGCTGAACGCACTTACCATCCGGGCGATAAAAAGTAATTATGCAATCAAAATCAATAATCATAGGCACGCCCCTTAAACCATCAGCAATTAAGGTAATGCTGCTGGGTTCGGGTGAGTTGGGTAAAGAAGTAGCGATTGAGTTTCAGCGTTATGGCGTTGAGGTAATAGCGGTTGATCGCTACGATAATGCACCGGCCATGCAAGTGGCGCATCGGTCGTATACTATTTCAATGCTTGATGGAATAGCACTCAGGCAGATTATTGAAAAGGAGCGACCCCATTACATAGTACCCGAAGTTGAAGCGATCAATACGGATACCTTGGTTGAATTAGAAAATGAAGGGGTTAACATTATCCCAACGGCAAATGCAGCGCGACTCACTATGAATCGCGAAGGCATAAGAACTCTTGCTTCTGAAAACCTTAACGTAAAAACTTCTCCCTATCAGTTTGCCAGCACCAAACAAGAATTTATAAAATCTGTGCAGGCTATTGGATTTCCTTGCGTGATTAAACCGATTATGAGTTCTTCAGGTAAAGGACAAAGTGTTGTTAAAGGCGAAGCGGATACTGACCACGCGTGGAATTATGCGCAAGAAGGCGGGCGCACTGGAGGTGGGAAAGTAATTATTGAAGGCTTCGTGGATTTTGATTATGAGATAACTCTGTTAACCATCAAACATAAAGATGGGGTTTCTTTTTGTGAACCTATCGGTCATAGGCAAGAGCATGGCGACTATCAGGAATCATGGCAGCCACATCCAATGAGTGAAGTAGCACTTCGTGAGGCACAATACATAGCCAAGCAAGTTGTAAATGCATTAGGCGGCCGCGGAATTTTTGGAGTAGAATTTTTTGTAAAAGGAGATGAGGTCTTTTTTAGCGAGCTATCGCCCAGGCCGCACGATACAGGCATGGTTACCATGATCTCGCAAGATCTTTCAGAATTTGCGTTGCATGTTCGAGCTATCCTTGGGCTGCCAATTCCTGTTATCAGGCAATTAGGACCATCGGCCTCTTCTGTTATTTTGGTGAAAGGAGTTTCAACAGATATTACTTACTCAGGTATTGAGCATGCATTACAAGAACCCGACACTCAACTTCGTTTGTTTGGTAAGCCCGAAGTAAATGGTGAGCGCAGAATGGGTGTTTGTCTTGCAAAAGGAAAATCTATTGAAGAAGCTAGAGCCAAAGCAAATAAAGCATCGGCCGGCATCACGTATCTTCTATAACATTACACTTCTTCTTTAACTACAATTTTTTCAATGGTATCGTCTGTGCGGATTTGATCAATTATGTCCATGCCATCGTATACTTTACCAAAAACTGTGTGATTACGATCTAAGTGTTTTGTGTTCTCACGATTATGGCAGATAAAGAATTGCGAGCCACCGGTGTTTCGTCCGGCATGGGCCATTGAAAGTACACCACGATCGTGATATTGATTGTCACCAGTAAGTTCGCATTGGATTGTATAACCAGGGCCACCATTTCCTATTCCATTTGGGCAGCCACCTTGAATCATAAAATTAGGAATGACGCGATGAAAGGTTAGTCCATCATAAAAGCCTTTCTTGGCTAAGTCGGTAAAGTTTTTCACAGCAATAGGAGCATCAGCTTCGAAAAATTTAACTTTCATGATTCCCTTATTGGTATGTATTTCGGCTGTTTGCATAGGTTATAATTTGGCGCAAATAAAATGAGATTCTCTTAGTCTTCAAAAGATAATGGCTATAAATAAAAATAGACAGCATTGACTGTCTATTTTTATTTGCACATCTACCTGACACTGAGTCGGGAAGCGTTTTGATTAAATTTTGCCAGATAATTCTTTGCTAGCTTTGAATTTAGCAACTTTCTTAGCTTTAATCTTAATGGTTTCACCTGTTTGAGGATTGCGACCTTTGCGGGCAGCTCTTTTCGAAACAGAGAAAGTACCGAAGCCAACAAGGATAAGCTTGTTACCTGACTTAAGGGTTTTAGTTACACCTTCCATGAAAGATCCAAGGGCGGCAGTAGCTTGTACTTTAGTGATGCCAGCATCTTCGGCAATCTTGCTAACTAATTCAGCTTTATTCATAATGTGTTTGATAGGGTTTAAATACAAGGCGCAAATTTAGATTCTTTTTGATTTAAAAAAATTTTTTGAAAGGTTTCTCAACGAAGTTATTTGTGAAAAGCTCAATGTTTATGAGGGTTTCCGTTGATTGATCAACATGAAATTAGGTTATAACCAACTGTATTGATAACTTGAAAGTGATTGTCGTAAACTTCTAATTCTGAAATGATTACTAATTTTTTTCTTGCGCTTATTTTAACTATTTTCAATCAGCATGATGTGCCCTACAAGGCTTCGGATGAGTTTGAATTGAAAGTGAATTATATTTTTAAAGATCGCCCTCCAATAGATAGGCAAATAGTAATAAATGACGATCTAGCCAGAGCTTCATCGGGGCCGCTCGCTTACCTTATGCTAGAAATTAAGGTGCTTGCTGTCTCTAACCAAGAATATAAAATACGGGTTGTTGATAACAACGGTAACCCTGTATTCAATCGCAAAGCAGCGGTGGGAACTATTATAAAAATAGATTGGGGATACACCGAGGATATTAAAGAGAAATTATCGCCTCATGAGTTTACAGTATTTTTTAACAACTCAGACAAAAAACCTGTTAGTAAGATCTATATGACTATACAGGACGATGGCATTTTTTTGGTGAATGGTGAGAAGCATGGTAAATTTTAGTTTTAAGTTCCGCTAATACCGCGAGGATGCCGTTCATTCATCCAATCGGGTGGATAATTATTTTTTTCTTTATTTCACACGTTAAAATCAAAACCATGCGATTAATCTTTTTTTTAACAATACTTTTCGGCTCATCCTTTTCATACGCTCAAAACAAGCAACCCGGTTCTTCCGAGATAAAATTGAAACTTAAAAAGTTAAATTTTCTTGGATCGGTATTATATGTAGCGGCTCATCCCGATGATGAAAACACCCGAGCAATCACCTATCTGGCTAATGATCGGTTAGCATCAACAGCCTATTTATCTATGACGCGCGGAGATGGTGGTCAAAATTTAATTGGCCCTGAGATTGGTGAATTATTAGGGCTTATCCGCACGCAAGAATTATTGGCCGCAAGGCGAATTGATGGCGGACAACAATTCTTCACGCGAGCGATTGACTTTGGTTTTTCTAAGAACTATCAGGAGACCTTGGCGATTTGGGGCAAAGAGGAAATTCTTTCGGATGTAGTTCAGATAATTCGTCAGTTTAAACCTGATGTTATCCTTACACGCTTTCCTCCGGATGAACGCGCTGGCCATGGCCACCATACTTCATCGGCTATTCTTGCGCAAGAAGCATTCGATATTACAAATGATCCAACTAAATTTCCTGAGCAAGTTAAAACTTTTGGTTTGTGGCAGGTGAGTGCATTGTACACCAACACCGGCCGCTGGTGGAATCAAACAATTAATGAAAGTACGCCTGGCATCGTCACCATGAATGTAGGAACCTACAATCCGCTACTTGGAAAATCTTATTCAGAAATTGCAGCCCAAAGTCGCACCTCTCATAAAAGCCAAGGCTTTGGGTCAGCAGGAAGTCGTGGTGATGAACTGGAGTTTTTTGAATTCGTAAAAGGCGACAAAGCCAATAAAGACATTTTCGATAATATAAATACAACTTGGTCTCGCGTTAAAGGCAGTGAGAAAGTTCAGCAACTTGTATCAAAAGTTATTTTGGAATTTAATGAAGAAAATCCTGCGCTAAGTGTTGCGGCACTTCTTGAACTTCGAAAGCAGATTAACCTGCTGGAAAATTCTATATGGAAAACCCGAAAGACCAATGAAGTTGATCAACTGATTCGTGATTGTGCGGGACTATACCTTGAAGTGAAAACCGATAATTACATGGTTGCGCCAGGCCAGCCAGTAAGGTTATCAGTTGAAGTTATCAATCGTTCGGCAGCTTCCATCTCACTAAATAAAATTTCAAGCAAGGCGCTTAATCTTGACTCAACACTTTCACTTTTGCTCGTAAACAATTCATCACATACATTTAAGTCAACAAAATCAATTAACCCCGATGCTTCCTATTCATCGCCCTATTGGTTAAAAGATTCGCACCCGATTGGGTTATTTACTGTGAATGATAAATCATTAATTGGAAAACCAGAGAATGGTGCAGCGATGAACGTTGAAGCAGAATTTTCTTTTCAAGGTGAAAAGTTAACGATAAATGCGCCCGTGATTTACAAATGGACAGACCCGGTGCGAGGCGAATTGATGCGACCGGTTGAGATAGTGCCGCCCGTGTTTGTGAATTTTCCGCAGCCGGTATTAATTTTTAAAGACCAATCGCCTCAAGCAATATCTGTGTTGGTGAAGTCCGCATCTCAGAAAAAGATTTCAGGAAACTTAAAATTAGATTTGCCTGCCGGATGGACGTGTGAGCCAGCAACAATACCTTTTGAATTATCAAAGTTAAATGAAGAGAAGTCACTTACATTCAGTGTGGTGGGAAGTAAAACAGAAATTGATGGCACTATTCGCGCGGTAGCCGAGATTGATAATAAATCTTTTTCGTACTCACTTCACCAGATAAACTATGATCATATTCCTGTGCAAACCCTTTTGCCCGAAGCTAAAGTAAGGGCACTAAGAATCAACATTAATAAGGAAGGATCTGTTATTGGTTATATAAAAGGAGCGGGTGACGATATTCCGGCAAGTCTTAGAAACCTCGGCTACGAAGTTTGGGAAATGAAAAACGAAGAGGTAACTGAAGCCAATCTAAAAAGAGTAAATGCTGTGGTGTTAGGAATCAGATCATTAAATACTAATGAACGCATTGGTTTTATAATGCCAACACTTTTAAACTACGTTGAGAAGGGCGGAACCTTGATTGAGCAATACAATACCAATAACGGTTTTGAAATGGATAAAGATAAAATAGCGCCATATCCGATAACGCTTTCGCGCGATCGGGTTACCGAGGAAAAGAGTGAAGTGCGAATTTTGAAGCCGGATCATCCTGCGCTTAATTATCCAAATAAAATTACGGCAAAAGATTTTGAAGGCTGGGTGCAGGAGCGAGGTCTCTATTTTCCATCAGCCTGGAGCGATAAGTATGACGCCTTGCTTTCCATGAATGACGCAGGCGAACCTGCACGAAATGGAAGTTTGTTAGTTGGTAAATTTGGTGAAGGTCATTTTGTATATACTGGGCTCTCATTCTTTAGAGAATTGCCAGATGGAGTTCCGGGCGCTTATAAATTGTTTGCTAACCTTGTCTCTTTAAGTAAACAAAAGCCCTTGCCAAAAGAAAAAATTAAAGTAAAAAAATAATGGTTGACGAAATAGAACCGAAGCCACCAATTTTTGCAAAGTGGCGTAATTGGTATTGGTTTGTTATGCTGGTATTAGCAGCACAAATCTTAGTTTATTTATTTATTACAAATTTGTTTCAATGAATTCTATTGATTGGATAATATTATTTACCACACTCGCCCTTATTGTGGCTTACGGAACCTGGAAGAGTCGTGGAAGTAAAGATATTGACGGCTATTTATTAGGAAACAAAAGTTTGCCCTGGTGGAATGTTTGCTTGTCGATTATGGCCACGCAAGCAAGTGCCATTACATTTCTTTCTACTCCCGGCCAGGCTTACGAAGATGGCATGCGGTTTTTACAATTTTATTTTGGCTTGCCGCTGGCTATGGTAATTCTTAGCATCACGGCAGTTCCCTTATATCATAAATTGAAAGTTTATACTGCGTATGAATATTTAGAGACTCGCTTCGATTTAAAGACCCGATCTCTGGCAGCTTTTTTCTTTTTGATGTTACGTGGTTTATCTGTTGGGATTACCATTTATGCACCTTCATTAATTCTATCAACTATACTGGATTGGAATATTAATCTAACAACAATTTTTATTGGATCGCTGGTGATGATCTATACGGTGAGCGGTGGAACTAAGGCCGTGAGTATGACTCAGAAATATCAACTCACTATTATTATGGCAGGGATGATTATTGCTGGCCTCACGGCATTTAAAAAACTGCCTAATGATATAACTTTTACTGAAGCATTTCAGTTGGCTGGTGAAATGGGTAAAATGAATCTGATCAATCTTTCGTTTGACTTGAGTGACCGCTACAATATTTGGTCGGGCTTGATTGGTGGGTTGTTTTTGTTTCTATCATATTTTGGTGCCGATCAATCGCAGGTAGGACGTTACCTGGGTGGTAAGTCTGTAACGGAAAGCAGATTAGGTTTGCTTTTCAATGGGCTTTTAAAAGTGCCTATGCAATTTGTTATTCTTTATATTGGTATTCTGGTATTTGTGTTTTATCAATTTAATCAGGCACCTGTCTTTCATAATCAATCGTTGAAAGATAAGGCCATGCAAACAGAATATGCGGGTGCAATCACAAAGCTGGAAAGCGAATACAACAAAGTATTCATTGATAAGAAATTAGAAGCGGAGAATTTAATAGGAGCCATTCGTCAGGATAACCCTGCCTTGATTGAACAAAGCCGGCAATCCATTGAGCGGATTCAGCAAAGTGAAAAAGTAATCCGCTCACAAGTTAAAGAACAGATTGCTACTGCAATTCCTGGTGCAAATACATTGGATAAAGATTATGTGTTCATCACTTTTGTAATGACCTATCTTCCACATGGACTGATTGGGTTATTATTGGCAGTGGTTTTTTCAGCAGCCATGTCGTCAACCGCATCTGAACTTAATGCCTTAGCATCAACCACAACGGTGGATATTTACAAACGCTCGATTAACCCTAAGGCCGAGGACTATCATTATGTAACGGCATCAAAATGGTTTACAGCAGGCTGGGCTGTTTTTGGGATGTTGTTTGCTTCCATTGCAAATCAGGCTGAGAACTTAATTCAGTTTGTAAATATTGTTGGCTCTATATTTTATGGAACGATACTTGGAATTTTCTTGTCGGCATTTTATCTAAAGTACATTAAGTCAAATGCGATATTTTTTGCGGCCATCATTGCTGAGGGAGTAATTGTGTACTGCTACTTCTTTACCAAGATTGCATTTTTACTTTATAATATTATTGGCTGCCTAATTGTGGTGGTGCTGGGATTTATCTTTCAATATTTCGAAAATCAGAAAATAAAAAAAGCATCCCAATAACTTTGGGATGCTTTTAAAAAAATCTTTTGAAAGGTTATTTCAAAGACTTCTGAAGTTCTTCATTCATCATTTGATAGTCGCGGTTGTTAGCAGTTTTTGCTGCTTCCCACGATATTTTTGATGTAGCAAGTGCTCCGGTTTTATCACCAAGGCCCTTTTGAATTCTTGCCTTCTGATACAGTATGTAAAAGGCAGGATTTGCTTCAACGGCTTTATTAACCCACTCAAGTGCCTGCTTCAAGTCTTTACCATTCTCAAGGTAATAAACAGCTGCATTGAAATAGTTGTTAGGATTTACTTTAGTAGCAGCCTCAATAGACTTCATCACTTTTGCATCGTAGTCAACCGCTATAGTAAATTTCACGGAAGTGTTTTCCCAGGCAATTTGGACTTTTGCTGTTTTGCTATCAGCAGCAATGTCACCAATGTTGATGGTTAGCGTTTCAATCTTCTCCGCTAATTTCTCTGACTTCACTTTAAAGTTTGCTGCTTCTTTTGTTTTGTCATAGTCACCAGTGTTTCCGCCTAAAGATAAATCCTTATATAATGAAACAGTCCATTCCGTTGCGTTGGGCCAAGTGAAAATTAAGTATTCGCCTTTTGGTATCGATATGCCTTCAACCTTAACATCATCGCTAAAGGAAATTTTTGTCCCTGCATTAGCACCTGTTCTCCAGATTGTGCCATGTGGATACATTACATCCTTTTCACCAAAAACTTTTCTGCCCTTTAGACTAGGCCGCGAGTAATCAATTTTAACATCAGTTAATCCAACTACGGTTGATACCGATGCGGCAGGACTTGGCTGCGGTGTTTGAATCTGGGCATTAGCAACAAAGCCAATAGCCATTAATAAAAGTAATAGTGTGTTCTTCATATTATAATTTTAATTTTAGGTTCCAAAAATAGAACCATTTTACACGGTAAGCAAAGTCATAAACTGAAACACAACGGTGTCACTTCCAAAAGCATTCTATCTTCGTAAAAATGTGGTTCTTATTGCCAAAGAACTTCTTGGCAAATCACTACTTACCTGCATAAATGGGCAGATTACCGGTGGGCTGATTGTTGAAACGGAAGCTTATTCGTATCGGGAACGAGGTTGTCATGCTTATATGGGTAAAATGACTACACGAAATCGAGTTATGTTTGAAGAGGGTGGTGTTGCTTATGTTTATTTATGTTATGGCATTCATAATTTATTCAATGTTGTAGTTAATGGAAAAGATAAACCGGAAGCCGTGCTTGTTCGTGCGCTGCAACCAATACAAGGCGAAGATGTTATGAAAAGACGAATGCGTGCATCTTCGATTAAGCGGATTACATCAGGGCCAGGTAAACTAACGAAAGCATTGGGTATTGACGGAAGTTGTAATGGAAATGACCTATCAAGTTCCGAACTTTGGATTGAAGATGGAATCACTATTCGAAAGAAAGAAATAGTATCAGCACCCAGAATTGGTATTGATTATGCAGGGGAGGATGCAAAACTTCCGTGGCGATTTTTTATTAAAGACAATGGATGGGTGAGCAAAATGTAAACTCTTGCAGAAAAGTTAATTCAATATTTTAAAACCTATTATCAGTGAATCTGTGGCTTAACATATTATTTTGTAATCTTGAAGTTGATCTGAACACATGAAATTTTATTTGTTTCTTTTTCTCAGTATTTCTATTTCTGCTTTTTCCCAAAGCAATGATCCGTTGGCTTTGATTAACTCACCTTACGATGAACAAAATCCGGTGATGAGTCCAGATGGTAAAACTCTTTTTTTTACCATAGCCAATCATCCTGATAATGTAGGCGGAAAAAAAGATCCCGGTGATATCTGGATGTCAATAAATTTGGGCGATAATTGGTCGGCTCCGGTTCATGCTGGTTCAGTACTTAACAATCGCGATTACAATGGCGTTGCCGGCATTAGTATGGATGGAAATGAATTATACTTGTTGAGCCATTATTCAAGCAATGGCGATCCAATTCGCACGCAAGGAATTTCTGTTTCCCGGCAAACGGGTAATGGATGGTCAACACCGCAAAATATTTCTATTCCTTATTTTATGAACCGGTCTTCTTTTCTGACTGGACAATGGAGTAACGAGTTCTTTGTATTTGCTGCAGAATCTTATAACACGCTTGGCGCGGAAGACATATACGTTAGCTTCAATCGTTCGGGCCGTTGGACGGAGCCTATCAACTTAGGGAGCAGCATCAATACTAATTTTCAGGAAAGTAGCCCAACCTTATCAGCCGATGGTCGACAACTTTATTTTTCTTCCAATGGCAGGCGCGGTGGCTTGGGTAGTTTTGATGTCTATGTTTCGGTTCGGTTAGATGATAGCTGGACGAATTGGTCAACACCCGTCAATCTTGGGCCACTCATTAATTCAGAAGGGCGCGAACTCTTTTTTCGAAGATATAATGTTCAGCAATTTGCACTTTATACAACAACCCAAAATAGTGATGGCTATGGTGATATCCGCATTATTAAAGATAGCCTTTCAACAGCACTGCCAGTTGATACTGTTTTGAAAATTGTTGAAGTAAAACGCGACAGTTATAGCTTGTCGGATCAGAAGGTAAAAATTACGGGCAGAGTAACGAATTCTAAAACAGGTGAAGGGGTAACCGCCAGAATACTGTTTCGAGCAGATTCATTGTACTCAACCACTAGCAGCCGTGATGGCAGTTATGCCCTTATTGTTCCATCAACCAAAATCTATTCCATAGAAGTAGATGCAAAAGCGTTTGTAAACATTTCAGAAAGATTAGATATACACACGTTTGAAATGAATACCCTTGAAATGAATTTTAAACTGCAACCTGTTGAAGTAGGAGCCGTAGTGAATTTAAAAAGTGTTCTGTTTGAATTAGGTAAAACAAATCTGTTGAAAGAATCTTTTGAGGAGTTAAATGTGGTGGTTGATTTCCTTAACGCAAACCCATCGGTTGTTATTGCGCTCGAAGGTCACACAGACAACCGAGGTGATGTGAAAAAGAACTTAGAGCTTTCACAACAACGAGTTGACAAAATAAAGAGCTACCTGATCACTAAGGGCATTAACCAAAGAAGAATAAAAGGGAAAGGTTATGGTGGCTCAAGGCCAATTGCTACAAACGATTCCGAAGAAGCGCGAAGATTAAATAGGCGCGTGGAGTTTCGGATTTTGAAGAATTGATTAGCAAAACGTCACGAATACTTGAATATAGTTAAACAAGATCATGACCCTTCCGCTAAAGCGGTTGATCAAGGATGAACTCGCTCATACTGGAAGTAATGACTAAAGTAATTTGCTTACGGATTTAAATTCTTGAAAAGAATAGAAGTCACTTATCCCTTAGCCGTCCTTTCTATTTCTTTCAAATTCTCCAGCTTCTTGTTTCTTAAAAATCCATTGATGTCTTCAAAGTGTTCGCGAACGCGCTTGTTCCCAAATTCAAATACTTTTTTGGCTAAGCCATCAAGAAAATCGCGATCGTGAGAAACAAGAATGAGGGTACCATCAAACGCCAACAACGCATCCTTTAAAATATCTTTTGTTTTAATGTCTAAGTGGTTGGTAGGTTCATCAAGAATAAGCAGGTTGACAGGCTGCAAAAGTAATTTCAACATTGCAAGTCGAGTTTTTTCACCACCCGATAATACTTTCACTTTTTTGTCGATGTTATCGCCACTAAACATAAACGCACCCAACATATCTTTAATTTTTGTGCGGATGTCACCCTGTGCAATTTGATCGATGGTATCAAAAACGGTTAGCTCAACATCTAAACGCGATGCTTCATTTTGTGCAAAATATCCAATCATGGAATTATGACCGAGTTGCATCTTACCTTCAAAATCTATTTCGCCCATCATAGCCTTTATCATGGTGGATTTACCTTCGCCATTCTTTCCAACAAAAGCTACCTTTTCGCCACGGGCAATGGTGAGTGATGCGTTTTGAAATACAACATGATCGTCATACTTCTTAGTTAGCTCTTCAACGATTACCGGATAATTTCCTGAACGCGGAGCGGGAGGGAACTTAAGATTTAAAGAAGAGGTATCCATTTCATCTACCTGAACGATCTCAAACTTCTCGAGCATTTTTACGCGTGACTGAACTTGTAGGGTTTTAGAATATGTTCCTTTAAAGCGATCTATGAATCCCTGAATATCGGCAATCTCTTTTTGCTGATCTAAAAAATGCTTTTGTTGTTGCTCGCGTCTTTCTTTTCGTAATTCCAGGTAGTGCGAGTAGTTCGTCTTGTAATCATAAATCCTACCCATTGTTACTTCAATGGTGCGATTGGTGAGGTTGTCAACGAATGTTTTATCGTGGCTAATTACGATCACCGCTTTGGCACTAGTCTTTAAAAAATCCTCCAGCCACTGCACAGACTCAATGTCCAGGTGGTTAGTCGGTTCATCTAATAAAATAAGATCAGGTTTTTGCAAAAGAATTTTTACCAGCTCTATACGCATTCGCCAGCCTCCGCTAAATTCGCTTGTTGATCGGGTGAAATCACTGCGAAGAAATCCTAAACCCATTAAGGTTTTTTCTATCTCGGCATCGAAATTAATTTCTTCAATGGAGTAGTACTTTTCACTTAACTCCGAAACCTGCTCTATAATTTTCGAATATTCATCTGATTCATAATCGGTGCGGGTTTCTAATTGATGGTTCAATGCATCAATCTCCTTTTTCATGTTCAGGATTTTTGAGAACGCTTTAGAGGCTTCTTCAAAAACAGTACAATTATCTTCCGTAAGCAAGTGCTGTGGCAGGTAGGCAATCACAGCATCCTTAGGAGCCGATACTTTGCCTCGCGTAGGTTTACTAACTCCGGCAATTATTTTCAAGAGCGTTGACTTGCCCGCACCATTCTTACCCATTAAAGCAATGCGATCATTTTCATTGATATTAAAGGTGATGTTGCTAAACAGGGCTGATCCACTAAACTCAACACTTACAGAATCGACAGAAATCATAGGTTCAAAAATAAGGGTGCAAATATATGTATTTGTTGCTTTGTAAGGGCTCGGTTAGATTGAGTTCTCCAAACAAACTTTACTTGAAAATGAAATAGTTGTTGGACAACTATTCAAAACGCAATAGCTTGCGCATGCCACACCATCTTTTAAAATTTAAATGCTTCTTAAAATAGTTAACGTCAGCCGCACCAATGGAAACGATTTCGCTCTCGGCAAGGTCAATTTTATTCTACAAAAGAATGGTCGTGTGGCTCTTGCGGGAGAAACCGGTTCCGGCAAAAGCACATTGCTTAAAATAATTGGTGGCTTGCTGGATGCGGATACGGGCGAAGTGATTTTTCGAAATAGAAAAGTGCTTGGACCCAGTCAACAGTTAGTTCCGGGGCATCCAGAGATTGCATACTTATCGCAGCATTTTGATCTACCAAAATTTTTGCGCGTTGAACAAGTGCTGTCCTACGCTAATTCACTTTCAAGAAAGCAAGCCGATGAAATTTATTCTGTCTGTCGCATTGAGCATTTGTTAATGCGAAAAACAGATGAGCTTTCCGGTGGCGAACGGCAGCGCATCGCCATTGCACGATTGTTAATTACAAAGCCAAAATTGTTGTTGTTGGATGAACCCTATTCAAATCTTGATAGTGTTTTAAAGAATATTCTAAAATCAGTTATTCAGGAAATTGGCACTAAGCTAAACCTTAGTATTATTTTGGTTTCACACGACCCTGCCGATACGCTTTCTTGGGCTGATCAGATTATAGTTTTAAAAGAGGGAAAGATCGTGCAGGATGGAAGTCCCAAAGAGATTTACGAAAATCCGGTAAACGAATATGTGGCCGGACTTTTTGGAAGCTATATGTTATTATCGCCAGTTGCTTTAAAAGCATTTGGTAAGGCAAGTAAAACTGCGCAAATCATTCGCCCCGAAAATATTGAAGTAAGTAAAACCAAGGCGAAGGCTAACTCCGGCAAAGTATTGTCAGTTGTGTACTACGGTACGCACTACGAAATAGAAATCAAAGTTGGTAAATGGAAGTTGTTGGCCAACACTAAAGAAAATCAGTTTGTAATTGGCGATAAAGTTAAAGTTAAGATATCAAATTGAATATGAAAACCGAATACGATGTGATAGTGGTGGGAGTTGGCTCAATGGGCTCGGCTTCATGCTATCATCTTGCAAGCAGAGGATTAAGTGTATTAGGACTTGACCAATTCAATAGTCCACACGATCAAGGCTCGCATGCCGGGCAAAGTCGCATCATTCGCAAAGCATACTTTGAGCATCCCGATTATGTTCCTTTATTAGAGAAGGCTTATTCAAACTGGCGAGATGTTGAAAGTAAAACGGATAAACAGATTTATTTTTCAACCGGACTTCTTTATGCGGGTAAACCCGATCAGGTTTTAATTAAGGGAGTTCACGAATCGGCAAACAAATACAATATAAATATTGAGTCGCTGTCAGCTTCAGAGGCTAAATTAAAATTCCCCAGGTTTGCTATTCCTTCCGATTATGAAATTTTGTTTGAACCGGATGCTGGCTTTGTTACGCCTGAGCGCGCTATCGCAACCTACATTGAGTTAGCCAAAAAATCGAGCGCTGAAATTCATTCAAATGAAAAAGTAATTTCATGGAATAGAGTAGGAGTGAATACTATTAAAGTTGCAACCGACAAAAGTTTATATACGTGTAAAAAAATAATTTTTACTGCGGGCGCCTGGACAGAAAAATTAATTCCTTCACTAAAGAAGAGTCTAAATGTTACCCGCCAAGTTATTGTATGGGTTAACCCGAAGGATAATTCAGCATTTGAGCTTGGACAATTTCCGTGTTGGATGATTGATGATGAACACGAACCGGGGATGTATTACGGATTTCCCGCACTCGATACTGAAAAGTTTGGCAATCCTGCAGGATTGAAATTGGGATATCACTACCCCGGATTACTTTCGGATGCTGATAAGGTTAATCGCACGCCTGAAGTGGAAGAAGAGACCAGATTAATTAATGCACTTGAAAAATATTTACCAAATACCTATTCATCGACAAATGTTTTAAAGACATGTTTGTACACGAACACACCCGATGAGAATTTTATTATTGATTTCCTTCCGGGATATAAAGATGTAATCATTGGCGCAGGGTTTAGTGGTCATGGATTTAAATTTGTTTCTGCTATAGGCGAAATTTTGTCCGATCTGGCTATTGACGAAAGTACTGCGCTTCCTATTGCTTTTTTAAATGCTACTCGTTTCACAGGTTAACTTGAAATTGAAAATATTCGGAATTCGAGAGGTTAAGTTGTAGCTTGACCAATTGATAAAACTAAACTTATCTATATGAAGTCTATCGTTACAAAATCTATTTTCATTTACCTGTTATCTTTTGGCTTTCTAAGTGGAATAGCGCAAACAAATGACTCACCGGCAGGTTCCTATCAATGGAAAAAGGGAAAGACCGAACCGCAGGATGGGTACGTGGTATTAAAATCCGGTAAGAAGATGGAGGGAAAAATTTCGCTTAAGGGAAGTCCAACAAGTGTTACTGAAATTGAATTTAAGGGTGAAGGCAAAGACCTTGATTTTCCTGTTGCTTCGTTAAAATCATACGGACTAAATAATGTAAACCCCAATGCAAGCGCAAGTATTTCTGGCGTGCCAATTAATGAAAGTCCTGAAGGCATGTATGAATGGAGGTCGATGGGCATTGTAATGGGTAAAGAGATTCAGTCAACTACACCTCGCCAGGGATATTTGGTTTTAAAGGACGGCACACGCTATGAAGGTGAATTAAAGCTGAGGAAAAAAGATAATGTACTTGAGGACTTTGAAGTTAAAACGGCCAGCGGCAAGGAAAAGGCTGATGTAAGCAAAGTAGCGCGATATGGGTACACTATAAGCCAAGAGCAAGTTGCCCAAATAAATTTGGCGAAAGAAAGCAGAAAGTCATTTCCAGGTTCTATAAATACCGGATCAGGAAATCTTGCGGGTGAGATTACAATTAAACCATCAACAAGTCGATTCTATCTAGAAAAGATAATTTTTATGGGGCGTGACGGAAAGTTCACTGAATATGATGCAAGTTTATTGAAATCATTTATGGTTACCGGTGGTAAAGGAAAGGAAGTGAAATATGTTGCGATGGATAATCTTTTTGTACAAGAATTATTTCAAGGAAAAACGTTTCAGACTTACAAGAATCCTAAGCCAACTTCGATTAATAAGTTTGCCACCTCGTTGGCTAAAAATGCAATGGCAATTGGAAGTCAGGCAGCAGCTCAAGGAATTGTAAAGGCTGATCAAAAGAAAAATGACTACACGTCTAACTTAGATAGCGTAATCCGGGTTTCGTCTACCGAAGATTTGAGAACTTTGCAGGGAGTTTGGGCGAATGCTGCTGGGTATGAAAGTGCGGATGATGCGCTCGAAAATTCTGACAATGAAAGTTTGAAGGCAAATTTGGGTGCGATTGAGCTTGCCATTGCGGGCCGCGAAACTTCAACTTCAATGCAAGGTGTTCCAAATGAAGAGTGGGTAATTTTTAATCGGATAACGGGTGAAAAAACGATTGTATATAAAAGTGATTTTAAAGATCAGATTGAAGCACTTCTAATGGGTTGCGATAAATATCTTGAACTTTCAAAATCGCAACAAAATGAGATGCGTAAGTGGGATGAGTTTGCGACTACGATGAAATTTTTGGATGGGTGTTATTGAAATTTATAACTATGAACCACGTTCTTAAGATATTTTTTTTAATGATGCTTGTAATGGTAGCATTATTTGCCCAGGCACAAAATTCAACTATTTCGGAAATCGATGCTTCCGATCCGGCAACCATGAAAAGCCGAATTGCAACTGACTTTGAAGCATACTTATTTGTAGCCAATGCCCGACATTATGCAATAAGATTAGGTTATCAATACGGACTACAAAATGGCAAGCATCTTTTTGGAATGTCGTTACCCTTTATTCATACAATTTACGATGCCAACTATTCGGGCTATGAGAATACTTCTGGTGTGGGCGATCTAAAAATGCAGTATATGTTTGTTCCGTTTTCACAAACAACAAAGGCCGGTCTGCAACGATTTTCACCATACATTGAATTTACGGCTCCTACAGGTGATGTTCGTTTGGGGCGAGGTGCAGGTACTTGGTTATTTAAGCCGGGAATGATTTTCACGTTTCGTTCTAATCCCTATGTTTCTTTTTATCCGGAAATAAAATTTCAAATGTCGGCTGGTAATGCCAACAATCTGGGTGGTGCCGATGGTGCACCTGACCCGAGTGATCCCGCCAAGGATGGTAAAATTCAGAACCTGAGTTTATCATTTCCGATTGTTGTGTTGGTAAAAGATTGGGATGGTTGGGTATCCTTGAATGCCATGTATATTCGTTCGTTTTCTGAACGGGTTGATTTTATTTATTTGCGCACAGATTTTGGCAGAATGATTGGTGACAAAACATCTGCCGCGCTTAATATTTCAAAATTTATTGCCGGCCAGCCCAGGTTGAATGTATTGGTGCAAGCAAAATTTCAATTCTTCCTTCGTTGAGGTAATCGTTTTTCTGATTTTTATTTTCTCAATGCAGTTCTTATTCTGAATTATAAAAGATTTCTTATCTTTTCGTATGATAAAGCGAATGCTATCCAACTCACCGATTGCCATGAATCAAGGTATTGGCCTAGTCCGAATCATAGTCGGTGCTCTTATGGTTTATCACGGGCAGGAAGTATTTAATTCAGCGTTAATGAATGAGTATGCAACGTGGGATACCTTCAATAAGTCAAGTGCCTTATTTATGGTTTACTTAGGCAAGGGCTCCGAATTTGTTGCCGGGGTTTTGCTTTTGCTCGGCCTATTCACTCGCGTTGGTGCAATCATGACTATTTGTACATTAGGCTACATTACCTTTTTTATTGGTCATGGTAAATTCTGGTACGAAGATCAGCATCCGTTTATGTTTGTACTTTTCGGTCTGCTATTCTTTTTTACCGGGCCAGGTGCCTGGAGCGCTGATGCTTTACTGTTTAAGAGAGCAAAGACAATTTGATTATCGGTTTGGGATTTAATTCATTATCCCAGTATCTTTAGAAAGATGATAAAAGTCATTTCTTCCTGTGATTGCAATCACTAGGGAGGCAACAGGCGCTGGTTACTTTTGATTAAAAATTTACCGTTATGAAAAAGATTCTTGTTCCTTGCGATTTTTCTAAGCCTGCCGTTCAGGCATTTCGCTATGCGTTGGATATTGCGACTCAATCATCCAATGGATTTGTGCACTTACTCTATGTGGTAGAAATTCCGGTAATAAATGACTCGATGTTAATGCCCGTAGTTCCTTTTGAAGATGGTTTACTTGAGGAGATTAAGCAAAAAATGTTTCGCGAGTTCACTAAAATGAATGACAAGTACAACAAAGACTCTGTCAAGACATCCATCGAAGTTCAATTTGGAAGACCTGCGGAGATGATAGAAAGTTATGTTACTAATAACGGAATTGAACTCATCATCATGGGATCGCATGGTGCTAAAGGAGCCAAAGAATTGTTTATTGGTTCAAATGCTGAGCGAGTTGTAAGAAATTCAAGTGTACCGGTAATTGTACTGAAGAATTATTTTAAAGGACCTATAAAGAATATTGTTTTTCCGAACACGCTGGAAACGGAAAATCAGGAATCACTGGTGCAGCGTGTAAAAGTTTTGCAGAACTTCTTTAAGGCGCACCTACATATAGTTTGGATTAACACCCCAATAAATTTTACGTCAGACACAATAACCCTTGCGCGATTGAATGCTTTTGCCAAACGGTTTCAATTCAAAGATTATTCGGTCAACGTATTTAATCATCTAAGCCCAGAAGAAGGAATCATTGAATTTGCCAATGCCGTGGATGGATCACTAATCGCTATGGGCACACATGGAAGAAAGGGATTTGCTCACATCATGCACGGTAGCCTTACCGAATCTCTTGTTAACCATACTGATAAAATAGTTTGGTCTTATGTAACAAAGGACAATGAGTGAAGCTGAAGTTATTTCGGATTTAAAATGCTTTCACTGTGGAGAGAACTGTGAAGAAGTAAATTGGTTTGAAGATAAATCATTCTGTTGTCATGGATGTCAGACTGTTTATGAGATTCTGAACACCAACAACTTGTGTGAATATTATAACTTTAATCAAACTCCGGGTGCCCAACTTAAAAACACTTGCGATGAATCTTTTTCATTTTTGGATGAAGATGGGATTGGAAAGGGGATGTTAGCATTCGAATCGGATGCTTTTGCGAAAGTAAATTTTTCAGTGCCTAATGTTCATTGTGTATCTTGTATTTGGCTACTGGAAAATCTTCAAAAGTTAAGTTCAGGCATTCTTCATTCCGAAGTAAATTTTGCAAAGAAAAATGTCACAATCGATTTTAATCCAACTCGAATCTCACTTGGCGCGGTGGCTCAGTTGCTCGCTTCCATTGGATACGCTCCTAAAATAACCCTAGAACAACATCAGGATTTAAAACCTAAAGTTGATAAGTCTCTTTTATTAAAACTGGCTGTCAGTGGGTTTTGCTTTGGCAATGTAATGTTGTTTAGTTTTCCCGAATATCTGGGCATTGATCATGCGGAAAAAGGATTGATGACATTATTTTCATGGCTCAATCTGGCCTTGGCCATTCCTGCTTTTTTATATGGTGGATTTGATTATTTGCGATCGGCCAGTAAAAGTTTTACACAACGGCAGATCAATATCGATGTGCCTATAGCCGCTGGACTGGTAGCACTATTTGTTAGAAGCGCGTATGATATTATTTCTTCTACCGGGCCCGGCTATCTCGATTCGCTTACCGGACTAATTTTCTTTTTGTTAATCGGTCGATGGTTTCAGAGTAAAACATACGAGAGTCTTTCCTTTGATCGTGATTTCACAGCGTATTTTCCGTTGGCAGTAAACAGACTTGAAAATAAGGAATGGAAATCTGTCGTGATCTACAACCTTGTTAAGGGTGATCAAATCCGTATTAGAAATATGGAGATTATTCCTGCGGATAGCACGCTGTTAGAAAATTTGGCTTTTATAGATTATAGTTTTGTTACCGGTGAGGCGCGTCCGGTAAAAGTAAAAAAAGGCGATACAGTTTTTGCCGGAGGCCGATTAATAGGGTCGCCCATAACGCTGGTTGTTAATAAGAAAATTTCACAAAGCCACCTTACCAGTTTATGGAATAATGAAGCATTCCGAAAAGGAAATGAAGCGGGTTATAAAAAGACAATTGACCATGTAGCCAAACTATTTACCTGGGTGGTATTAGGCATTGCATTAATTACAGCCATCTATTGGTATTTTGTAAATCCAACCGCTATGTGGTTAATCCTTACTTCGGTATTGATGGTGGCTTGCCCGTGCGCATTAGCGTTGGCAGCTCCATTTACTTTTGGAAGTATGGTGCGCGTATTTGGTAAGCATCAACTATACTTAAAGAATGTAGATGTTGTTGAACGCATGGCTGCAATTGATGCCGTGGTGTTTGATAAAACAGGTACGGTTACTCATGGCAGTAATCCACACATTGAATTTATAGGCAACATAAGCAGCGAGGAATTGGCAACTGTTAAATTGTTAACGAGCTACTCAGCACATCCCTTAAGCAGGCTAATTACAAAATTTCTAATAAAGAACAGTCAGGAAATAGTCGATCACTTTAGCGAAGTTGCGGGTAAAGGAATTGAAGCGAAAGTAAATGAGCAACTAGTTAGAATAGGATCCGCAACCTTTGTTGGTTTTAAAAATGAAACAGACAACTCAATCACCGCTGTTTTTGTTTCAATTGATAATGAGGTGCGGGGTTATTTTAGTATCAGCACGATGGTGCGTGGTAACATTCAATCAATGTTCCAGAAGTTGGGTGACAAATGCAAAGCCTTAATTTCCGGTGATCGCGCAACAGAACACGAGAAGATGGCAGATTTGTTTGGACATAACGTTCAATTACTTTTCAATCAAAGTCCGCACGATAAACTTAATTATATAAAAGAATTGCAACAGGGCGGAAGCAACGTGATGATGATTGGCGATGGTTTAAATGATGCTGGAGCGCTGAAGCAAAGTGATGTGGGCATTTCAATTACAGATGATATTTCTATTTTTACTCCGGCTAGTGATGGCATCATGCATGGCAGTCAGTTAGTAAATCTTGATAAGATGTTGCAGTTGGCGAAATCCGCTGGTACAATTCTAAAAATGAGTTTTGCCATTTCATTCTTATATAATGCCATCGCGCTAAGCTTTGCAGTTAGCGGACATTTGACCCCACTTATAGCGGCCATTTTAATGCCTTTAAGTAGTATTAGCGTTGTAACTTTTTCCACCGTAGCAGTAAATCTTATTGCAAATAAAAAACTTAGTAATAAATCTATATGAGCACTTTAGCAGAAGAAGCAGTTAAAATTATTAAACCAGGAGATCGCGTTTTTATTCATGGGGGTGCAGCAACGCCACACCATTTAATTAAGAAAATGGTTGAGCGGGCAGATGATCTTTGGAATGTAGAACTAACCAGCATTAGCCAGCAAGGCGAAGCCTATTTTACCGACCCTAAGTACAAAAACAGTTTCCATTTAAATTCACTTTTTGTTTCAGCCAATGTGCGCGAAATGGTGAATGATGGACGTGGCGATTACATTCCGGTTTTCTTAAGTGAGATTCCGAATTTATTCAGACGAAATATTTTGCCGCTTGATGTAGCATTGGTGCAGGTATCACCACCCGATAAGCATGGCTATTGTTCATTAGGAGTGTCGGTAGACGTTACCTCTGCGGCCATTAAAGCAGCTAAGCAGGTAATTGCTCAAATCAATCCACGCATGCCTCGCACACATGGCGATGCGATGGTTCACATCAACGATTTTGATCATACAATATATCACGAGCAGGAATTGCCGGAAGTAGTATCACCAGATTCGCATCCCGAAATTTCAAAACGCATAGGCGAGCACTGTGCTGAACTTATTGATGATGGAAGCACCTTACAAATGGGTATCGGCTGCATTCCAGACGCGGTGTTGGCAAGTTTAACAAACCATAAAGGACTTGGCGTACACACCGAAATGTTTTCGGATGGCATTATTCCTTTAGTCGAAAAAGGAATAATCACCAATGAGCATAAGAAGAAGCATCGCGGTAAAATTGTTTCCTCATTTATGTTAGGCAGCAGAAAGCTCTATGATTTTGTGGATGACAACCCGCTTATCGCGATGTTGGGTATAGATTATACAAATGACACCGCAATAATTAGAAAAAACCCAAAAGTAATGGCCATCAATAGTGCTATTGAAATTGATGTAACGGGTCAGGTTTGTTCCGATTCAATTGGAACGTATCATTATTCAGGTGTAGGCGGCCAGATGGATTTTGTTCGTGGTGCTTCGCTATCAGAAGGAGGAAAGCCAATTATTGCTATTCCATCAACAACTTCAAAAGGTATTTCAAGAATTGTATCTATGCTTAAACCAGGGGCAGGAGTTGTAACCACGCGGGCTCACGCACATTATATCGTTACCGAATATGGCATTGCTTATCTGTACGGTAAAAATATGAAGCAACGCGCGAAGGCTCTAATTGATATTGCGCATCCGAACCATCGCGAAGAACTTGAACGGGCGGCTTTTGAAAGATTTCATTCTTATCAATTTGAACGAACAATTTATTAACCATGGGCATCATCGTGCTATTAATCCTGATTAGTATTTCCATCGCTATTGTTTTTCTGGCCATCTTCATTTGGTCATTGAAAAGCGGGCAGTATGACGATACCTACACACCTTCGGTGCGCATGCTCTTTGAGGATAAATCAATTAAAAATAAAGCGGAACCTCCAGTGACCAATGAAACCGTAACCAATAATTCCTGACAAAAATCAGGTTTCGAACCAACCACTATCAGCCTTGCTGCTTAATAGTGGTTTTATTTTTACGAATTGAAAATTAATGCTAACCCCAATGCCTGTGTATGGAAATTGAAAAATTTAGTTACGACAATAAGATTGTAAAAGCTTTTATGATTGCCACCGTTATCTTCGGATTGGTGGGTATGTTGGTGGGGCTCACAGCAGCCATACAACTTTTTTATCCGATCTTTAATTTTGATCTGCAGTACATGACCTTTGGGCGAATTCGTCCATTGCATACGAACGCTATCATTTTTGCCTTTGTGGGCAATGCCATGTTTGCAGGAATTTATTACTCTACGCAGCGGTTGTTAAAAGCTAGAATGTTTAACGACATGCTAAGCTGGATTCACTTCTGGGGTTGGCAGTCTATTATTCTGGCTGCTGCCATTACACTTCCGCTTGGGTTTACAACATCCAAGGAATATGCAGAACTTGAATGGCCTATAGATATAGCGATAACCATTATCTGGGTTGTGTTTGGTTGGAACTTGATTGGTACTATAATTAAACGAAGAGAGCGACACATGTATGTTGCAATCTGGTTTTACATTGCCACGTTTGTTACGGTGGCGGTTCTCCATATAGTAAATTCGGTTGCCATTCCCGTAACTCTTTTCAAAAGCTACTCATGGTATGCCGGAGTTCAGGATGCCTTAGTGCAGTGGTGGTATGGCCACAATGCGGTTGCGTTTTTCTTAACAACTCCGTTTTTAGGAATTATGTATTACTACTTACCCAAGGCCGCTAACCGCCCTGTTTATTCATACAGACTTTCCATTATTCACTTCTGGTCATTGATATTTATTTATATCTGGGCTGGTCCACATCATTTGCTTTATACTTCATTACCTGATTGGGCGCAATCATTAGGGGTAGTTTTTTCAATTATGCTTATTGCGCCATCATGGGGTGGTATGCTAAATGGTTTAATGACCTTGCGCGGTGCGTGGGATCGGGTGCGTGAAGATGTAGTGTTGAAGTTTATGGTGGTTGCTGTTACTGCATATGGTATGGCCACTTTGGAAGGACCTTTGCTTTCGTTGAAAAACGTAAATGCAATTGCACATTTTACGGATTGGATTGTAGCACACGTGCATGTAGGAGGGTTAGGCTGGAATGGCTTTATGATCTTTGCCATTCTATATTGGATGACACCAAGAATGTGGAATACAAAGTTGTATTCGCCTAAACTCGCAAACCTTCACTTTTGGTTAGGAACCTTAGGAATCATTTTCTATGCCTTGCCAATGTATGTTTCTGGCGTTGTGCAGAGTTTGATGTGGAAAGAATTTAACCCTGAAGGATTTCTTGTTTATAAAAACTTTTTGGAAACAACGGTTCAGATACTTCCATTACATGCCTTGCGGGCAGTAGGGGGAACTCTATATCTGACGGGAGCTATCCTTATGACCTATA
>Ga0209480_10000288_pt1 | contig 43305 bp, 34 predicted proteins | sample JI61114C2DNA_FD_187501 | JGI IMG/M metagenome (GOLD analysis project Ga0209480, IMG submission 187501) | Wastewater effluent complex algal communities from Wisconsin, to seasonally profile nutrient transformation and Carbon sequestration -... | ecosystem: Engineered > WWTP > Effluent > Algae... | reverse complement strand
TCGTCCAGGACGAGAAGCATCCCGCGCGCCCGGCAGTGCTCCGCAAGCGCAGCGAGGTAGCCCTCGGGCAGCTCGAGCATGCCCCCCGTGCTGAGGATCGGCTCGGCGATGAAGGCGGCCAGGCTCCCGGACGACTGGCGGTCGACGAGGTCGAAGGCGTAGTCCAGCTCCGCCTGCCAGTCATAGCCGGACACCGAGCGGAACGGCCCGCGCAGCAGGTCGGGCGCCGGGATCGCGAACGTCCCGACGCCCATCGGGCCGTACCCGCGACGACCGAAGGCATAGGTCGACCCCGCCGCTCCCCCGGTGACGCCGTGCCAGCTCTGCGCGAAGGCCACGACCTCGTGGCGCCCGGTGACCAGCTTGGCCAATCGCAGGGCGGCCTCGTTGGACTCGGCACCCGTGCTGAGGAACATCGCCCGGTCCAGCTCCTGCGGCGCCATCGCCGTGAGCCGCTCGGCCAGCGCCAGCACCGGCTCGGACAGCATGGACGAGTGCAGGTGGTCCAGAGTCCGCACCGACTCGGTGACCGCCGCGACGACGTCGGGATGGCTGTGCCCGAGGATCGAACTGAGCTGGCCCGAGGTGAAGTCGAGCACCGCTCGCCCGTCGGCCCCGTAGAGGTGGCTGCCCCGCGCCCGGACCGGCCGGAACGTGGAGAACGACCCCCCGTAGCGGATGAGGTTGCTCATCCGGGGATCGTCCTCCACGGTTCGCCCCTCCTGGTCGGGGTGTGCCGGTGTCAGGCCCGCAGGGCCTGCGCGAGCGAGCGGAAGTCCTCGACGAGCGTGGACATGTCCTCGTCGGTGGTGACGAGCGAGACGAGCCACTGCTCGTCGAGTCCGGGGGGCGTGAGGATGCCGCGGTTGACGCCCCACAGCCACGACAGCTCGGCCAGCCCGAAGTCGGTCGCCTTGTAGTCGCGGTAGTTGCGCACCGGGGTCGTCGACCACGTGACGCACCCCTTGACCCCGAGGCCGACGGTGTGTGCCGGCAGCTCGTACTCGTCGATGATGGCGTCGATGGCCTGCAGCGCGCGGACGTTGACCGCCTCGGCCTCGGCCAGCGCCTGCGGGGTGCAGATCTCGTCGACGGCCTTGGCGGCCGCCATGACGAGCGGGTTGCCGTTGTAGGTGCCGAAGTGCGCCATCCGGCCGTCGACGACGACCTCCATGACCTCACGCCGGCCGCCGAAGGCAGCCAGCGGCAGCCCGCCACCGATGGACTTCGCCAAGGTGATGAGGTCGGGCTTCACACCCAGGCGCTGGGCCGCCCCCGCCGCACCCGCGGTCAGCCCGGTCTTGACCTCGTCGAAGATGAGGACGACACCGTGGGCGTCACACAGCTCACGGACCGCTGCGAGGTAGCCGGCGTCGGGAACGACGATCGACAGGTTCTCGATGACCGGCTCGACGACGAACGCGGCGATCTCGCTGCCGTGCTCCTCAAGGACCCGCGTCAGCTGGCCGAGGTCGTTGTAGGCGACGACGTGAACGGTGCCGGCCTCGACGTCGAAGGGCACCTGCGGGGTCGGGGCGTCCGCCGGGCCGATCTCGTCGAGCCCCGGCTTGACCGAGATCTGGAGACCGTCGTAGCCACCGTGGTAGCCGCCCTCGACCTTCACGATCGCCTTGCGCCCGGTGTAGGCGCGCGCACAGCGGATGGCGTACATGAGCGACTCGGTGCCGGAGTTGGTGAACCGGATCATGTCGAGCTGGAAGCGCTGGCAGAACCGCTCACTCATCTCCGTCGCCTGGGGCGAGGGGGTCACGAACAGCGTGCCCGTTTCCGTCAGCGCGTCGGTGACGGCGGCGACCACTGCGGGGTTGAGGTGACCGACGAGCATGGCCCCGAAGCCCATCGACAGGTCGAGCATGCGGTTGCCGTCGACATCGGTCAACCAGGCGCCCCGCGCAGACGCGACGCTGATCGGGTACGGGTCCCAGTGCTGGAACGAGCTCGTCACGCCGAGCGGCAGCGACTCGCTGGCCCGCTTGTTGTGCTCCCCGGAGCCGGCCGACCACGTCTCGAACCGCTCCCACTCCTGCGCGAGCAACCGCTCGACGACGGAAGGATCCACCGGTCGGGTCCGCGCCGGGAGGCGACGGTAGGTCGCCGGGTCGTGCTCGGGCAGCGTCGGCGCGGCTGCGTCCAGCGTGTTCTCGGTCATTGGGTGACTCTCCTCCCCCACCCCTCGGGGCGGGATCGTGGTGCGGTGTCGGGCCAGCCTAGCGTCGGATGACGCCGATGACCTACTGATCCCATGGCGTTGCATCAGATCGGCCTACGGATTCAGCCGTCGGTGACGCCCATCACCGGTGGTAACGGCAGCAGTTCACTCGATTCAGGCATCGAACCCGCCGGTGCCGACTGCCACGGTAGGGCTCGGCACCGCCACCACCTAGGCTTACGGACACCATGCAGTGTGACCACTTCGACGCCGGACGCTGCCGGTCCTGCACGCTCATGGGCGTTCCCTATGACCAGCAGCTGGCCGACAAGGAGCGCCGAGTCGCCGAGGTGCTCGCGCCCGTCGCCCCCGCGCTGCTCTGGGTCGACCCGGCTCGCAGCCCCTCGTCGCACTACCGCAACAAGGCCAAGCTCGTCGTGGGCGGCACCGCCGGAAACCCGACCCTCGGGATCCTCGACCACCGGGGCCGCGGCATCGACCTGCGCGACTGCGGCCTCTACGAACCCGGTCTGGCAGCGACCTTCGGCCCGCTGCACGATCTCGTGGTCCGCCTCGGGCTCGAGCCCTACGACGTACCCGCCCGGCGCGGCGAGCTGAAGTACCTCCTCGTCACCCACTCCCCCGCCGGTGAACAGCTGGTGCGCTTCGTCCTTCGCTCACAGCGACACCTCGACGCTGTCCGCGCCGCCATCCCGGCCCTGCTCGACGAGCTGCCGTCGGTGCGGGTGGTGACGGCCAACCTGCACCCCGAGCACAAGGCCGTCCTCGAGGGGGACACGGAGATCGCCCTGACCCCGCAGACCACGCTGCCGATGACCGTCGGTGACGTCACCCTCCGGCTGGGCCCCCGCTCGTTCTTCCAGACCAACACCACCGTCGCCGCCGCGCTCTACCGTCAGGCCCGCGACTGGGTCGACGCGGCCGCGCCCACCGTCGTGCGGGACCTGTACTGCGGGGTCGGTGGGTTCGCCCTCCACGCCGCCGCACCCGGCCGCACCGTGGTCGGCGTGGAGACGTCCGCGGATGCCGTGGCCGCCGCCCGTGACGCGGTCGCCGCGGCGCCGGATGCCGGGTACGTCGAGTTCGTCGTCGGCGACGCGACGACGACCACCGTGGAGCCGGCCCCGGACCTCGTGGTGGTCAACCCCCCTCGGCGTGGGATCGGGCCTGATCTGGCGGCCTGGCTCGACGCCTCACCGGCAGGCCACGTCATCTACTCCAGCTGCAACGTGGTGACCCTCGCCCGTGACCTGGCGGCGATGCCGTCCCTGCGAGCGGTCACCGGGCGCGTGTTCGACATGTTCCCGCAGACGCCGCACACCGAGGTCATGGTGTTGCTCCAACGGACCGCCACACCGTCCTGACGCATCGTCGGCGTTCGTCGGTCGGCTTGACCAGGACCTGACCAGACCCTGGATTCGGCGACCCGCACACGCCGTGTGCGCGCCACTACGGTGACGCTGTTGCGCGGGCCCACCCGGGTGCGCGCCGAACGACAGGAGACCACCCATGAGCAGGACCTTCCTGCGCACCGGCGGCATCCCCACCTTCCAGCAGTTCGTCGACTCGACGTTCCAGGACGAGGACCGCGGCTTCATCGTCAACGGCGACGAGCCGGCCACGACCAAGGGGGACCTGCGCCGGTTCTACGACGGCATGGTCGCCGAAGCCGCCACCCCCATCGACGGCCTCATCGTCAACACCGTGAGCGGTCGCGACGACAAGTGGAGCGCCGCCCAGGCCCTGAACCTCACCTACTGCGTCAGCACCAAGTTCAGCGGTGACTACGAGCGCGTGAAGACGGCCATGGCCGAAGGTGCGGCCCAGTGGGAGGCAGCCTCGAGCAACGTGAACTTCACCTACGTGCCGGCCCAGGACCGGTCCTGCACGACGCGCAACAGCAACGTCGTCTTCTCGGTGGAGCCGACGAAGACCACGCAGTACATCGCCCGCGCGTTCTTCCCGAGCTCGGGCAAGTCCTCGCGCAACGTGCTCGTGAACGCCAAGAGCCTGTACTCGTCCGGGTCGTGGACCCCGAGCAACATCATGGCCCACGAGCTGGGCCACGTCCTGGGCCTGCGCCACGAGCACACTCGCCCCGAAGCGGGAACCTGCTTCGAGGACACCAACTGGCGCCCGCTGACGCCCTACGACTCGGCGTCGATCATGCACTACCCGCAGTGCAACGGGACGTCGAGCGACCTGAGCATGACGTCGAGCGACCGCACCGGCATCCGGGCGTTGTACGGCGGCATCGGGAACTGACCGTCGAGGGTCACCCCCCGGGGCCGGCGCGCCTCACTCGAAGCGCGCCGGGTCTCCCGCCCCGACCCGCACGATCTCGGCCGACCCGCTGGACAGGTCGACGACCGTCGTCGGTTCGGTGCCGCACTCCCCCGAGTCGATGACGACGTCGACGACGTGGTCGAGTTCCTCCTTGACCGTCCAGCCGTCAGTCATCGGACCCTTCTCGCCGGGCAGGATGAGCGTCGAGGACAGCAGGGGCTCCCCGAGCTCGGCGAGCAGGGCGCGCACCACCGGGTGATCGGGAATCCGCACGCCCACCGTGCGCTTCTTCGGGTGCAGCAGCCGCCGCGGCACCTCGGACGTGCCCGGCAGGATGAAGGTGTACGGGCCCGGCGTCGACGCCTTGACGGCCCGGAACACCGCGTTGTCGACGTGCACGAGCTGCCCCAGCTGGGCGAAGTCGCGGCACACGAGGGTGAAGTGGTGCTTGTCGTCCAGCCGGCGGATCGCGAGGATGCGCTCCTTGGCGTGCTGGTTGCCCATCATCGCGCCGAGGGCGTACCCCGAGTCGGTCGGGTACGCGATCAACCCGCCCTCTCGCAACACGCTGACGGCCTGCGCCATGGCGCGCGGCTGGGGGTCGACCGGGTGGACGTCGAGGTAGCGGGCCATGACGACACGATAGGCCCGGGACGGCCCGGATGCCGTCGCGTGGCCACCCGGGCATCCCCCTCACGGACGGCGCAGCCCCCGGTCCCACAGCTCGATGGTCTGGATGACCCAGAACACGGCGAACAGGACGAGCAGCACGACCTCGACCCAGAACACCAGTGAGGTCGACCCGGTCAGCAGGCTCAGCGCGACGGTGGCCGCGAGCGCCAGCAGCATCGCGATGGCGACGGCCCGGTACATCGCGACGTAGCGGGTGCGGTCCTGGGGCATCGAGCCCTGCTGGACCCCGCGGCGCACGTCCCGGGCGTTGAGCCACACCACGGCGATGATCGCGAGGAACATCGGGATGGCCGCGGCGTCGTGACCGCGTGCGATGAAGCTGTCGCGGTCGGCGAAGAACCACACGATGCCGCCACCGAGGACGGCAGCGGTGAGGGCCAGCCCCCACCTGCTCGCCGGGCTCAGCGACGACCCGGGGGTGGTGCCCCCGCTTCGACGTTCGTGGCGGGCGATGATCAGCGCCGCGACGGCGACGACCAGACCCGTGATGAAGAGCGCCGGCATGTTGTTGGCCACGGCATCCGCGATCCCGTCGCCCGAACCCGGCGACGCCCCGCTCCCGCACACGCCGGACGCCACCGTGGGGATGAACGCCACCCCCGGCGCGAGCATCCCGGCGAGGTTCATCAGGACGTCCTCACCGTCGGTGTTGCCCTTCAGGGCGAGCAGGGAGGCTCCCATCGTCACGAGGACCCCGATGAACACCGCCTTCACCGGCGTGAAGTAGTACGCACTGATCGAGGGCTGGATGCACCGTTCGGTGCCCACCCACTCGATGGCGATCGACGCGAACAGCAGCACGACCAGGGCCGTCAGCGCGATGCGCAGGTAGCGGTAGGTCTTCACGGCCGCGAGGGCTGGGTCAGGCTCCACGTCGATCACTCCCTTCCCCGGTGAGGAGAGGACTGCGCGCCTGCGTGATACGCCTCAGCCCTCGCGCATGTGCACGTCAGCGCCCCGCTGGACCGTGCGGGACACGGTGCACAGCCGGTCGCGGCTCTGGGCGATGGCCTTGGGCAGCCGTTCGCGCGCCCGGTCACCCTCGGCACCCTCGGGGAAGCGGACCGTGAAGGTGATCTCGATGTCGCCGAGGTGGTTCTCGACCCCGTCGCGCATCTTCTCGCCCTCGGACGTCACGTCGAAACGCACCGGTTCGGCGATGCGGCTGGTGATGAAGTCGACGTCGATGGCGCTGCACCCCGCCATCGCGGTGAGGAACAGTTCGACCGGGGTGAAGTCGGGCGACTCCCCTCCCCCGCCGAAGCGCAGCGTTCCCCCGCGCTCGTTGGTGGCGAGGTAGCTGCCGTGCTCGAGACGGGTCAACGACACGCTGCGATGGCCAAGGCCCGTTCCGCCGGTCTCGGGCTGTTCCTGCTGTGCCATCAGGCACCCCATTTCTCGTCGATGGCGCGGACGACGCTCAGGTCGCGCCAGGTGGTGATCCGCCCGGTCAGGCGCTCCAGGCGGGTGTTGGTGAGCGTGGTCTTGTGGAAACCCGTCGTCATCTCGGCGAGGACTTCCGAGCCGAGCACGCGAACCCGCTCGTCGGGTCTGTCCCAGGCGTCAAGCTGCGCGGCCGCCCCGAGGGGGACGTCGGCGTCAGCGAACGCGACGTAGCGTCGGGACTCCCCCGCGAGCAGCGGCTCGACGGCGTCGACCGAAGCCAGGACGGAACGCACCTGCGCGGGTGTGCGCACGATCGCCGGCACGTCGAAGCCACAGTGGGCCGTGAGGACCCTCGTGATCTCGACCGCGACCGGGCCCGGGGTACGGCGCGCGCTGCGCACGAACACGTTGCCCGACTGGATGTGGGTCTGCACGTCGGAGAACCCTGCTTCGCCCAGCGCCTCCCGCAGCGAGTCCATCTTCACGAACCGCCCGCCGACGTTCACGGCGCGCAGGAAGGCGATGTAGGACGGCATGGCACCCATCCTCGCACCGAGGTGGGACAGTGGGGCCCATGAGCGTGCGCTCCGAACCACCGGGCCGACTCCTGCTCGTGCGTCACGGCCAGACCGAGTGGAGCCGCTCGGGTCGTCACACCGGACTCACCGACCTCGAGCTCACCCCCGACGGAGAACGCGACGCCCGGGCCCTCGCCCCGCTGCTCGCCCCCTTCGACCTCGTCGAGGTGCTCTCCTCACCACTCGAGCGAGCCCGACGGACCGCCGAGCTCGCGGGGCTGACGCCGACCACCGACGCCGACCTCGTCGAGTGGGACTACGGCGGCTACGAAGGGCGCACCACGGCCCAGATCCGCGAGGACCTCGGAGATCCGGCGTGGACGGTGTTCGACCAGGGTGTGGTCCCGGGCGCGACGCCCGGCGAGACCGTCGAGGAGGTCGCCGCGCGTGCGTCGCGCGTGCTCGCGCGGATCACCCCGTCGCTGGAGACCGGTGACGTCGCCCTCTTCGCGCACGGTCACCTGCTGCGCATCCTCGCCGCGACGTGGCTGCGCCAACCCGCCCGGTTCGGCGCCAGCCTGCTCCTGGACGCCGGAGCCCTGTGCGTGCTGGAGGTCGAGCGCTCGGTGCCGGCCATCCGGACGTGGAACCAGACGCCAGCCTGAGGCAACCCACGACGCACGGTGCGTCACGGCATCCGGTCGTTCAGGGCAGCGGCCAGGTGTGCACCGGCTCGTTGGAGTCCATGTGCACGGCGTACAGCTCGAGCATCCGGCTCAGCGCCTCGCTGCGGGTGCAGCCACCTGACTCGAAGGCCTCGACCGCCTGGGTGGACCACACCGCTCCGTTGACGCCGGTGATGCAGCGCCCCTCGATGACACCGAGGAACCGTTCGCGAACGGCATCCGAGACCCCCCACTGGCGAAGGCCCTCGTGGGCCAGCGGCAGCAGGTGACGCAGCATCAGCTCGTCGGCCGAGAGCTCACCGAACCCGGGCCAGTACAGGTGCGCGTCGATGCCGTCACGGGCGGCCCGGTTGAAGTTCTCCTCGCACGCCGCGAAGCTCATCTTGGTCCAGACCGGACGGTCCTCGTGGGCCAGCATCCGGATCGCGCCGTAGTAGAACGCGGCGTTGGCCAGCACGTCGATGATCGTCGGCCCGGCCGGCAGCACCCGGTTCTCGACCCGCAGGTGCGGCACACCACCGGGGATGTCGTAGATCGGCCGGTTCCAGCGGTAGACGGTGCCGTTGTGCAGGCGCAGCTCGGCGAGCTCGGGCGCCTCGCCGGCCTCGAGCTTGGCCATCGGGTCCTCGTCCGTGGTCTCCGCGAGCAGCGTCGGGAAGTAGCGGACGTTCTCCTCGAACAGGTCGAAGATCGAGGTGATCCACCGCTCGCCGAAGAACACCCGCGGGCGCACGCCTTGGTTCTTCAGCTCGATCGGGCGGGTGTCGGTGGCCTGCTTGAACAGCTCGATGCGGGTCTCGGCGTGCAGGCGCTTGCCGAAGAAGAAGGGCGAGTTGGCCGCGAGGGCCACCTGCGGGGCGCACAGGGCCTGCGCCGCGTTCCAGTGGGCCGCGAACTCCGACGGCGTGACCTGGAGGTGGAGCTGGACCGACGTGCAGGCCGACTCGGGGGCGATGGAGTCACAGTACGTGGCGACCCGCTCGCCGGAGGGGCCCTCGATGTCGAGGTAGATGTCCTCGCCGCGGGCGACGAAGATCGAGTCGTTGAGGGCGGTGTAGCGGTTGTTGCGGCTGATCCACTCGCCCTCGTAGTGCTCGGGCATGATCGTCGGCAGGATGCCGATGGCGACGATCTTCGAGCCGACCTCCTGGGCCTTGGCCGCGGCCCGGTTCAGGCTCGCCCGCAGGTCGGTCTCGAGCTCGAGCGCGGAGTCACCGGGCAGGGGCCGCGGCGGCACGTTGAGCTCGATGTTGTACTGCGCGAGCTCGGTCTGGTAGTCCTCGTCGGCGATGGCCGCGAGCACCTCGGCATTGTGGAAGTGCGGCTGCATGTCGGCGTCGACGAGGTTGAGCTCGATCTCGAGGCCGGTCATCGGCCTGTCGAACTCGAAGGAGCTCGTGTTGAGCATCTTCTCGAACACGTCAAGGTTCTGGCGCACCTTCTCGCGGTAGCGCTGCCGCTCCTCGCGGCTGAAACTCTGCGACGAAACCTCTGCTCCCATGGCGTCACCCAACCACGTCCTGAGCTCATGCGGTACCCGGAACCCGCGTTTCGGTCACACGGCCTGTCAGACCCACCTCCTAGCGTGTGAGACATGCGGCTGATCCACACCTCCGACTGGCACCTGGGGCGTTCGTTCCACCAGGTGGGGCTCCTCGGCGCCCAGGCCTCCTACCTCGACCACCTGGTCGACGTGGTGCGTCGCGAGAAGGTCGACGCGGTGCTCGTCAGCGGCGACGTCTACGACCGGGCGATGCCCGCGCCCGACACCGTGGCCCTGCTGTCGCAGGCGCTCCAGCGGCTGGTCGACGCCGGCGCCCAGGTGATCATCAGCAGCGGCAACCACGACTCGGCGGCCCGCCTGGGCTTCGGCGCCGGGCTGTTGGAGCGCACCGGCGTGCACCTGCGCACCTCGCTCGCCGACGTCGCCCGCCCGGTCCTGCTCGCCGGGGCCGCGGTCTACCCCCTGCCCTACCTCGAGCCCTCGCTGGCCGCCGACGCCCTCGGGGCGACGGAGCGCACCCACGCCGGGGTGTTGCGGGCAGCCATGGATGCCGTGCGGGCGGATGCCGCTGCGCGTCCGGGGGTGCCGGTGGTCGCCATGGCGCATGCCTTCGTGACGGGTGGGGTGGGCAGCGAGTCCGAGCGCGACATCTCGGTCGGTGGCGTTTCCGCCGTGCCGCCCACGGTGTTCGCCGGGGCCGACTACGCCGCCCTGGGACACCTGCACGGGGCCCAGCAGGTCGCACCTGGTGTGCGCTACAGCGGTTCACCCGTGGCGATGTCGTTCTCCGAGGTCAACCACCGCAAGGTCAGCCTGCTCGTCGACCTCGACGGCCGGTCGGTGTCGGTCGAGTCCGTCGAGGCACCGGTCGAGCGGCCGCTCGCCGTGCTGCGCGGAACGCTCGAGGAGGTGCTCGCCGACCCCCGCCACCGCGCGGCCGAGAGTGCGTGGTGCCAGGTGACCCTCACCGACTCCGTCCGGCCGCTGGGGGCGATGGACCAGGTGCGCCGCCGCTTCCCCCACACCCTCGAGCTGCGCTTCGACCCCCAAGGGCTCGCCGTGCCGCTGCGGCCCTATGCCGCCCGCGCCGCGAGCCGCTCCGACCTCGACGTGTGCTGCGACTTCCTCGAGCACGTGCGCGGCGGTCGTGCGGCCAGTGAGCAGGAGCGTGAACTGCTCGCCCAGGCGGTCGAGGAGTCGCGACTGGCGCGGCGGGCCCGTGACGATGAAGGGGTGGCCGGCCCCGCTGCCGACGCGGCGCGCACGGTGGGTGCGGCATGAGGGTGCACCGGCTCGAGATCGAGGCGATGGGGCCATTCGCCGACCCCGTGTCCATCGACGTCGACGCGTTGTCCGCGGACGGGCTCTTCCTCATCCACGGTCCGACCGGGTCGGGCAAGACCAGCCTGCTCGACGCCATCTGCTTCGCGTTGTACGCCGACGTACCGGGCACTCGCTCAAAGCGCGGGCTGCGCTCGGACCACGCCGCTGCGGATGCCGTCCCGCGCGTCACGCTCGAGCTCACCGCGGGTGGTCGGCGGCTTCGCATCACGCGCTCCCCCGAGTTCGCCCGGCCCAAGAGGCGCGGTACGGGCACGGTGTCGGTCCAGGCCATGGTGACCCTCGAGGAGCACCTCGACGGCCGGTGGCAGTCCCTCAGCACCCGCAACGACGAAGTGGCCGACATCGTCAAGGACGTCCTCGGCATGGGGATGACGCAGTTCTCCAAGGTGGTGCTGCTGCCCCAGGGCGAGTTCGCCGCCTTCCTGCGTTCCTCCCCCGAGGACCGTCGGGAGGTCCTGGAGCGACTGTTCGACATCAGCGCGTTCAGCGACGTGGAGGCTTGGCTCGCCCAGGCCCGTCGGGACGCCAGGGAAGAGCTCGACACCGCCCGCAGCACCTTGGCCACCGGGCTGGCCCGGGTCGAGGACGTCCTGGCGGAGCTCGGCGAACCGCTGACCTCAACCCCCGATGAGCCACTGCCCTGGGACCCTGCGGTGGGGCCACTGCTGACCGAGGTCGTGCGTGAGCTGGACGCCCGAGTGACCGCGACGATGACCGCCTTCGACGCTGCCTCGAGCGCTGAGCGTGCCGCTGCGGAGTCGTTGGCGGCCGGTCGCGCCTCCGCGGCCCTGCGCGAGCGCGGAGCCCGGGCCCGCACCAGGCTCGAGGAGCTGGCGGCGAACGCCTCCGCGCACGAGCAGCGCACCCGTGACCTGGATGCCGCTGAGCGGGCCGCCACCGTGGCCGGCCACCTGGCGGCCGCCGACCGCGCGCAGGACGAGGTGCAGGTCGCGCGAGCGGCAGTCGAGTCCACCGGACGAGCCCTCGCCCCGAGTCCCCTCGCGCAGGCGAATGACGCCGAGGTCGACGCCGCGCTGGAGCAGGTGCGCGACCTCGACGCCACCGTGACCGAGCTCGCCCGGCACGAGCAGGACGCGGCTGCGCGGTCGGCCCGGCGGGCCCTGCTGCGCTCCCGCCTCGCCGACGCCGAGGGCCAGCACGCGGCGGCTCAGGCCAGCGTGCTTGCGGCCCAGGCCGAGGCCGATGGCCTGACCGAACAGGTCGACCTGCGCGCCGCCGGTGCAGCCCGGATCGCCGAGCTCGAGCTTCTCGTCGCCACCACCGCCGAGCGCCTGGCCCTGGTCGACGCCGCCGAGGACGACCACCGTCGGGCAGCCGAGCTGGCACCGCGCCGGAGCAGCCTGCACGAGGCCCTGCTCGATGCCCGAACCGAGCTGCTCGACCTGCGTCAGCGCCGGCTCGACGGCATGGCTGCCGAGCTGGCCGCCGGCCTCGCCGACGGCGATCCGTGCCCGGTGTGCGGCGGCGCTGAGCACCCCCACCTCGCCGTCGCCACCGACCCCGTCTCGGGTGACCAGATCACGGCTGCCGAGCACCGGGTCGACCAGGCTCGCAGCCTGCTGACCGCCATCGAGCGCGAGATCGAGGTGCTCACCGCCTCGGCCGCGTCCCGGCTCGCAGGTCTGCAGGGCGCGACCCGAGCCTCGCTGGAGACGAAGCAGTCGCAGCGCCGCGCCGAGCTCGCCGCAGCGCACGACGACGCGCAGGAACACTCGGTGCTCCTCGCCCGCCTCGCCGCGGTCCGCGCCGCTCTGCAGACCCACGAGGACACGCTGACGACCCTGCTGGCGCAGACGAGGTCGACGACGGCCGTCCTCGGCGAGCTCGACGACCAGGATGCCGCCTCGGCAACGCGCGCCGAGGAGCTTCGCGCAGCCCACGAGCTGTGCCCCTGCCACGGTGGTGGCACGGGAGCACACGCAGCCTTCGCCCGGCTGCTCGGCGACCACCGCGCAGCCCGCACGTCGCTCGCCGAGTCCGTCACCCGGGCGGCAGTGGCCTCGGAGGTCGTCGATGACGCGCTCACCACCGCGGGGTTGCGCGACACCGCGCACGTGCGGGCGGCCCTGCGTCCGGCGGCGGAGGTGGCGGCCCTGCGTGTCGAGGTCGCGCACCACGAGGAGGAGTCGGCCGCCGCGCGAGCCACCCTCGACGATCCGCAGGTCGCTGCGGCGCTCTGCGGTGACGAGATCGACATCGAGGCCCTGCGCGAGGCGGAAGCCGCAGCCCGAGCAGCCCTGCTCCAGGCCCAGACGACCCGTGACGACGCGGCCCGCGGGTTGCGCCTGCTCGAACGCATTGTCCCCGAGGTCCTCGCGGCCGGAGCCGCCGTGTCCACCGCGCAGGACCACGACCAGCGCGTGCGCGACCTCGCCGACACGACGAGTGGCACCGGGCCGGAGAACACGCTGCGCATGCGCCTCACGTCGTACGTGCTCGCGTCCCGACTCGAGAAGGTCGCGGCCCTGGCCAACGAACGGCTCGCCGTCATGGGCGGGGGTCGCTACCTGCTGGAGCACTCCGACGAGCGGGCCGCCCGGGGTGCTCGCTCGGGGCTCGGCCTGCGCGTGCTCGACCAGTGGACCGGGCGGGTGCGTGACACCGCGACCCTCTCCGGCGGTGAGTCGTTCATGGCCTCGCTGGCCCTGGCGCTCGGTCTGGCCGACGCCGTGCGCGAGGAGGCCGGTGGTTTCGACCTCGGCACCCTGTTCATCGACGAGGGCTTCGGCAGCCTCGACGACGACAGCCTGGAACAGGTGCTGACCGTGCTCGACGGGCTGCGGGCGGGCGGGCGCGCGGTCGGCGTCGTGAGCCACGTCGCCGACCTGCGCAGCCGGATCACCCACCAGGCGGTGGTCCACAAGCACGCGTCGGGCAGCACGGTCGACGTCCGGGTGGGAACCCGCAGCGACCAACCGGCCGCCTGACCACTACTCCCCACCCGGCCGCCTGCCCCTACTCCTCGAACGCCTCCGGCGGCGGGCAGGAACACACCAGGTGCCGGTCGCCGTACGCGCCGTCGATCCGGCGCACCGGAGGCCAGTACTTGGAGGTCGGGTCGACCCCCTCCGGAAAGGCGGCCGTCCGGCGGTCGTACCCGTGGTCCCAGTCGCCGGCGATGGCTTCAGCCGTGTGGGGCGCCCCCCGCAGCACGCTGTCCGCCGCGGCGACGGCTCCCGAGCCGACCTCGTCGATCTCCCGGCGGATCTGGATCATGGTGTCGCAGAACCGGTCGAGCTCGGCGAGATCCTCGCTCTCCGTCGGCTCGACCATGAGGGTGCCGGCCACGGGGAACGACATCGTCGGGGCGTGGAAGCCGTAGTCGATCAGTCGCTTGGCGACGTCGTCGACGCTGACTCCCGTGTCCTTGGTGATGCCACGCAGGTCGAGGATGCACTCGTGGGCGACCAGCCCGTCGGTGCCCGAGTACAGCACCGGGTAGTGCTCACGCAGTCGGGCGGCCACGTAGTTGGCGTTGAGCACCGCCACCTCGGTGGCGCGACGCAACCCCGCCCCGCCCATGAGGCGCACGTACGCCCACGAGATGGGCAGGATGCTCGCCGAGCCGTAGGGGGCAGCAGACACCGGGCCCACGCCGTCGGTCGGGCCGGCCAGCTCGTCGAGCGGGTGGTTGGGCAGGTGCGGCGCCAGGTGGGCGCGCACGCCGACCGGACCGACACCGGGCCCGCCGCCACCGTGCGGGATGCAGAACGTCTTGTGCAGGTTCAGGTGCGAGACGTCGGCACCGAACTTCCCCGGACGGGCGACGCCGACGAGGGCGTTGAGGTTGGCACCGTCGACGTAGACCTGACCGCCAGCGTCGTGGACCATCGCGCACAGGTCGGTGATGGTGTCCTCGAAGACCCCGTGGGTCGACGGATAGGTGACCATGATCGCCGCGAGGGTCTCACGGTGCGCCTCGACCTTGGCCTTGAGGTCGTCCATGTCGACGTTGCCGGTGATCGGGTCGGTCTTCACGACGACGACCTTCAGGCCCGCCATGACCGCACTGGCCGCGTTGGTGCCGTGGGCGCTGGCCGGGATGAGGCACACGGTGCGCTCGTCGTCACCGCGCGAGCGGTGGTAGGCCGCGATCGCGAGCAGACCGGCGAGCTCACCCTGCGAGCCGGCGTTCGGCTGGAGCGAGACCGCGTCGTAGCCGGTGATGTCGCACAGCCAGCCGCTCAGCTGGTCGACGAGGCCGCGGATGCCGCGGGTCTGCTCGTGCGGCGCGAAGGGGTGGACCTCGGCGAACTCGGGCCAGGTCACCGCGACCATCTCGGTCGTGGCATTGAGCTTCATCGTGCACGACCCCAGCGGGATCATCCCGCGGTCGAGCGCGAAGTCGCGGTCGGACAGCCGCCGCAGGTACCGCAGCATCGACGTCTCGCTGTGGTGGGTCGAGAACACGGGGTGGGTGAGGTAGTCGCTCGTGCGGACCAGGGCCTGCTCCCACTGCGGCGTCGCGATGTCCACCTGCTCCGGCGCAGCGACGCCGAAGGCCTTGGCCACCCGGTGCAGGTCGACCAGTCCGGTCGTCTCGTCGACGCTGAGCTGAACGGTGTCGGCGTCGTGCAGCCAGAGGTTCACGCCGGCTGCCAGGGCCGCGTCGACCACCTCACGGGCCCGCCCCGGGACGTGCACCCGCAGCGTGTCGAAGATCGGCCCCTCGGCCACGTCGACGCCACCGTCACGAAGGGCGCCACGCAGGGCCTCGGCGTGGGCGTGGACACCGAGCGCGATGGCTCGCAGACCCGCAGGGCCGTGGTAGACCGCGTACATGCTGGCCATGACGGCGAGCAGCACCTGCGCCGTGCAGATGTTCGACGTCGCCTTCTCGCGGCGGATGTGCTGCTCGCGCGTCTGCAGGGCGAGCCGGTAGGCAGGGGCGCCCACGGCATCGACCGAGACCCCGACCAGGCGCCCGGGCATGGTGCGCTCCAGGCCGGGGCGCACGCTCATGTACCCGGCGTGGGGGCCACCGAAGCCCATCGCGACGCCGAAGCGCTGGCTCGTGCCGACGGCGACGTCGGCCCCCCACTCCCCCGGCGGCGTCGCCAGCGTCAGGGCGAGCAGGTCGGCGCTCGCGGTGACGAGCGCGCCCACCTCGTGGGCCGCCGCGGTCAGGGCCGACAGGTCGTGGAGGATGCCGTCCATCGCGGGGTACTGCACCAGGACGCCGAACACCTCGGCCCCGCCCGCGGCATCCCGAAGGCCTTCGACGCTGGTGACACCCGAGAGGTCGGCGACGACCACCGGGATCTGCAGGGGAACGGCCCGGGTGCGAACGACACCCAGCGTCTGCGGGAAGACCTCGGTGTCGACGAGGAGCACGGCATCCGCCGGCGCCTTCGAGGATCGCCGCATGAGCGTCATCGCCTCGGCCGCCGCGGTCGCTTCGTCGAGCAGCGACGCACCGGCGATCGGGAGACCGGTGAGGTCGCTGACGACGGTCTGGAAGTTCAGCAGCGCCTCGAGCCGGCCCTGCGAGATCTCCGGCTGGTAGGGCGTGTAGGCGGTGTACCAGGCCGGGTTCTCGAGCACGTTGCGCGCGATGACCGCCGGGGTGTGGGTGCCGTAGTACCCGAGCCCGATCATCGAGGTGACCCGTCGGTTGCGTGCCGCGACCTCGCGCAGCTCGGCGACCACCGCGGCCTCGGACGCCGCGGGCTCGATGTCGAGCGCCTCGAGAGCGCGGATGCCGTCCGGCACCGCGGCATCCAGCAGGTCGTCGAGGGAGGTGCGGCCGACGACGGAGAGCATCGTCGCGATGTCCTCGTCACGGGGGCCGATGTGGCGACCGGCGAAGGCGGGCAGGTCGGCTGAGGTGGTGCTCATGGCGCTCCTGAGGCAGACGGCAAGGACGTCTCCCCCTCTGTCACCACCGGGGTGGCCGGTGAGCTCCAGAGGTGCCTGTCCCGTGTGGTCCCTTGCGCCTGAGAGGTTCCGGGGAGGTTTGCCCCTTCGGCGCCCCGTCAACAGCGACGAGGACTCTCCCACACGGTGTGAGCGGCACGGTCAACGTACCACCGCCGCACCCTTCCCACCCCTGGTGCGTGACACACCTGCCGAGCGGCGTGTCACGTGGCACGCGGTACGCGGCGGAAAAGTCGGGACGTGCCTCAGGCCAGGCGCTGGGCGCGGCGGGCGCCGAGCTCGTCACCGGGCCGGGGCGCGGCGGCGACGTCGTGCTCGGCCCGCTCACTGGGCAGGCTGGCGAGCTCGCCCTCGACCTCACGCCAGACCTTGCCGACGGCGATGCCGAAGACTCCCTGACCGCCCTGCAGCAGGTCGATGACCTCGTCGTTGGAGGTGCACTCGTAGACCGAGGCCCCGTCGCTCATCAGGGTGATCTGCGCGAGGTCGTCGACGCCCCGGGAGCGGAGCACGCTGATGGCGATCCGGATCTGCTGCAACGAGACACCGGTGTCGAGCAGCCTCTTGACGATCTTGAGCACGAGGATGTCGCGGAAGCCGTAGAGGCGCTGGGTCCCGGAGCCGCCCGCGGCTCGAACCGAGGGCTCCAGCAGACCGGTGCGCGCCCAGTAGTCGAGCTGACGGTAGGTGATGCCGGCCGCCCGGCACGCGGTGGGCCCGCGGTAACCGATCTCGTCGTCGAGCTCGGGGAGGTCGTCGGCGAACAGCACGCCCTGTGCAGGGACGGGACTGGCCCCGGACTCTCGCGCTTCTCCTGTGGAGACCACGCCTTACCTCCTCGACTCGTCTTCGCAGACGACTGTACGCGCCGAAATGACATCAGTGTCACCCTCGCAGTCACGGATGTGACAGGTGTGACGGTAGGGGCAGGTGTGACTCAGGTCAACGACCGCTGCTCGAGCGTGCTCCCCGGGCGTGTCGCGAGGAAGCGCTCGTCGCTGCGCTCAGCTCTCGCCCTCGGTGTCGAAGTCATCGGCCGAGACGTGGTCGAGGAAGGCCTTGAACTTCTCCACCTCGTCGTCCTCCGTCTGGGCCATCTCGATGCCCGCCTCGTCGAGGAGGTCCTCCTCGGCGACGATCTCGGCACCAGCACGCAGCGCCAGGGCGATCGCGTCCGAGGACCGCGACTCGATGTCGGTGCCGCCCGCCTGGGCGCCACCGTCGAGGTCGAGCACGGCGTGGAAGACCCCGTCCTTGAGGGCGACGATGCGCACCCGGGTCAGGGTGTGACCGAGCTCGTCGATGACGTTGCGCAGCAGGTCGTGGGTGAGGGGCCGCGGCGGCACGACTCCCTGTTGGGCGTAGGCGATCGCGGTCGCCTCGGCGGCACCGATCCAGATCGGCAGGTAACGGTCGCCGTCACGCTCTCGCAGGAGCACGATCGGCTGGTTGGTGGGCATCTCCACACGGACTCCGAGCACGTCCAAGACCTTCACCCTGCCACCGTACCTCCCCCGACGGTCAGTGGCCCTCGGCCAGACCGCCGCGCACCAGGGCCGCGTGCAACCTCAGGCAGAGGTGGGCCACCTCGGCAGCGCTGCGCGTGGCATCCTGCCCCCGCCGCGCACCGACGACCTGCTCGACCAGCCCGACCTCGCGATCGGCAGCCGCCCGGAACCCGCGCAGGTGACGAGGCTCGACGCCGTACCCGGCCAGGCCCGCGGCCGCATGGGCGACAGCTAGGTCCGCCTCGTCGTGCAGCCCATCGGAGCCGGGCCGCAGCAGGCCGTGGGTCACGAGGTCGGCGACGGCCGCCGGCGCCAGCCCGGTCGCCCCGGCCAGTTCCGCGGGCGTGAGGCGCAGCGTCGTGCCGACGGCGAGCTCCGAGACCTCCGGGACGTCGGGGTCGGGAGGGAGGTCCGGAGCCGCTGGTCGACCGCCATGCCCCGGAGCCAGGGTCAGGCCGCGGTCCAACGCGTCGAGGTTGTCCTTGATGACGCGCAGCGGCCAGAACCGGTCACGCTGGGCCCGCAGGACGTACCGCAACCGCTCCACGTCGCCGTCGGTGAACTTCCGGTACCCGGATGCCGTACGGGAGGGAGTGACCAGCCCCTCGGCCTCGAGGAAACGGACCTTGGAGATCGTGACGTCGGGAAACTCGTCCGCCAACGCCCGAACCACCGCCCCGACCGTGAGGAGGCGAGGGGGCGCCGACTCGGCCACGGGTGGGTCAGGCCTGGCTCGCGTAGAAGACGAGGCGGAACTTGCCGATCTGGACCTCGTCACCCGTCGTCAGGGTGGCCGCCTCGACGAGCTCGCGGTTGACGTAGGTGCCGTTGAGCGAGCCGACGTCGCGCACGACGAATCCCTCGGGCGTGCGCCGGAAGATCGCGTGACGACGCGAGACGGTCACGTCGTCGAGGAAGATGTCGCTGTCGGGGTGACGCCCGGAGACGACCTCGTCGTCATCGAGCAGGAACCGGGCACCGGTGTTGGGCCCGCGCAGCACGACGAGCAGGGCCGTCCCGGGCCGCAGCGCCTCGACGGTGGCGAGATCGGCCTTCGTGAGGACGTGCTCGCTCTCGTGGACCGGCTCGCCGACACGCGCGCTCGTCTCCGCCTGTACCGCGGCCAGACGCATCGTCGTCGACTCGGGCACGGGGCCTCGACCCCCCACGGGCTCGTCACTCATGGACCATCCAGCCTCTCGTCGTCGTGAGTCCTTGCAGAGTGTCACACCCTAGATCAGGGTGTGACCGATGCCCACCCTCGGGGGCGGGCCATCTGGTCAGGACAACTGTGCGGTGTACGTCTCGACGTCCATCAGGGCGTCGGCGGCCGCGGGGTCGCTGGGCCGCAGCTCGTACATCCAGCCATCGCCGTAGGGGTCGGAGTTGACCAGTTCCGGGGTGGCGTCCAGCAGCTCGTTCACGGCGGTGATCTCACCGGAGACCGGGGCGTAGAGGTCGCTCACGGACTTCGTGGACTCCACCTCGCCGCAGGTGCCGCCGGCGGCAACGGTCTCGCCGACCGCCGGCAGGCTCACGTAGACGACGTCTCCGAGCGCCTCCTGCGCGAAGGAGGTGATGCCGACGCGCAGGGTGTCGCCGGTGCTGCTGACCCACTCGTGCTCAGCGGTGTAGCGCAGTCCGGCGGGGTACTCGAGGTCGCTCATGACTCTCCTAGGTGTGGCCCGCGAGCGGGAGTGATCAGGGGGTGGTGGTCGGTACGGGCCGAGCGTACTGAGGCGGGGCGAGGGTCAGCAACGCATCGACCACCACCTCGTCACGGATCTCGGTCTTGGTCTTGCCCTCGGCGCGGCGAACGGTGGCGGTCACACCGCCGGGGATCTCCATCGCACCGGCAAGGTCGTTTGCGGCCCCGATGGCGCGGATCGTGTACGGCGGGGCCACGACCTTCCCGGAGATGACGAGGTCACCGTCGCGCTCGGAGATCCACGTGCTCGCCACGACGCGCTCGTCGCCGACCTGGATGGCTTCGGCCCCGGCGGCCCGCAGCTCCTGGACGGTGTCGAGGATGATGGGGGCCGCGACGCCGCCGTCGACTCCGGTGATGGTGAGCACGATGCCGGGCCCCTTGGCCGGGGCGGTGCCGGCGAGGATGCCGAGGGCGTCGAGACGCTCCCGGGCGGCACGCTGGGCCTCCTCCCCGTTCGTGGACTGGCTCTGGAGCAGCTCCAGTGAGTTCTCCAGCCCTCGGATCTCGTCGGCCAGTCGGTCGCCGTCCTGGTCGACCCCCGCGAAGATGCGCACCAGTTCGTCCTCGCGCAGGTTCTCCAGCCCCTGGATGGAGGTCTGGCGCACCTGGGCGATGATCGCGAATCCCAGTGCGGCGGCCAGGACCATCGCGAGGACGTTCGCCCGGGTCGCGCGGGGTGAGCCGGCGCGCAGGAGGCGGCGCCACGCTCGAGGCGGATTCGCGGCCGGGCGTCCACCTGACTCGGCCGGGCGTTCCCCGGACTCACCAGAGGGCTGCTCGCTCATGCGTTGAAGAGGTGGCGGCGGATCGACGCCACGTTGGAGAAGATGCGCACCCCGAGGACGACGACGACGCCGGTGGACAGCTGGGCCCCGACGCCGAGCTTGTCGCCCAGGAAGACGATGAAGGCCGCGACGACCACGTTGGACAGGAAGGAGACGACGAACACCTTGTCGTCGAAGATCCCGTCCAGGATGGCCCGAACGGCACCGAAGACCGCATCCAGTGCCGCGATGACCGCGATGGGCAGATAGGGCTGCAGCCACACGGGCACCGCGGGCTGAAGAAGCAGCCCGATGAGGATGCCGAGAGCCAGACCTATGGCGGGGATCACGACGAGCTCCTCTCAGGGGTGGCGGTGGATGACGCGGTGTCTCCAGTATCCCCCGTCGTCGCGTAGAGCAGGTTCAGACCCACCGCGGCGGGCACGGTCAGCTCCTTCGACACCTTGGTGTCGACCCGGACACCGAAGCTGCCCCGCAGGGTCGACAGGTAGCTGCCCCCCTCACCGTCGGCGAAGTCCGCAGGAAAGCGGGCCGGATCCCCGAGGGCGGTGATGAGGTAGGGCCGCGTCAGCGGACGGTTGTCGACGATGAGCGCCGGCCCGGCGAAGCGGATGGCCGAGAGCGACGTGAGGCGGTTGCCGTTGATGCTGACGGCCTCGGCCCCCGCCTGCCAGAGCGCGTTGACGACGAAGCGCAGGTCCTTGGCGTAGACGCGGCCCTGTTCGGCCTCCGGGTTGTTGGGGTCGGCCTCGTCCGCGCTCGACCCGGGGGCGTCGTCCATGGTGATGGTGAAGCCCGGGCCCTGCAGCTCGACGGCACCGACGGTGGCCGCGAGCTCCCGGCTGCGCTCGAGGTCACCCACGGCCCCGAACTGCTCGGCCTCGAGGTCGGCGACCTCCGTCTGCAGCTGCGTGGCACGCGCGGTCAGCTCGTCGACCTGGGTGCGGCGGTCCTCGATCTGGGTGATGAGGTCCTTGCGGGCCTGGGCTCGCGGGGAGTCCGAGGCGGTGAGGTTGGAGGCCGCCACTCCCACCATCAGGCCGAGCAGGACCATGGCGAGGGTGAGGCGCGGGGCGCGCAGTGACGTCGCGCGCGGCATCCCTGCTGCCTCGCGGCGATCCGCGGCAGCGGCGTACCCGGGGTCGAGCGGTCGCCGGAGCATCGTCGTCAGCAGGCTCATCGACTCGTCGGGCGCTCGCGTGCGCTGGTTCGGCGGTGGCGGCTCGCGCGGAGGCGCGGGCGTGGTGTCGGTGGGCGGCACGCTCACGCCGCGTCCACCCGCCGGGCCTGCAGCAGGGCGCGCAGTTGTAGGGCGTAGAGGATGCCGGCGACCCAGTACAACGCCGTGCCCCACCAGGCGAACGCCCAGCCGACCGGTTCCGCGATGCGCGACAGCGTGCCGTCGCCGTCGGCGAGGAGCAGCAGCGGGAAGGCGTAGAGGAGGTTGAACGTCGCTGCCTTGCCGGCGAAGTGCACCGGAAGCCCCACCCAGCCGTGTCGCTTGGCGATCAGCACGACGACGGCCATGAAGGCCTCGCGGGCGAAGAGCACCGCCACGAGCCACCACGGGATGATCTCGCGCCAGGCCAGTCCGAGCAGCGTGGACACGATGTAGAGACGGTCGGCGATCGGGTCGAGCAGCTGACCGACACGGGAGACCAGCCCGTAGGTTCGGGCGATCTTGCCGTCGAGGTAGTCGGTGAGCCCCGAGGCCATGAGCAGCACGATGGCCAGGCCGTCACGCTCGGAGAGGATGGCCCAGAGAAAGACCGGAACCCCGACCAGCCGAAGCGCCGAGAGCGCGTTCGGCACGGTGAGCACCCGATCGCTCACCTGCTCATCGGGCCCGCCCGTCGCCATGTGCGCAACTGTATGTCGTGCGCGGGCGCTGCGCCGCACCCCCATAGGGTGTCGCCATGTCCGCCCCCCTCCTGCGTGGCCTCGAGTCCGATCACCGCCGTGACCGCACGAGCGTGAAGTGGGTGGCCTACCCGCCCGACGTGCTGCCGCTCTGGGTGGCCGAGATGGACGCCGCACCGTGCCCCGCGGTCATCGATGCGGCGACCTCCGCCATGCGCCGCGGTGACACCGGGTACGGCTGGGGCCCCCGCTACGCCGAGGCGGTGGCGCGCTACGCCGATGCCACGTGGGGCTGGCAGGTCGACACCGACGCCTCGATGATCGTGCCCGACGTCATGATCGGTGCCAGCGAGGTGCTGCGCCTGCTGACCGACGAGGGTGGGCCCGTCGTCCTGTCCTCCCCCACGTACAACGCGTTCTACGGCTTCCTCGACGCCATCGGCCGTCGCACCGTCGACGCGCCACTCACCGGTGACGGACGGCTCGACCCCGACGCCCTGCGCACCGCGTTCCGGGACGCGACCGCCCGCGGCGAGCGGGCGGCATACCTGCTGTGCAACCCGCAGAACCCCACGGGCACCGTCCACACCCGCGACGAGCTCACCACCCTCGCCGCGCTGGCCGACGAGTTCGGGGTGCGGGTCGTCGCCGACGAGATCCACGCCCCGATCGTCTTGCCCGGTGGCGCCGCGTTCACCCCGTTCCTCACCGTGCCGGGCGGTGAACGAGGCTTCTCGGTCTTCTCGCCGTCCAAGGGCTGGAACCTCGCCGGGCTGAAGTCGGCCCTCGTCCTGGCGGGGGCGCAGGCAGCCGACGACTTGGCCCGCCTGCACGAGGTGCACACCCACGGCTCGTCCCACATCGGGGCGATCGCCCACGTCGCCGCCCTGGACGACGGCAGGCAGTGGTTGGCCCAGCTGCTCCTCGAGCTCGACGCCAACCGCACGCTCCTGGCCCGGCTCCTCGCCGAGCACCTGCCCGGGATCCGGTGGCAGGCCCCGGACGCGACCTACCTCGCGTGGCTGGACTGCCGCGACCTCGGGCTCGGCGACGACCCGTCGTCGGTGTTTCTGCGGCAGGGCCGGGTCGCCCTCGGGTCCGGGCCGCAGTACGGCCCGCAGACCGGACGGGGGTTCGTCCGGCTCAACCTCGCGACGTCGCCGGAGATCATCGAGGACGCCGTGCGGCGCATGGCTGCAGCCCTGTGACAGCCCACAAGATCACGGAACGGTAACGAATCTTCCGTTCTATGAACAAGACGGTCATCACATCGACAACCTGTGCATGCACGATCCGGATCCACGCTGAACCTCGGGGTATGGGCCAGGGGGTGGGTTCGGGTCATTGCAACCACCCTTCAGGGTCGGCTGGTGTCCCCGGTGCTTCCACGCCGCACCGGGGACACCAGTCCCGACTCACTCGACGTGACTGACGCCCCGAGAACACCGCTATAACATCGCACCAGACGCCACGACTCACGGGCCCGGGAACCCGGCCTCGCCGCCACCGACACGGGGAATCGGTCATGAGGGCATGACGCATCCCTCCCTCCGCATCACACAGCCGAGCCACACCCCTCCGGGCAGTCGCTCACCTCACATCCAAGGCAAGGAACGCTCCATGAATGTCGTAGGGGAATCCCGTCGGGACGACGGTCGACAGACGAATTCATCACCCACCCAGATGCCGAGGCACCGCAGGGGCCGTTCGGCTTCGAGTCCATCGTGGACTTCCAGGGCCGCGTCTTCAACCGAAGCCTCGACCTCGCCGACCTGTCGATCAAGCGTGCGGTCATCGACCAGGAGACCGACGACGCAATCATCGACTCGGCGGTGTACGGAGACGTCCGCGCCAACCACACCGTCACCGAGAACGGTGACGGCACGTGGACGGTGACGCACGAGGACACCGGCACCGACGTGCTGCGCAACATCGAGCGCCTCGTCTTCACCGACGAGTCGGTTGACCTCATCTCGGGAGGCAACACCTCCGCCACGGGCACGATCGACCTCAGCACGATGGCACCGGTGGAGGACGTGGAACTCTCCCTGACCCCGGCCTTCGCCGATGCGGACGGCCTGCCCGCCGCTGCGGACATCACCTATGCCTGGCAGTGGGCGGACAACCAGGGCACGTGGACCACGTCGGCCACCGGCGCGGACACCACGTTCACCCCGGGTGACGTGGAGGCTGGACGGCCCCTGCGGGTCGTCGCGACCTTCACGGATGACAGCGGCGTCCTCGAGTCGATCACCTCGCCCGCGACCGCGCCGGTGAAGAACGTCAACGACGAGCCGACGGGCTTCGCCATCAGCCCGCTGGAGCCGTCGGTCGGCGACTTGATGACCGCCACGGAGCCTGTCGACGTCGACGGCACCCAGGACGCAAACGGTCAGATGATCTCCAGCTTCGTCTACCAGTGGCAGTCCTCCGGAAACGGTGGCGCCTCGTGGCAGAACATCAACGGTACGCGGTCGAGCACCTTCACCCCGACGGCGGCCCAGGCTGGCCTGCTGATCCGGGCGCGCGTGAAGTACACGGACGCCCACGGCACCGCGGAGACGGTGTTCTCCCAGGCCAGCACCGCGGTCGGGATGGTCGCCACTGCTCCCGGCGCTCCCACGATCGGGAACGCCACGGCGGGCGACGCTGAGGCAACGGTCAGGTGGACAGCACCGACGAACACCGGCAACCTCGAGCTGACCGGCTACGAGATCCAGGTCCAGACCCCGGGCGGCGCTCCGGTCGGGACCCCGCGTTCAGCCGGGCCAGGCGCGACCAGCCTCGTGGTCGACGGACTCACCAACGGCACCGGGTACCGGTTCGTGGTGCGAGCCGTGAACCTCGTCGGGCCGAGTCCATACTCGGCACCGTCCAACACGGTGACCCCGTTCAAGACCCCCACGGTGGTCAGCTCGACCCCCGTGGACGGGGCGACCAATGTCGCGGTCGGTTCCAACCTCCAGGTCTTCTTCTCGGAGGCGGTCACCGGGTACGACGGCAACATGACGCTCACCAGGGTGTCCGACGGGTCGACGGTCTCGTTCACGCGGGCCTACTACACCGCCGACAACCGGCTGCTCGTCAACCCGTTCGGTGGTACCGCCAGTACGCTCGCGCCGAACACGCAGTACCGGTTGACCCTCACGGGTGGACCATCGGCGATCCGCAGCCTGACGGGCACGCCCCTGGCGACGACCACGATCACGTTCACCACGCTGCCGGCGGCACCTGCTCCGACGGTGCTCAGCACGACTCCGGTGGACGGGGCGACCAACGTCGCGGTCGGTTCCAACCTCCAGGTCTTCTTCTCGGAGGCGGTCACGGGGTACGGAGGATCGAACGTGAGGCTCACCAAGGTGTCCGACAACACCAACGTGCCACTCACCCGGGCCTTTTACACCGCCGACAACCGGCTGCTCGTCAACCCCTTCGGCGGTGCAGCAGACACGCTGGAGGCAGGCACGGAGTACCGCTTGACCCTCACGGGTGGACCATCGGCGATCCGCAGCCTGACGGGCACGCCCCTGGCGACGACCACGATCACGTTCACCACGCTGCCGGCGGCACCTGCTCCGACGGTGCTCAGCACGACTCCGGTGGACGGGGCGACCAATGTCGCGGTCGGTGCCAACCTCCAGGTCTTCTTCTCGGAGGCCATCACGGGGCATGGGACGTCGACCGTACGGATCACGAAGGTGTCCGACGACACCAACGTGCCGCTCACGATGGCCTTCTACACGTCGAACAACCGGTTGCTCGTCAACCCCTTCGGCGGTGCAGCAGACACGCTGGAGGCAGGCACGGAGTACCGGTTGACCCTCACGGGTGGACCATCGGCGATCCGCAGCCTGACGGGCACGCCTCTGGCGACGACCACGGTGACGTTCACCACGGCGCCGTGATCGACTGAAGGGACTCGGCAGTGCTTGGCGCCCACCCGCGCAGGGTGGGCGCCAAGCCGTCGCCGGAGCACGAGAGCATGACCACGAGAATGGGGAGGCGACAACGATGAGAAGACGATGGTTGGCCATCGCGGTGGCAGGTGTGTTCGCGGTGTCAGGGTGTACCGGAGATTCGGACGAGCCGTCCGAGTCGTCCACGAGCAGCGCGACCACCGCGGGGCAGGAGGCCGGGGGCGGGGATCCCGCGGCGTCCCCGAGCGGCGCCTCGGCGCCCCCGCGGGAGAAGGCGGACGCTGCCTTCGGGAAGGCCTTCGCCTTTCCTGACGGGTTGAAGGTCACCGTGAGCAAGCCCGAGACGTTCATGCCCTCGGCAAAGTCGATCAACGGTGGGGAGCCGGCCTTCGTGACCTTCGAGGTCACCGTGGAGAACGGCACCACGACGAACGTGACTCCGGCCCAGGTCTTCGTCACCGTGCAGAGCGGCGCGGGTGAGGGGGGGCAGGTGCTGGACCCCGGCGAGGGCATCAAGAGTCCACCCACGAAGGCCGTCGCACCCGGCAAGAAGGCGTCGTGGCCACTGGCGTTCGGCGTCCTGGACGCCGACGACGTGGTCGTGCACGTCCTGCCCGGTATCGACGCCGAACCGGCGACGTTCGGGGGGTGAGTCGGCGGCCGGGCGGGGTGGGGGCCGTCCCCGTACCCTCGTGCGTGGACGGCTACCCATTGTGAACAGGACGGTGCGATGAGGATCCTGCTCATCACGCACCACTACGCCCCCGAGGTGGGTGCCCCCCAGCACCGGTGGAACGCGCTGGTCCGGCGGTTCGTCGGGGCCGGGCACGACGTCGCCGTGCTGGCGCCGTCGCCGCACTTCCCCAGCGGCCGAGGGCACCCCGGCGATGCCTCACTCCGCCCGGGCGCGGTCGCGAGGGGACTCCATGGCGAGCAGATCCACCGGCTCCGGTTCCTCGAGCACGACGCATCGGTGGCTTCCCGCGGCCTGGACCAGCTGGTCTCTGCCGCGGATGCGACTCGCGTGGGCCTGGCACGCTTCTCGGGTCAGCGGCGTCCGGACGTCGTCGTCGCGACGGCGCCCGGACTCCCCAGCCTCGCGGCGGGTCGGGTGCTCAGCACCGTCCTGAGGGTCCCACTCGTCATGGAGGTGCGCGACGCCTGGCCGGACCTGCTCAACGTTCGCCACGAGTGGGAGTCGGGCGCACCGGGACGCCCACCGTCCCCACGGCACCGTGCAACCACCGTGGCGACCCTGCTCAGCTTCCCGATCACGGTGATGCAGCGGGGGGCAGACGCGGTCGTGACCACCACGGACTCCTTCGCCGACGTGCTCCATGGCCGGGGCATGCACCCGGTGCGCGTGATCCGCAACGGCACGCACCTCACGATGCCGGTCACGCTCCCCCCGCCGGACCCCGCAGCCCCTGAGCTGCGGGTGCTCTACCTCGGCACGGTCGGTCGGTCCCAGGGCCTGGGGTCGGCGGTGCGTGCCGCGGCGCTTGCTCGTCGAGCGGGGGTACCAGTACGACTGCGGATCGTCGGTGACGGGGCAGAGACGCCTTCGCTCGCCGAGCTGGTCCACCGTCTCGAGGCCCCGGTGACGATCCTCCCTCCCGTGCCGCACGCGGACGTCCTGGAGCACTACGCCTGGGCCGACACGGTGTTGGTGAGCCTGCGGGGGTGGGAGCCCTTGGGCTGGACGGTCCCGTCCAAGCTGTACGAGGTGCTCAGCACCGGACGTCACGTCACGGGAATGCTCGCGGGCGAGGCGGCCCGCATCGTAGAGGACACCGGCGGCGGCCATGTGGTACCACCGGACGAATCCGCGGCTCTTGCCGCGCTCTGGGCACGCCTTCACCACGACCGCGGGCTGCTCGAGGTCGGCCCGACGCCCCGGGAGTGGGTGGCCCGGCACGTCGACAACGACGCCCTGGCCGACCAGTACCTCCAGCTGCTCGAGGGGGTCGCCCGTGGGTGAGGTACCCGGCCTCGACCGGCTCTCAAGGGTCACGCGAAACCTGATCCTCCTGGCTCGGACCGGGTCCCACCACGCGGCCGAGGACCCACTGCTCCTCGTGGTCCAGTCCGCGCGACGCCTCCCCCGCCACCTGCGGACACCCGTGGCCCGACTCATCGCACTCGGCAGCGCCGGACACCCGGGGCTGCGACCCGCCCTCGCCCAGTTCGTGTCGGATCGCCCCGACGACGCCGCCACCCTGCTCGGGCGCGCCACCCCTCCCCGGACCGCGGTGGGCCGACGGCTGGCCGGGGAGCTCGCCGTGCACCTGGGGCACCCGGAGAGCATCCCGGGCGGACTGACCGCGACGCCGGCAGTCACGCAGGCGCGATGGGCATGGCGACGCGGCGACATCTCGGTCGCCATCCAGCTCGCGGGCAGCTCGACGGCGGGGCATCGGTACGGGGCACGGCTGGTCTCTGAGCGAGCCATGATGCAGCCGGGGTTCCGGCTGCCGTCGAACGAGGGCCACGCCGGCTGGGAACCCGCTCGCCGGGGGGCTGGCCCGCGCGCCCTGCACGTGCTGACCAACTCACTGCCGCACACCTCGAGTGGGTACACGATCCGCTCCCACGCGGTCCTGCGGGCGCTGCTCGCGGAGGGCATCGAGGTCGAGGCGGTCACCCGGATCGGGTACCCGGTGACGGTGGGCCGGCCCCTCGCCCGCGCTGTCGACGTGGTGGACGGCGTGCGCTACCGGCGCGTGCTGGCCGACGGTGCCGCCCGCACCCCCGTCGAGCGGCTGCAGCAGATGGTGGCGCAGACGCTCACGATCGCTGAGGACTTCCGGCCCACCGTGTTGCACACGACGACGAACTACAGCAATGCCCTGGTGACCGAGGCCGTCGCCCGAACGCTCGGGCTGCCGTGGGTGTACGAGGTCCGCGGGCAGCTCGAGCGGACGTGGCTGGCCTCGCTCCCGGTGGGCGACCGGGCCGCCGGGGCCGCGAGCGAGCGGTACGCCCTGCTCCGGGCTAAGGAGACCGAGATGATGCTCGCCGCGGACCAGGTGGTGACGCTCGGCGAGACACTCCGGGAGGACCTCGTCCTGCGCGGGGTGCCGCCCGAGCGGGTGACGGTGGTGCCGAATGCCGTGGATGCCGCGCTGCTCGACGTCCGGCTGGATCCGGCGCAGGCCCGGGGCCGGGTGAACCTTCCAGAGGAAGGTTTCTGGGTGGGGACCGTGAGCTCCTTGGTCGACTACGAGGGCCTCGACGCCCTGCTCGACGCCGTGGCACTGCTGCGGGCGGAAGGACTCGACGTCCGGCTGGCCCTCGTGGGTGACGGGGTCTCGCGGTCGGCCCTCGAGACCCGGGCAGCACGTCTCGGGCTGGGGCAGGCCGCCGTGCTGCCCGGTCGGGTGGGCAGCCAGGAGACGGCACTGTGGCACCGAGCCCTGGACGTGTTCGTGGTGCCACGCAGGGACCTCGAGGTGTGCCGCGTGGTGACCCCACTCAAGCCTATGGAGGCCATGGCGGCGGGTCGCCCGGTGATCGCCAGCGACCTGCCCGCGCTCGCGGAGGTCGTGCGCCGCCCCGACACTGGAGTCATGGTGCCGCCGGGTGACGTCAACGCCCTCGCCGCGGCGATCCGGTCACTCGCCTCCGACGCGCTCGCACGAGCCCGGTACGGAGAACGGGGCCGAGCGTTCGCGGCCACCCGCACCTGGGCCGCCCATGGTCAGCGTTACCGAGAGGTCTACGAGTCGCTGGCGGGGGCCCCATGACTGCCAAGCGCCCGCCCGCCGATGCGGTCGCTGCGGACAACGACTGGTTCTTCGACGGTCTGTCGGGCGAGGCCCGGGATGCCGAGGGCACGTGGACGCTCAAGCCGGTCGGCAGACGGCTTCCCCTCGGGCAGTACCTGCGCGCCCTCTGGCAGCGGCGGCACTTCATCTGGGTCGACTCCCGAGCGCGGGCGTTCTCGGCCAACGGGGGGTACCTCCTCGGGAATGCCTGGCTCGTGCTGAGCCCGCTGCTCGAGGGCCTCACCTACTACCTGGTCTTCGGTCTGCTCCTCCAGACCTCGCGAGGCATCGACAACTACGTCGGCTACCTGCTCGTCGGCGTCTTCATGTTCCACTACACGTCCCGGTGCATGACCGGTGGCGCCAACGCCCTCTTCACCGGGCGCACCATGATCAGGGCGTTCAGCTTTCCCCGGGCCGCCCTTCCGATGTCGGTGGTGCTGCGCGAGATGGTCGGCATGGGGCCGGTGGTCCTCACCATGGTGCTCATGATCCTTGCCATCCCCCCACACGCCGAGGTCTCGTGGCGGTGGCTGCTCCTCCCGATGGTGGTGGCGCTCCAGACCATGTTCAACCTCGGGCTCGCCCTGGTCATGGCACGGACCGCCCATCACCTGCCCGACATCAGGAAGGTCGTGGGGTTCGTCACCCGGTTGTGGCTCTACGGCTCCGCGGTCATGTTCTCCTTCAAGCGGTACGTCGAGGATCCCGGCGTGCTGCGACTCCTGGAAGCGAATCCCCTGTTCCTCGTGCTGGACATCACCCGAGACCTGCTGCTGTACGCCGTCACCCCCTCCGTGGAGTCATGGCTGACCCTCACGGCGTGGGCGGTCTGCTCGGTCTCCGTCGGGCTCCTCTTCTTCTGGCAGGGAGAGGAGCGGTACGGCCGTGGATGAGCAGACCGGCGGGCCCCCGGTGCGCCGGACCGGGTCGGAGGTGCCGACCGGGCACCCGACCGTGGCCGTCGCCGACCTCCACGTGCGCTACCAGACGTCGTCCACGGAGCGCACCACGCGGCATCCCGGCCAGCCACGCAGGCGGGTCCTCCACCGGCTCCTCGAGCGGAACCCCCAGGTTCAGGTCAGGGCGCTGAGCTCGGTGTCGTTCGTGGCCCGGTCCGGTGAGTCGATCGGGGTCATCGGCAGGAACGGTTCCGGCAAGTCCACCCTCCTGCGGGTCATGGCCGGGCTCGAGACCCCGACCCGCGGTTCGGTTCGCGCGCAGTCGACGCCCGTCCTCCTGGGCGTGAACGCTGCACTCATGCCGGAGCTCTCCGGGGAGCGCAACGTCGAGCTCGGTCTGCTCGCGATGGGCCTGTCCCCCAGGGAGGTCGAAGCGCTCCTGCCCGAGGTGATCGACCTCGCCGGTATCGGCGACTCCATCCACCTCCCGATGAGGACCTACTCGTCGGGGATGGGTTCCCGGCTGCGTTTCGCGATCGCGGCTGCTGCCAACCCGGAGGTCCTGCTCATCGACGAGGCGCTGGCCACCGGTGATGCCGCCTTCAAGGAGCGGTCCGAGGAGAAGATGACGGAGCTGCGCCGGAACGCCGGCACCGTCTTCCTCGTGTCCCACGCAGCCCAGACCGTCGAGGAGATGTGCACCCGGGCCATCTGGCTGGACTTGGGCCGGGTGGTCCTGGACGGCCCGGCATACGAGACCGCGCAGAAGTACCGGTGGTGGTCGTGGAACGTCGCCCGGGGCAACCACGAGAAGGCGAGGGTCCTGCTCGCAACGGCGGCAGAGGAGCAGAGGCTGGCCACCGAGCCAGACGCCTAGGCCCAGGACACGGACAGCCGGATGCCGAGCTCTGTCCTGCGCCGTGCAGGTGCCACGATCTCGATGTTCCAGACGGCCTCGAGCTCGTGGTCGACCACCGATCGCCATCCCGCCAGTGGGTCGATCTGGCCACGGACGATGCTCGCGACCCTGCCCTCGCCGCAGACGACCTCGAGGAGCACGCTCCGTCTCGTCCCCTCGTCCACGAACTGCGCCGATCGTGCGTCCTGCCGGTCCAGGACGAAGCTGCCGTTCACGTTCAACCACGCGGTCACGGTCTCGATCGACCCCACGGCCCCCTCGGGGAGACTGACGACATCCCGCACGACGAGTCGTCGTCCCGGCAGAAAGCGGAGGAACCTCTCGTGCACATACAGCGCATGGGTCGCCACCGCAGAGACCTCGATCCCCGACTCACCGTCAACGAGGCGGGGCGACCCCGATCCGTACGGAACCCGGGTCCGATCAATCTGCCCGTGCCTGCCCACCACCACCGTGTTGTGCGCCCTGGCGGACTCGACGTACTGCCGCTCCTTCGAGGTGTAGTAGAAGCCCTGCCTCCGAAGTGGGTCAGCACCGTCGAGCAGCTCCCCGTAGGCGAACTTGCCGCCATCCACGACGATCTCGGTCTCGCCCTCGCTCCACACGAAGGTCAGGTCGTCCGCGTGCTTGTGAGCACGCGAGTGGAACCCGCTCATCAGGGCGAGGGAGGAGCACCCCGTCAGAGGTGCACCGCCCGTGCCCGGAGCCGGACTGCGGACGAACACGTAGCCGGAGTGCGGGAACACGCGCCACTGCTCGGACCCCGGGGTGCCCTCCAGTCCGTCCGTGAGGACGAAGGCGTCAGGTGGCGAAGCCCTCACGACGTCCCGGACGTGCCCCCGGTCCTGTCCCGTGTCCCCGAACTGGACCAGAGTGCCGTTGGGCTGCTTCATCCACGCCAGGGCCGAGTAGGCATCCTGGATCCGGAAGGGGATGTCACCCTCGGTGATCAACTCGTCGTCGAGCAGGTCGGCGAGGGCGACGAGAAGTAGCCGGTGGTAGGTAGGAGAGTGCTCGAGGTGCCCACCGTCCTCGGCGAACTGGGTGCGCATCATCAGGGCGAAGCGCTCCTGGGCCTGTCGTCGCCACGGGCCGACCTCGACCAACGGCTCGAGAGCGCGAGCGGCCGTGAGTTGCGCCGCCGCGGCGAAGAAGCCGTGGTTGTTCCGCTGGTTGAAGTGGTTGTCGGTGGCGAGGAGCTCCGCGTGCGCGATCAGCAGGTCGCGATGGAGGGGCAACCACGTTCGCAAGGGAGTGCGCGCAAGGCGCGACATGATGTTGACCAGCCGCGGGATGCGCAGCGTCACCGTCCAGGGGGTCCACGCCATCGACCGCTCGGGAGGCTCCGAGCCGGCATAGGCTCGCCACGCCTCGAGCGTGTCCGCGAGCCAACGCAGGTCCTCGGCGTCGTCCGTCTGCTGGTGGTGAAGCAGAACCGGGTCGACGAATCGCCACGAGTGGAGCTGCGAGGCCAACGACCTCTCCAGCCGCACGGTCGACCCCCAGGAGAACTGCGGGCCGAGCGGGACCGAGACATCATCGGAGTACATCCACCCTGCCCGCTCGAGCTCGTGGCCCGAGGTGGCCACGGGATCGACCGTGCCCATGGAGTACCAGCCCGTGGCAGGGCGATCCGCCCTGGCCCCCAGTGCCTCGACGAACGCCGACCAACGAGCCTCCACCGGCACTCGCCTCCTCCCGGAGCTGGGACCTCTGAGCGGACGACAGGCAGGTCGGGTCGAGCTGGGCCGGGATCCACCAGGACATGATCGTCTCGTCATCGGCGGGAATCAAGCTCAGGTCGCCCGGTGCCTCTTTCGTGGCCGGCTCTCGTGGAGATGCCTCGCGTAGATGCTCCTCATGACCTGCTGGTACACGCCCTTGTCGGGCGTGCGATGTCCCGGTCCGAGATCCAGCTCCGTGACCGTCAGCACCTCGGGAGCGTGAGCTCTGACGTGCGCCATGAGCGGCGCGGCGTGTCCGGTGAGGTGGAACTCGTCCCCGGAGTTCGTGATCAGCTCGATGTGTGGAATGTGGTCGACGGTGTCCATCCGCGTCATGAGCGACATCCGGCCGGGGGGCGGGGAGTCACCCACGGCGACGCCCGGCGGGAAGACCGCTGCCAGGCAGGCCTTAACGAACGTGGGCGAGTACCTGCGGACATCCGTCTGGGGGTTGAACGCGATGGCGACGCTCCCCGGAACGTGGATCGCGGTGGCGATCGCCGCGAACCCACCGCCCGACCCCCCTTGCAGGAAAACGTGCTCGCAGTCGGACCCGGCCATCACGCCCAGGACGATGTCGGCCATGACCGTCGCCAGGTCGATCTCCGCGGTTCCGAGGTACCAGCCCAGCCGGAGGGTGCCCGAGAGGTCGAGGGTGGGGTCGGCAAAAGCCAGGACCGGCCCCATCCCCATGGCCCCCTGGGACATCAGACGCTGGAACATCGGCAGCCGAGTACGGCCTCGGTCCAGCGCACCGTGGAACAGCACCGTCAGCACCGATCCCTCACCCGGGAGGTACGCCACGGGCAACGTGAGGTGCCCCAGGTCGTAGGAGAGGATCGTCGCCTGATCAGGCAGCTCGCCGGCGCCCAGGACGCGACGGGACTCGACAGGTAGGGGGTAGTGGGTCGGCATCCAGCCCCTCTGGCCGTCCCAGTTCACCAAGCCCTGGCGCCACGGTCCACTCTCCTGCGTCGCGGCCCGGTTCGTGAGGTCTGCGATCGCTGCTCGCAGCCCGTGGTCGACGACGGGATCCCCCAGATCCTCGAGGAGTTCTCGCAACGTCCCGGCCGGATTCCCCCCCGAGTGCCACCGCTGCTGCTTCGCCGCGACGATCGCGTCGCGCACCTGCGAATAGCTCACCCGCCTCGGCTCGTCCACCCTCGGGGGGCGCGCAGTGAGCCTCGCGGCGATCTCATCGGGAGTCGCCTCCGTGCTCGGGAAGAGGACGGCGCCTTCGGTGATCACGATGCGCTCCTTGGACCGGCCGGTGGACACGTCCACGCCGAAGGCGCCTGTCGGCAGTCCCCGGACGGCCTTGGCCCGGACGTCAGCGCCCCGGAAACCCGCCGCGATGAGGGTGATGAACCGGAAGGACGTTCCGGACTTGCGCAGCGCGACCCGCGGAGCGGGCGTCCTCTGGCGCCAACCCGTGGCCACCCACCCCTGCAGGGGGTCGCACTCGCCTGCCGCCACGGAGGCCTCGGGCAGAAGACCGAGGCTGAAGATCGCTGCCCGGGCTGCGCCGTTCCGGAGCTCCACGACCCTCGGGGTCAGCGTCGCCTCGACCTCCGGGGCGAGTTGCCAGGCCTGCACCGCGGTGACCTGGTCCACGGACCTGACGGAGTCGATGACCACGAGGTACTCCCCCGTCACCGAGTACACCAGGCGACGAGTGATCGACACCGTGCCGTACCCGTCGTCCTTGAGGGTGAAGTCGTGGTAGTTCGGGTGGATCGCCGAACGCTGGAGGCGGACCACCGTGGTCTTGTCGTAGCCCAACCCCTCGATGGTCACCACGTTATGGCTGGCGCGCTCCATGAAGTGGATCCGCTCCGCGGTGTCGTCGTAGGAGAACTTCCCGGGATCGACGAGCCAGGGAACCCCTCCGGCGAAATACGTGAGCGAACCGGCGTCGACGTGCCCATGCACCTTGTTGCTCGAGCCGAAGACGAGCGAGTAGAAGGTCTCCTCCACCAGGTCGCGCTCGTTCTCCCCCCAACCGCTGCGGCCGAAGACGTACCCGGCCCGGTACACCCGGACCAGGTCCTCGGGTGCCTCGCCCTTCGAGCCCTCCGTCGTGACGTACCGCGTGTACGGGCTCGGGACGGCGGACGGCGCCCCCCCGGTCGAGTTGCCGATCGACACGAAGGTCCCGTCCGGCTGAGTGGCGTGCGCCAGTTCCTCCGGGACGAGGTCGAGCCGGGACAAGGCCTCCACAGGGGTGGCGTGGACCAGTGCGAGGCGCTGGGCGGCGATGCGCCACCACGTGTAGTTGTTGAGGTGGTAGGCGATCGCACCCTCTCGGTTCACCCCTTGGCCGTCGTACTCCTGCTCGAAGAGTTCCACGAGCTCGACCGTGGCCTGATCGACCCAGTCGGGGCGCTGCCGCGCGATGCCGCACAGGAGCAGCCCCTGCAACTGATGGAGCGCGTGGTTCGCCCTGCCCCGGTGGGAGTGGTCCGTCAGCCAGTGGCCGTGAACGTCGAGCAGCGCGTGGAGCCGGTCCAGCGAGGACGGCTCGTGCTGGTCGACGACCAGGACCCCCAGGGCGAGCTCGATGGCGCGGATCCCGTCGACCATGTCCATCCATGCCTCGGCGGGGGCCGTGTCAGGGTCGAGGCAGGCCGTCGCCCACGACTCGACGACGGACCACCAGAGCGCGAAGGCGTGCTGGTCGCCGTCCGCAGCCGCCCTCCTGAGGGGGTCCAGCCAGCGCAGCATGTGGAACTGGGCGCGCCAGTTCCGGTCGCCGAAGGGGTCAGCCAGCCAGTCGATGCGCGGGGGAATCTCGAAGACCGAGTGCGGCCTCAGCAGGAGCCTGCCGTCCTTGAGGTCTGCGACCTGCTCACGGTCGAGGCGACCGCGCACGAACGCGCCGCCGATCACCTGCGACGCGAGGGCCGCACGTGTCTCCTCGTCGATCATCGGCACCCTTTCGAGGACAGCCCGTCGGGGGCAACACTTCCAGACGTCCACCCGCTGTGTTCGATGGGCCCGTCAGGCACGCAGGAGCTGGCCGCCAAGGCGTTCATAGATCTCACCGACTGGACCTACCAGCTGGCGCCAGGTGCGATGGGCGTGCACCCACTCCCGTCCGGCTCCGGCGAGTGCCGCGCGGGCATCGGCATCGCTTACGAGCTCGTCGAGGACGGCGGCCAGGGATGCGGCGTCGCCCTTGACGTGCACGCGTCCGGTGACACCGTCGGTCACCATCTCGGCAAGTGCCGCGACGCTGGAGACCACGACGACCTTCTCCATCGCGAACGCCTCGAGTGGCTTCAGTGGTGAGACCATCTCGCACACGGGCAGGGGGAGCCGGGGGAACGGTGCGATGTCGATGAGGGAGTAGTAGCGGACGACGTCATCGTGTGGGACCCGACCGACGAACCGCACCGCCGACGTCAGGTGCAGCTCGCGGGTCATCTCCTCGAGCCGTGGTCGTTCCGGGCCCTCACCGACGATGAGGACGGCAACACGCGAGCGACTGGCCGCGGGCAGGAGGGCCACGGCCTGGAGCAGCACGTCGAGTCCTTCGTAGTCGAGGATCGACCCGAGGTAGCCGATGACCACCCTGCCCTCGAGATCGAGGGATGCCGCCAGCCCATGGTCACGCTCACGGGGCTCGAACGCATCGGCGTCGACGCCGTTCGGCACCACCGTGATCTTCTCCGGGTCGGCTCCGCGGATCACGAGCTCGCGCGCCAGGGCATCGGTGATCGCGATGACCTCGGTGGCGTGGCGGGCCGCGTCGGCCTCCATCCTGGCGTGGAACGCGTACTCCTCCCCTGCTGCCCACTCGGGGTCCCGCGAACCTCGGGTGACCTCCCAGAGGCCTCGCACCTCGTACACGCTGGGCAGCCCGAGCCGGTTGGCTGCCGCGACGGCCGCGAGGCCGTTGAGGTAGTTGGAGGCAGCGTGGATGACGAATGGCTTCTCCGTCCGCGCCAGGTGCTCCACCTCTATGGCGTACCGCTCGACGTAGTGCTGCAGCGGGTTCTTCGGAATGACGAGGCGGTGGGCGTGCATCCGTCGGTAGTCCACGTCTCCGACGGTGTCCAGAGGGGGCAGGGACTCTCGGTACCTGAACCCGTCCATGTCATACGGGTACCCGAGCCGCGTCACCCCGTCGACCCTCCAGCCGTCTCCGCGCAGCGCCGTCAGGATGCCTTGGGTCCGCGTCGCGTAGCCGGCCGAGTGGTAGGGCAGCGAGTTGTGCAGGAGGTACAGGCTGCGTGTCGGGCTGGGCTCGTAGGAGGGCCCTGCACGGCGCGCCGGGAACGGGAACCCCTTCACGGTCAGCTCACGGTCGGTGAGGACGGCGCCTTGGGTCTCCCGGTACTTCATCCCTGCCCACCGGTCCGTCGGGTTGGCACGAAGGTAGTGCTCCAACAGGTCGTGGGCCGCTGGGATGTCACCCTTGGCCAGGGCCCGTCGAACGGCTCGACGCACCGAGCGGGCGGGAAGGTCCGCAGGGGACATTCGCTCCATGAGCGAGATCGCCTCACGCACCCTGCCTCGGGCCAGGGCGTACACGAGCATGGCCTGGGCCTTCTCCTCCTCGGTCAGGCCGAGCGGTTCGATCTCGGTGGCCCATTGCGCCGAGGGACGGCCGAACGTGCTGAGCGCCACCACGGCTCGCACGAGCCTGTCCGGCGACGTCGCCAGCGTCTCGAGGATGTCCGTTCTCCGCGCCGGGACGAGGAAGTCCAGCGCTTCGCGGTGCTTCGCCGAGCTGTCCCCGATGACGAGGGCCATGCGGTCCATCGCCGCGCGGGCGTACCCGGTGCCGGTGTCCCGGGTGCGCGCGAGCTCGTTGAACAGCTCGAGAGCGTCCAGGGCGAGGGGGTCGAGCTCCACGCAGTTCTTCAGCGCCTCGAACGCCGCATCTCCGCGCCCGACCTCGAGGAGCCGCGCACCGTACACGTGCCACGTCGCGCTCGCCGCAGGGTTCGACATGAGCGCGCGCCGGAGGACGTCGATGGACCGCGTCCGCCGGTTCTTCCTCCACAGGGAGTTCGCTTCCTCGCGAGCGCGCTCCAAGGCCTCCTGATCGGTCCGCAACTGCTCGGTGCGGGCCCTGCGCTCGAGATGGGTGACCAGCGGCCGGGCCGCGGCAGAGCCGGCGACCCAGCCCAGGAAGCGGGCTCGCGCCGGTACCTCGGCCACTAGCGCCACACTCCTCGGGTGTCGACCACGACCTTCTCCGCGAACCCTGTGTGGTCGATCGACCGGAACTGGCGATGGTCCACGAGCAGCAGGAGGATGTCGGCTGCGGCGATGGCCCCGTCGGGTGCCGAGAGCCTAACGTGAGGCAGCGCCGCAAGGTCGGGTGGCAGGCCCTCGACGTGCGGCTCGACCACCCAGATCTCGCCGTCCCCCAGTCGCCCTGCCAGCGCGCGCACGATGGCGAGCGCGGGCGACTCGCGAACGTCGTCGATGTCGGGCTTGAACGTCAGGCCGAAGGCCGCGATGACGGGCCTGTCGAACCGGGAGGCATGCGCAGCCACCGTGTCGATGACGTGCAGGGGCTTGGCATCGTTGACGTCGCGCGCGGTCCGGATCAGTCGGGACTCCTCGGGGGCCGCGTCCACGATGAACCACGGGTCGACCGCGATGCAGTGTCCGCCGACACCGGGGCCCGGCTGCAGGATGTTCACCCGGGGGTGGTGGTTCGCCAGCTCGATGAGCTTCCAGACGTCGACATCCAGTCGTTCGGCGATCAGTGACAGCTCGTTCGCGAAGGCGATGTTCACGTCGCGGTAGGAGTTCTCCACCAGCTTCGTCAGCTCGGCGGTCGTCGCGTCCGTGAGGTGGAGGTCCGCCCTGCAGAAGATGGCGTACAGCTCCCGGGCACGCTCGGCAGCCTCCCGCGTCAACCCTCCGATGACCCGGTCATTGGTGACGAGCTCGATCATCACCCGCCCCGGGAGAACCCGTTCGGGCGCGTGGGCGAAGTGGACAAGGGGCCGGCTCCCGGAGCCGTCGAGGGAGAGGTCCGGCCGGGCGGCAAGCACCCTGTCGGCCAGGTGACGGGTGGCGCCCGGAGGCGAGGTCGACTCCAAGATGATCAGCTCGCCTCCCCGGAGCTGGGGGATGATCGCGTCGGTAGCAGCGTCGATGCAGGACAGGTCGGGCCGGTGGCCGGCCCCGAACGGAGTGGGCACCGCCACGATGTAGGTGCGCGCCGGAGGGGTTTCCTTCTGGGCTCTCAACAATCCCTGGGTCACCGCACCGGCCACCTGGGTCGCGAGATCCGGCTCGACGAAGGGCACCTCACCGCGGTTGACCGCGTCCACGTGGACGGGGTTGACGTCCACCCCGATCACATGCACGCCGTTGGTCGCCAGAATCGCAGCGGTGGGCAGGCCGATGTACCCCAGACCGATCACCGCAACCGTCTTGGTCTCGTGCATCCAACCCTCCCTCAACAGAAGATGTGCCCCTGGTTGCGCCCGAAGAACTCCACACGCGAATTGGCGAGCAGCTCCGAGGAGGTGACGTCCCAGGTGTGGGCGATCCCGCTGTCGTTCCTCACCTGGACGAAGTTGAACCTGTCCGCAGCGTAGAGGGTCGCACCCGCAGCAGCGGCGTTTCGGAGGAATGCGGTGTCCTCACCACGCGACGTGGCGGGGAACGGGATGCCGATGGCGAGCTCTCGGCGCGCCATGATGGTCGGACCGGCCACGAAGTCGGTGTAGCGGTGTTCCCGCTCGGGGAAGCGAAGGATCGTGGCGTCGAGGCCCTTCAGGTACATGTAGTGCGCCTGCTTGCCCACGACATCGGCACCCGAGTAGTCCATCGCGTGCAGCTGGTCCGAGAGGTAGCGCGGTCCGTAGAGGTCGTCGTCGTCCATCTTCGCCACCACGTCCCCGCTGGAGGCGCGTACGAGCAGGTTGAGGCACTCCCCCAGCGGCACGCCCGGCTCCGCCGTCAACAGCTGCAGGCTCTCGACCCCGAGAGAGCCAGCGCGTGCGTGGAGCTCGGCCGGGTCGGGCGAGAAGCCGTGGGTGAGGACCAGCAGCTCGAGCTCGACGTCCACCTGGGACGCCACGGCGGCCAGGACGTCGTCGACCCGATCCGGGCGATTGGTGGACACGACGACCGACACCGTCGGCCGGGCGGACAGGTGGTCGGTCCTGCCGACCGCAGTGAGCACCCGGTCGAGCCGGCGGGTGTAGGTGTGGTCGGACCAGATTCGCCGCTGAGCCAGGTGGACCATGCGGTCCCGCAGCTCCGGGCTGCGCACGAGGGCGCGCAGAACGAATCCCGCCTCCTCCTGTGTTGACGCCTGGGACACCATCGTGTCGTCGAAGAACTCGGAGACCGCAGGGCTCGGGGTGGACACCACGGGTGTGCCACTGGCCGTGATCTCGAAGATCCTGCGGGCGCACATGCTCGGGGAGGTGGTGACGGAGTTGACGTTGAGGAACACCTTGTAGGCCCGGTAGGCGGTGAGCATGCGGTCGTAGGACAGCGAGCCAACCACTCGTGCGTCCCACGGCGCCGGGAACTGGTAGCGGGCATCCCCGGCGTGGTATCGGGAGAAGATCTCCAGGCCGGTGTCCATCCGTGGGCTCACCGCGACCGCCGCGCCGAGCAGGAGGTCCAGCTGTTCCCGGCGCTCGGGGTACTTGTGGGCGAAGTACGTGCCGGCGAAGGCGATGTCGCGGCCCTGGTGGCCCGTGGCCGGCCGCACCGGGTTGTGGATCGACTGCTGCGCGGCGAACGGCAGCACGTCGACCCGCTCGTGACCGAGGTCGCGCCGGTACTGCTCGATGCGGGTGGAGTCCGTGGTGAACACGTGGTCGAAGAGTCTTGCCGAGTCGAGGAAGTCGGCATAGTGGGCCGGGTCCTCCTTGTTCCAGAAGACCGTCGGGATGCCGTGGGCGCGGCACCACTGCACCAGCTCCACGAATGCCGGTCGTGGGGCGGACGGACCCGTCAGGTGGAACTGCCAGGCGTCATGGTTGCCGTGCCATGCCGACTCCACGAACAGCAGGTCCACTGGCTGCTCCTCGAGCAGGGTGCGCCAGGTGGACGGTGTCACCTCCACCTGGTCCCACTCGTACCCGAACGCTGACAGGGAGAACTCGTCGAGGACGACCGCCACGCGCAGCCTCGGCCGGCGAGGCGCCCGGTCGGGCACGGGCCACGGCTCGAAGGTGGGCTGACCCCCACCGTCACGGAGCTCACCGTCGACGAGGAGTCGCTGCGAGCTTCGCTGACGCCGGAGATAGGTGCGCGCCTGAGCGACACCGCCATGTCGCGCGTGCCACAGCGCCGTCCGCATCCACCTCACCCTGCTGGCCATGTCAGGCTGACGATACCGGTCGGAAGGACGGGCCGGCGCAATTGCTGACAGCAGTGTGTCACCCGTCGCGGTCACCTCGCGCGTGCTCCCTCATCAGGCGAAATCAGGCATCCGCTCGCCGCGGCCGAAGAACGCCTCGATCGCCGCAACGACCCGCGCTGCGGCTCTCCCGTCCCCGTACGGGTTCACGGCGTTGGACATGAGCGCGTACGCGGCCTCGTCGGTGATGAGGGCGGACACCTCGCGCACCAGTCGGTCCTCATCGGTACCGATGAGCCGTACGGTTCCCGCGCTGACCGCCTCGGGACGCTCGGTGTTCTCCCGCATGACGAGGACCGGCTTCCCGAGGCTGGGAGCCTCCTCCTGGACCCCGCCGGAGTCTGTGAGCACGATGTGGGAACGGGCCATCACCTGGGTGAACTCGCCATAGCCCAGCGGCTCGGTCACCAGGACGTTCGCGAGCCCGTCCAGGGACGGCAGCAGGCACTCGCGCACCATCGGGTTGCGGTGCGCGGGGAGCACGATGGCCTGCTCGGGGAACGCGAGGGCGAGGCGACGCAGGGCCCGACCGACCCCCTGCATCGTCTGGCCCCAGTTCTCACGCCGGTGCGTCGTGACCAGCAGGATCGGGCGCCCTGAGTCGACCAGTGACTGCAACCGCGCGTCCGCGATCCGGGTCGGCTGCGTCGCGGCGTGCAGGAGTGCGTCGATGACCGTGTTGCCGGTGACGACGATGCTCGAGGCGTCGACGTTCTCCCGCTCAAGGTTCCTTCGGGCACGGGCCGTGGGTGCGAGGTGCAGGCTGGCGACCTGGGAGGTGAGCCTGCGGTTGGCCTCCTCGGGGAACGGGGACGCGATGTCCCCGCTGCGCAGCCCCGCCTCGAGGTGGAGGACCGGGATCTGTCGGTAGAACGCCGCGATCGCGACGGCCGCGACGGTGGAGGTGTCGCCCTGGACCAGGACCGCGTCCGGGCGGCGGTCCCGCAGGACCGGGTCCACGCGGTCGAAGACCTTCGACATCAGGGCGTTGAGCGTCTGCCCGTGAGCGAACACGTCGAGGTCATGGTCCGGCACGATGCCGAAGACCTCGTTCACCTGGTCGAGCATCTCGCGATGCTGCCCGGTCACCACCGTCACGGACCGGAGGTCCTCCGACCGCTCCAACGCGCGAATCACGGGCGCGACCTTGATGGCTTCGGGCCGGGTCCCGTAGACGGTCATGACCTGCGGCATGAGGATTCCTCGCTGAGTCGCAAGACGCTGTGTCTCCCCGGCCGGGAAAGCCGTCCCATAGTATCGACCGGGACGTCCCATACTCGTGGAAGGGGCCGACCCGTCGCATGGTGGAGACCCGGGTGCTCGTGTACGGCAGCTGCGTGGCGCGCGACATGG
>Ga0209480_10000286_pt1 | contig 43403 bp, 35 predicted proteins | sample JI61114C2DNA_FD_187501 | JGI IMG/M metagenome (GOLD analysis project Ga0209480, IMG submission 187501) | Wastewater effluent complex algal communities from Wisconsin, to seasonally profile nutrient transformation and Carbon sequestration -... | ecosystem: Engineered > WWTP > Effluent > Algae... | reverse complement strand
CGATGGCCGTGCGGATCGCAGCAGCGGTTTCGTGTTCGGCACCAAGAGCGAGCATCCCGACGGGCGCCGCGCCGGCCGCTTCTACCAGTACACCGCGACCCATGGCCTGCGCGAGCTCGCGCTGCCGCCTTCCGCGATCCCCAATTCGATCTGCTTCGACGCCGCCGGCACGCGCATGTACTTCTGCGATTCGGTCGACCCGCGCATCCTCAGCTGCCGCTACGACGCGGAGCGCGCCACGGTCGGCGACGTCGAGGTGTTCGTCGAGCTGGATGCCGAAGGCGCGTCGCCCGACGGTTCCATCGTCGATGCAGAAGGCGCGCTGTGGAATGCGCAATGGGGCGCAGGCCGGGTCGTCCGTTACCTGCCCGATGGCCGCATCGATCGCATCGTCCGCGTCGCCGCACCGCAGCCCAGTTGCGTCGCCTTGCGCGGCGACACCCTCTTCATCACCAGCGCACGGGTCGGCCTGCCGGCGCATGTGCTGGCCGCGCAGCCGGCATCGGGCGGGATCTTCGCGCACCACGTGGGCCGCGTGCTGGCGCGCGGCGAAGACCGGGTACGGCTGCCATGATCGCCGTCGACTGGGGCACCAGCAGCCTGCGCCTGTATCGGCTCGACGCGCACGGCATGGTGCTGGAACGCCGTCGCAGCGATGACGGCGTGCTCGCCAGCGCCGGTCGCTTCGGCGAGGTGCTGTCACGCGGCATCGAGGGTTGGGACGATCCGGTGATCCTGCTCTGCGGCATGGTGGGTGGACGCGGCGGCTGGCAGGAAGTGGCCTACCTGGACTGCCCCGCCGGCATCGCCGAACTCGCCGACGGCATGCAGCGCTTTCACCCGTCGGGTTTCGAAGGCCGCGCACTCTGGATCATGCCGGGCCTGCGCGACATGGTGTCGGACAGCGTGCCGGACGTGATGCGCGGCGAGGAAACCCAGTTGGCCGCGCTGCTGGGCAACCTGGCGGTCGGCAGCCACCTGGTCTGCCTGCCGGGCACGCACAGCAAATGGGTCGGCGTGCGCGACGGCCGCATCCAGCGCATCGCCACCGCGATGACCGGCGAGTTGTATGCCGCGCTGCGCCAGCACAGCATCCTCGGGCGGCTGATGCCACTCGAGGACTCGCGCTTCGACGCCTTCGCCTTCGACGCCGGGCTGCGCCGCAGCGAACAGGACGGTGGCCTGCTGCACCACCTGTTCGGCGTGCGCACCGCCGGCCTGTTCCGGCAGATCGCGGAACCCGCGTTGCCGTCATACCTGTCCGGCTTGCTGATCGGCCACGAGTTGCGCGCCTCCGGCGCGTTCTCGCAGAAGCCGCGGCCGGCGCAGGTGCACCTGGTCGGCAACGATCGCCTGCTCGCCTCGTACGCGCATGCGTTGACCTCGCTCGGCATCGGCGTGCAACGCCATCCCGAAGACCTCGCCGCGCATGGCCTGCATGCGCTGTGGACGAAGCGCAACGCGACGCGGTCGATCCCGGAGAGCGTGTGATGAGGACGATTCGTCGCGGCCTCGCGATCGCCCTGCTCGCCTGCAGCCTGGGCGCAATCGCCGGCGAAGCGCGCTTCACCCGCATCGACTACAGCGGTGACGATGGCGGTCCTGCGCCTGCCACCAGCCAGTATCGCAACCCGGTGCTTGCCGGCTTCTACCCGGATCCGTCGGCGATCCGCGTTGGCGACGATTTCTACCTGGTGACCTCGACCTTCGGCTATTTCCCTGGTCTGCCGATCTTCCACAGCAAGGATCTCGTGAGCTGGCGACAGATCGGCAACGCCATCGACCGGCCGGGACAGATGCCGTACGGCGACGCCGAGGAAATCACCCGCGGCCTGTTCGCCGCCACCATCAGCCACCACGACGGCACCTTCTACATCGCCAATACCTGCTTCTATTGCCCCGGCCGCGGCATGGGCAATTTCGTGATCAGCGCGAAGGATCCCGCCGGACCGTGGTCGGATCCGCACTGGATGACGTTCGACGGCATCGACCCCTCGCTGTTCTTCGATGACGACGGCAGCGCCTGGCTGGTCAGCAACGGCATCCCGCAGGTGCCGATGCGTTACGACGGCCATCGCGCGATCTGGCTGCAGCGCTACGACTTGGCGACGATGCAACCGACCGGCGAACGCAAGGTGCTGGTGGACGGCGGCGTGGATCCGGCGAGCAGGCCCGAGCATGTCGAAGGCCCGCACATTTTCCGGCGCGGCGACTGGTATTACCTCACCGCCGCCGAGGGCGGCACCGGCGAGCAGCATGCGCAGATGGTCTGGCGCAGCCGCGATGTCGAAGGACCGTACGTGGCGTGGACCGGCAATCCCGCGCTGACCCAGCGCGACCTCGATCCGAACCGCCCCTCCCCGATCACGTCCACCGGGCATGCGCAGTTCATCGAGCTGAAAGACGGTTCCTGGTGGACCGTGTTCCTGGGCACGCGCCCGTATCGCGGCAACCAGTACAACCTGGGGCGCGAAACCTTCCTGCTGCCGGTCAGCTGGACGGATGATGGCTGGCCGATGGTGCTGCCGCGCGGTGCCCGCGTGCCCGCGGTCGCAGAGCGCCCGGCCCTGCCACGCGATCCATCGCCGCCTCCGATGTCAGGCCCGATGGCATGGAGCGAAACCTTCGCGGACTCGCCCGGTCCGCAATGGTTGACCCTGCATGCGCCGCAACTGCCGTGGTTCCGCACCGGCGATGGCGGTCTGCGCATCGTGCCCGGCACGACCTCGCTGGGTGCGCGCGGTGCCGCAGGCAACGGTCAGCCGACGTATCTCGCGCATCGCCTGCAACACCACAAAGCGCGGATCGAAGCGACGCTTGAGCCGGCGGGACTGGAGGTTGGCGAACTGGCAGGACTGGCGTTGTTCCAGAACGAGACGCACCACGTCGTCGCGGCAGTCGAACGCAGCGATGCCGGCGCGGCGCTGGTCCTTCGGCTGCGCAATGGCAAGGACGATCCCCTGCCCGGGCGCGAACTGAAGCGGGTGCCACTGGCATCGAACGACGCGGCGTTGTCGCTGCGGTTCCAACTGGACAACCAGCACCTCGACGTGTCCTGGCGCAGCGGAACGGAGCACTGGAACACCTTGCTAAATCGGCAGGATGCCAGCCTGCTCAGCGTCGACCACGCCGGCGGTTTCATCGGCAATACGTTCGGGCCCTACGCCGTCCGCCAGTAGGAACGATGCACCGGGTCAGGGCGACGCAGCGCGCAGTGCCTCGGCCAGCCGAGCGCCTGCCCATACCAGCAGCAGCCCCGCGACCAGCGTGCCGCCAAGGTAGGCGAGCAGGAGGTCATTGCGATGCGTGCGCGCCAACAGCAACGACTCCAGCATCAACGCCGAGAACGTGGTCAACCCGCCCAGCAAGCCGACGATCAGGAACGCACGCCAGTACAGCGCCGCTGGCCCGCGCCCTTCCAGCCACACCGCGATGTAACCCACGGCGAACGAGCCGATCAGGTTGGCCGCCAGCGTTCCCCACGGGATTCCGCTCCCGAATTGCCGCAGCAGCGCACCGCCCAGCCAGAAGCGACCGGCTGCACCGAGCGCGCCGCCCAGCATCACCAGCACGAGTTGCTGGCACCACGCGTTCATCGGGATTCCTTGGCGTCGCGAGCCTGCTGGCGCGCAGCGCGCAAGGCATCGAGCTTTTCCTTGAGCTTGCCTTCCATGCCGCGGGGGGTCGGTGCGTAGTACACGCGCTCGCCCATCGCATCCGGGAAGCCGGTCTGGTCCAGCGCGATGCCGCCGTCGGCATCGTGGTCGTACTGGTAATCCTTGCCGTAGCCCAGCGACTTCATGAGTTTCGTGGGCGCATTGCGGAAATGCAGTGGCACGTCCTGCGTGCCCAGTGCATCGACATCGCCGCGAGCGGCGTTCCACGCGCGATAGCCGGCGTTCGACTTCGCGGTGCTGGCCAGGTAGATCGTGAGCTGCGCCAGTGCGAGTTCGCCCTCGGGTGAACCCAGCCGGTCGTAGGCGTCCCATGCCTCGATCGCCATCTGCAATGCGCGCGGATCGGCCAGGCCGATGTCCTCCACCGCCATCCGGGTCAACCTGCGCGCCATGTAAGCAGGGTCGGCGCCGCCGTCCAGCATCCGCGCCAGCCAGTACAACGCGGCATCGGGGTTGGAACTGCGCACGCACTTGTGCAGAGCCGAGATCTGGTCGTAGAACTGGTCGCCACCCTTGTCGAAGCGGCGCGTGCGGTCGGCCAGCACCTGGTGCAGGGTGGCCCCGCTGATCGTGCCGCCTTCGCCATCGGCGATGTCCGCGGCGATCTCGAGCAGGGTCAGCGCACGCCGCACATCGCCATCGGCTGCGCCTGCAATCTCGCGCAGTGCGTTTTCCGCGACAGCCAGGCCGCGTCCGCCCAATCCGCGCTCGGCATCATCCAGTGCATGCCGCAGCGCGACGACGATGTCATCGGTCGACACGGCTTCCAGCACGTGCACGCGGCAGCGCGACAACAACGCCGAATTGAGTTCGAACGAGGGATTCTCGGTGGTCGCGCCGACGAACAGGATGCTGCCGCGCTCGATGTGCGGCAGGAACGCATCCTGCTGCGCCTTGTTGAAGCGGTGCACCTCGTCCACGAACAGCACCGTGCGGCGGCCGCCTTCGAAGCGCGCCTGCGCCTCCGCCAGCACCTCGCGCACCTGCGGCAGGCCGGACAGCACCGCCGAGATCGCCACGAACTCCGCATCGGCATAGCGCGCCAGCAACAATGCAAGCGTGGTCTTGCCGCACCCCGGCGGTCCCCACAGGATCATCGAATGCACGCGCCCGGCCTCGACCGCACGCCGTAGCGCGGAGGCCGGCGCCAGCAGGCGACGCTGTCCCACCATGTCGTCCAGGGACCGCGGCCGCATGCGTTCGGCCAAGGGCCGCATCGCCACCACGTCGGGAGACGACACGTCCGGGGACGACGCGCTACCGCTTTCCTCAGGCAGCAGGCTCATGGCATCGATGGTCTTGGTTTTCGCAGGCTTGGCCACCCGTCGATTCTACGCGGCGCCGTCTCGCCGGCGGCGCCAAGTCCTTGTGGACTCAGCCACCCACCACGTCGAAATCGTACTGCGCGTCCAGCCAGCGACCGCTGCCCTGCTCGTACAGGGCGCGCACGGTCACCGGGGCGGTGTCGCTGCCGTCGAACCGGGCGATGCCTTGCGCACGCACCACCAGCCGGCGGCCATCATTGCCGATCACCTGCGCCTGTCGCAGGGACACATCCACCCGTTGCGAAGCGAACTCATCGCCCATGGCAGCCCGAACCTGTGCCTGCAGGCCGGGCAATGGCAGCTTGGGCGCAGCGGCCACGGCCGAGCCTTCCAGCACGATCGCAGGGCTCAACACGGCCTGGGTATCGGTGTCGTAGAGCGCTTCGAACCGGATCGGCATCCACCCCGCATCCTGCCCGAGGCGGATCTGCGCGGTGCCATGCAGGGCGATATCGCGGAGGCTGGCGCGCGTGCTTTCGACCTCGCCCATCCGCAGCGCCACCTCGCGTCCGGCAAAGCGGGTTTCGAGGGCGCCTATCAATGCAGCGGCGGTGGCGTCGTCGATCGACGCGAGGATCCGTGAATCGAGGGCATTGCCGGCCGCTACGAGATCGTTGCTGTGTCCCTCGACCACCACGGCGTTCGGCGTAGCCGGGGTTCCAGCCTGCGCAACGACCGCACCTGCCGTCACGAGTGCCAGCGCGACGGCAATGGCGGTGCGGTTGAGTCCCTTGCGATCCATGGCGAGGCTTCCGTTGGTGGCGTTGCGTCAATGTGCGCATCGCCACGTGGAGCCAGCGTGAGGTGGACCGCGCCAGCCTGAATCGAGGGCGAACCGCGGGATGCGATCAACCGCCGATGACGTCGACGCCTTTCTGCGGCACATAGACGAAGGTGCCCCGCGCAAACGCCGGGTTGCGCTTCCAGCCGGTGAAGCTGATGCGCGTGCGCTGGCCGAGCGCATCCACGTACTCCATCTGCGCCAGGCCCTTGTTGGCAAAGCCAAGCCGCGCCGACTTGAACGGTGCCTCGGCCTGCTTCGGCGTGAGTTCCAGCCATTCGATGCCGCCCGTCTTGCCGGCATCCTTCACCACGAAATCGCGGTCCAGCTTCGACGGATCCAGCAGGATCGCCAGGGGGCTGTTGGCTTCTTCCACGCCTTGGGCGCGCCGGCTCACCTGCTGCAGGTCGGGGTCATGCACCCACACGGTCTTGCCATCGGCCACGATCAATTGCGGATACGGCCTGACGTATTCCCAGCGGAACAGCCGCGGTGCCGAGACGGCCACACGGCCGCTGGAAGTTTCCTTCTGCTTGCCGCGCGCATCGAAGACCTGCTGGGTGAACTGTCCATCCAGCCCCTTCAGCCCCTTGGTGAACGCGTTGAGCTCGTCGCGCGCGCTTGCGTTGGCGATATTGGCGGCCAGCAGCAGCGCGGCGGACAGGATGGTGGTGGCGGGCTTCATGCCAAAAGTGCTCATGGGATCTCTCCTGCAGACTGGGTCGCAGTGTGTCCGGGCCAAGCTGAATGCGCCTGCACGACGCCTGCGCGCGACTCAGGGGCGCGGTGGCGGCGGCGCGATCACGGTGCGGTCGCCATTGTGCTCGGGCGTGCTGACCACCCCGGCCGCTTCCATCGCCTCGACCAGCCGCGCAGCACGGTTGTAGCCGATCTTGAGCCGGCGCTGCACACCGGAAATCGAGGCGCGCCGGGTCTCGGTGACGATCTTCACCGCCTCGTCGTACAGCGGGTCGGACTCGTCGCCGCCTCCGCTGCTGGCCTCCGGCAGGCCGGTCGCGCCGACGCTGCTGCCGTCGTACATCGTCTGCGATTCTTCCAGTACGCCCTCGATGTAATCCGGCCCGCCGCTCTGCTTGAGGTGCTCGACCACGCGATGCACTTCCTCGTCGCTGACGAAGGCGCCGTGGACGCGGTCCGGCATCGCAGTGCCGGGCGGCAGGTACAGCATGTCGCCATGGCCCAGCAGGGTTTCCGCACCGCTCTGGTCGAGGATGGTGCGGCTGTCGATCTTGCTGGACACCTGGAACGCGATGCGGGTCGGGATGTTGGCCTTGATCAGGCCGGTGATGACATCGACCGACGGCCGCTGCGTGGCCAGGATCAGGTGGATGCCGGCCGCGCGCGCCTTCTGCGCCAATCGCGCGATCAGTTCCTCGACCTTCTTGCCGACGATCATCATCATGTCGGCGAATTCGTCGATGAAGATGACGATGAACGGCAGCGTCTCGAGCTGGCGCGGCACTTCGTCCAGGTCGGGATTCGGCTTGAACAGCGGGTCCATCATCGGCTGGCCGCTGTCCAGCGCGTCCTTCACCTTCTTGTTGAAACCGGCCAGGTTGCGCACGCCGACCGCGCTCATCAGCTTGTAGCGACGCTCCATTTCCGCCACGCACCAGCGCAGGCCGTTGCCGGCCTCCTTCATGTCGGTGACCACCGGCGCCAGCAGGTGCGGGATGCCCTGGTAGACGCTGAGCTCCAGCATCTTCGGGTCGATCATCAGCATCCGCAGTTCCTTCGCGGAGGCCTTGTAGAGCAGCGACAGGACCATCGCGTTGACCGCGACCGACTTGCCCGAGCCGGTGGTGCCGGCGACCAGCAGGTGCGGCATCCGCGCCAGGTCGGCCACGGTTGGCCGGCCGGCGATGTCCTTGCCCAACGCCAATGTGAGCGGGCTGGCCGACTTGTCGTATTCCTTCGATCGCAGCAGTTCGCTGAGATAGATCATCTCTCGATGGGTGTTCGGGGTTTCCAGGCCGATCACCGATTTGCCGGGGATCACGTCGACCACGCGCACCGACTTCACGCTCAGTCCGCGGGCGATGTCCTTGTCCAGCGACGAGATCTGGCTGACCTTCACGCCCGGCGCCGGCTGCACTTCGAAACGGGTGATCACCGGGCCGGGATAGGCGCCAACGACTTCGGCATCGATGCGAAAGTCCTTGAGCTTGAATTCGATCTGCCGCGACAGCGTTTCCAGGGTTTCCTCGCTGTAGCCCTTGGGCTGCGGCTTGGGATCGTCGAGCAGGGCCAGCGGTGGGATGCCGGAGCCATCGGCGACATGGAACAGCGGGATCTGCTGCTCGCGCTTGGCGCGCTCGCTTTTTTCCACCACCGGCGCGGGCGGCGGTTCGATGCGGACCTTCTCGCGCTTGGCGCGCAATTCGCTGTCGACCTTGCGGGCCTCGACGCGCTCCTCGCGGAAGGCGCGGGCCTCGCTCCAGTCGGTGGCCTGCTGCGCGCCCTTGCGTGCGCCACGGGTCAGCAGGCCGGGCAGCGACAGCGCGAAGGCGCCGATCCGGTCCATCACCGCCAGCCAGGACAGCCCGGTGGCCAGCGTGACCGATATCAGGAACAGGCTGACCAGGAACAGGTTGGCGCCCACTGGCCCGAAACCGCGCAGCAATGAGCGCCCGGTCAACTGGCCAAGGATCCCGCCGCTGCCGGCCGAAAAATCGTTCGATCCGCTGATCCGCAGGTACAGCAGGCCGCAGCTCGCGACCAGGAAGCCGACGATGCCGACCAGGCGCAGCGCAGGCCCGAGGTCGGCATCGCCGTCACCATCGCTGTCCATGCCGAACAGGGCGATCCAGGCGATCGCGCCGAGCACGATCGGCAGCAGGAAGGCCACGTAGCCGGTCAGGTAGAGCAATACGTCGGCGATCCAGGCCCCCACGCGACCGCAGGCATTGTGTAGCGGCGCGGTGATGCTGCCGGAATGTGACCAGCCGGGATCCGCGGGCGAATACGTCACCAGGCTGGCGAGCAGGAACAACAGCAACGGCGCCACGGCGATCAATGCAAGGTCGCGCCACAGGCGTTGCCGGCGCGGGTTGGGCGCCGCACGCGGTGTTGCGGATTTCGTTGCCGGTTTGCGACTGCTCTTGCCGGTCTCGGACGCCGTGCGTGCCACCTGTGATCAGGCCTCAGGAAGTTCCCCTAGGCCTTTGATAATACGTCAAAGTTTCATCCAGCGCTCAGCGCATGCAGGCTGGCGCTTCTCTTGCAGGCGTGTCTATCCGGGAACCTTCCTGGGGCGATCCGCGCGCATATGCGATGACAAAGTCACTGCCATGGTCGACAGCATTGCTACATGCGCGCCTTGTGCCATGGCGAGCCCGCCTCCAAGCTATGCATCGGCCTCGGGTCCTTCGACCCGCGCATCACGCTTTCCATTGGATCCCGATGACTCCGACCAAGCACACCCGCCTCCTGATCCTCGGCTCTGGCCCCGCCGGCTGGACCGCCGCCGTGTATGCCGCGCGCGCCAACCTCAAGCCTGTCGTGATCACCGGCATGGCCATGGGCGGCCAGCTGATGACCACCACCGAGGTCGACAACTGGCCGGGCGATGCCCACGGCCTGATGGGGCCGGACCTGATGGCGCGCATGCAGGCGCACGCAGAGCGCTTCGACACCGAGACCGTGTTCGACCACATCCATACCGCCGACCTGTCCAAGCGGCCGTTCCGGCTCGTGGGCGACTCCGGCGAGTACACCTGCGATGCGCTGATCATCGCCACCGGCGCCACCGCGAAGTACCTGGGCATCCCGTCCGAGGAGGCCTTCAAGGGCCGCGGGGTCTCCGCCTGCGCCACCTGCGACGGCTTCTTCTACAAGGACCAGGACGTGGCGGTGATCGGCGGCGGCAATACCGCGGTCGAGGAAGCGCTGTACCTGTCCAACATCGCCCGCAAGGTCTACCTGGTGCATCGCCGCGACACCCTGCGCGCCGAGAAGATCATGCAGGACAAGCTGTTCGCCAAGATCGAGGCCGGCAAGATCGAGCCGGTCTGGCACCACACGGTCGATGAGGTGCTGGGCAACGATGCCGGCGTCACCGGCATGCGGGTGAAGTCGATGCTCGACGGCAGCACCCGCGAGATTGCTGTGCACGGTTTCTTCGTCGCCATCGGCCACTCGCCGAACACCTCGTTGTTCGACGGCCAGCTGGCGATGAAGAACGGCTACCTCAGCATCCAGACCGGCCTGGAAGGCAATGCCACCCAGACCAGCGTGCCGGGCGTGTTCGCGGCTGGCGACGTCGCCGACCAGGTCTATCGCCAGGCCATCACCTCCGCCGGCTTCGGCTGCATGGCCGCGCTGGACGCCGAGAAGTTCCTGGACGAAGCCCACTGATGCCGTCAGCGCGCATCCATCGCGCGCTGTCGGAGATCCTCGCCGCCGATTGGGACGCGCTGCACGACGGGCGCAATCCGTTCGTGGCGCATGCCTTTATTTCCGGGCTGGAAACCACGGGTTGCTTGCGCGAGGACTGGGGCTGGACGCCGTGCCACCTGGGTCTGTGGCAAGGCGACCGGCTGGTCGCGGCGGCCCCCGGTTACCTCAAGTCCAACTCGCATGGCGAATTCGTGTTCGACCATGCATGGGCGCATGCCTATGCACGACATGGACTGGACTACTTCCCGAAGTGGCTCGGCGCGGTGCCCTACTCGCCCGTGACCGGGCCGCGCCTGCTCGCACGCGACGAGGCGTCGAAGCGCGCCTTGCTGGATGCGATCGGCGGCTTCCTGGAGCAGTCCGGGCTGTCGTCGGCGCACGTGAATTTCCACGATGCGACCGACGAAAAGGCATTCGACGCCGCCTGGCTGTTGCGCGAGGACATCCAGTACCACTGGCATAACGCTGCGGGCTGGGCTGACTTCGAAAGCTTCCTGGCCGCGATGGACCACAAGCATCGCAAGAACATCCGCCAGGAACGCCGCAAGGTGCGCGAGGCCGGCATCACCTTCCGCATCGTGCACGGTGGCGAAGCGTCCGATGGCGACTTCGCCGCGATGCATGGTTTCTATCTGCAAACCTTCGCCGAATACGGCAATTCGCCGGCCCTGACGCTGGATTTCATCCGCCATCTTGCCCGGGAATTGCCGAGGCAACTGGTGATCGTGCTGGCCGAGCGCGAGGAGAAGCCGATCGCCGGCGCCCTGTGCCTGCGCGGCGCTGACACCCTTTACGGACGCTATTGGGGCGCAGGCGAACTGCATCCCGGCCTGCATTTCGAGGCCTGCTACTACCAGGGGATCGAGTACTGCCTGCGCGAAGGCCTCGCCCGCTTCGAGCCCGGCGCGCAGGGCCAGCACAAGATCGCCCGCGGCTTCCTGCCCAGCATCGTGCGCAGCCGCCACCGCATCGCCGATCCGCGCTTCGCCGAGGCGATCGGTGCGTGGTGCGCCGAGGAACGGATGGCGACCCGCGAGCACCTGCGGCAACTGCAGGCGCATTCGCCGTTCAGGGCGCCGGCGCAATGAACCTGCGCATCGTCCAACTGGATGACGACCCACGGGCATCCTTCCCGCCGGTCATGCAGGCCCTGGCGGACCCGGACGGCCTGCTCGCCTTCGGCGGCGACCTGTCGCCGACACGCCTGCTCAACGCGTATCGTCAGGGCATCTTCCCGTGGTTCTCGGAGGATGAGCCGCCCCTGTGGTGGAGCCCGTCGCGACGCGCGGTATTTCGTACCGACGGCGTCCATCTGTCGTCGCGACGTCGCCGTGAGTTGCGCAAGTCCGCGTTGGTCGTGCGCGCCGACACCTGTTTCCGCAGGGTCATCGAGGCCTGCGCGCACCTGCCCCGGCCTGGCCAGGATGGCGGGACGTGGATCACCGGCGCGATGGTCGAGGCCTATGTGGAACTGCACCGCCTCGGCCATGCGCACAGCATCGAAGTGTTCGATGGCGGGGCCCTCGTCGGCGGACTGTACGGGCTGGCCATCGGCCGGATGTTCTGCGGCGAAAGCATGTATTCCGCGCAAACCGGGGCCTCGACCGTCGCCCTGGCGACCCTCGCCATGCGCCTGCACGCCTGGGGCTGGCCGTTGATCGACGCGCAGGTCCCGAACGGGCACACGCGCCGACTTGGCGTTGAAACCTGGCCGAGGACCGCCTACCTGCAGGCGCTGGAGGCATTGCGGGACAGCGATGGATTGCCGGGGACGTGGACCCGGGATTTCGGCGAAATCCACGCTTCATCGCTCGCCAGGCCCGCACAGGTTTAACGGGATTTTTGCAAGCCCCGCCGCCACGTGTCAGAATGCCGCGCTTTCGGGTCGCGGCGCGGCCCCGACTCCGAGCCAGCAACCTCACGCTTCAACAGGAATACCACCCACAGTGGCAAAAGACGACGTCATCGAATTTGAAGGCACGATCTCCGAGACCCTCCCGAACACCATGTTCCGGGTCAAGCTGGAGAACGGCCACGAGATCATCGCGCACATCTCCGGACGCATGCGCAAGAACTACATCCGCATCCTCACGGGCGACCGGGTCAAGGTGGAAATGACCCCGTACGACCTGACCAAGGGACGCATCACGTACCGCCATCGTTGATTGGCGGCAAGAAAAAGGCGGCCAATGGCCGCCTTTTTTGTTGCCTGGATCGTTTTACTCGACCACTGCCGGCAGCAGCTTCTCCGGTTCGGCCTGCACGTCCAGCGCCAGCTCGCCATCGACCGCATCCAGCGACACGCGGCCACCCGCGACCAGCTTGCCGAACAGCAGTTCGTCCGCCAGCGGACGCTTGATCCGGTCCTGGATCAGCCGCGCCATCGGGCGAGCGCCCATCATCGGGTCGAAGCCATGCTGGGCCAGCCAGTCGCGCGCGGCCGGCGTGGCCGACAGGCTGACCTGCTTCTCGTGCAGCAGCATTTCCAGTTCGATCAGGAACTTGTCCACGACCCGCAGGATGTGGTCGAAACCGAGCGCCTGGAACTGCACGATCGCGTCCAGGCGGTTGCGGAACTCCGGCGTGAAGCCGCGACGGATCACTTCCATCGCATCGGTGCTGTGGTCCTGCTTGGTGAACCCGATGCTGCGCCGCGCGGCCTGGGTAGCTCCGGCATTGGTGGTCATCACCAGGATCACGTTGCGGAAGTTCGCCTCGCGGCCATTGGTATCGGTCAGCACGCCGCGGTCCATCACCTGCAACAGGATGTTGAAGATGTCGGGGTGCGCCTTTTCGATCTCGTCGAGCAGCAGCACGCAGTGCGGGGTCTTGACGATCTTCTCGGTCAGCAGGCCGCCCTGGTCGAAGCCGACATAGCCCGGCGGCGCGCCGATCAGGCGACTGACCGAATGCGATTCCATGTACTCGGACATGTCGAAGCGCACCAGCTCGATGCCGAGTTGCATGGCCAGTTGCTTGGTGACCTCGGTCTTGCCCACGCCGGTGGGGCCGGCGAACAGGAAGTTGCCGATCGGCTTGTCGGGATTTCCCAGGCCGGAACGCGCCAGCTTGATCGCCGAGGTCAGGCTGGTGATCGCCGGATCCTGGCCGAAGATCACCATCTTCAGGTTGCGATCCAGGTGCTGCAGCACGTCCTTGTCGGAACTGCTGACCTGCTTGGCCGGGATCCGCGCCATCTTGGCGACGATGGTCTCGATTTCCTCGACATCGATCAGGCTCTTCCGGGCGTCCATCGGCATCAGGCGCTGGCGCGCGCCGGCCTCGTCGATCACGTCGATGGCCTTGTCCGGCAGCAGGCGGTCGCCGATGTGCTTCACCGACAGGTCCACCGCCGCCTTGATCGCGTCATCGGCATAGCTGACGCCGTGGTGCGCCTCGTATTTGGGCTTCAGGCCCTTGAGGATCTCGATGGCCTCGCCCACCGTGGGTTCGACGATGTCGATCTTCTGGAAGCGCCGCGCCAACGCACGATCCTTCTCGAAGATGCCGCGGTATTCCTGGAACGTGGTCGAACCGATGCAGCGCAGCTCGCCATTCGCCAACACCGGCTTGATCAGGTTGGAGGCATCCATCGTCCCGCCACTCGCGGAGCCCGCGCCGATGATGGTGTGGATCTCGTCGATGAACAGGATCGCGTGCGGCAGCTTCTTCAGCGCCGCCAGGACGCCCTTCAGGCGCTTCTCGAAGTCGCCGCGATACTTGGTGCCGGCTACCAGCGCGCCGAGGTCGAGCGAATAGATCACCGCCTCGACCAGTACTTCGGGCACGTCGCCCTCGACGATGCGCTTGGCCAGGCCTTCCGCCAGCGCAGTCTTGCCCACGCCGGCCTCGCCCACGTACAGCGGATTGTTCTTGCGACGACGGCACAGCACCTGGATGGTGCGTTCCACTTCCTCCGAGCGGCCCACCAGCGGGTCGATCTTGCCGGCCAGCGCCAGGTCGTTGAGGTTGCTGGTGAATTCGGCCAGCGGATCGCCCTTGGATTCGCCCTCGCCGCCCTCCGCCTTGCCCTCGCCGTCCTGCGATTGCGGGGCTTGCTCATCGCCCTGGCGGGCCACGCCATGCGAAATGTAGTTGACGACATCCAGCCGGTGCACGTCCTGCTGGTTGAGGAAGTACACGGCATGCGAGTCCTTCTCGCCGAAGACCGCGACCAGCACGTTGGCGCCGGTGACTTCCTTCTTGCCCGACGACTGCACGTGGTACACGGCACGCTGCAGCACGCGCTGGAAGCCCAGCGTGGGCTGCGTATCGCGGCCATCATCTTCCGCCAGGCGGTTGACCGAGACCTCGATGGCCTCTTCCAGCTCGTGGCGCAGGCGCGGGATATCCGCGTTGACCGCCTTGAGCACGGCCTCCGCGGACACGTTGTCGAGCAGTGCCAGTACCAGGTGCTCGACGGTCATGAATTCGTGGCGCGCATCGCGTGCACGCTTGTAGCACTGGCCGATGCTGTGCTCGAGGTCCTTGCTGAACATGGGGGCGAAACCCTCCGGAACGACTGGTTCCTATGTAGGGGGCATTCGCCCGCCGTACAAGTGCCGCCCGGGATCAGGCGCGCTCCATCGTGCACAGCAGGGGATGCTGGTTCAGCCGGGCATACTCGTTCACCTGCGCCACCTTGGATTCCGCGATCTCGCGGGTGAACACCCCGCAGACCCCGCGACCGCGCGTATGCACGTGCAACATCACCTGGGTCGCGCGCTCCAGGTCGAGCGTGAAGAAACGCATCAGCACGTCGACCACGAAATCCATCGGGGTGTAATCGTCGTTCAGCAGGAACACGGAATACAGCGGTGGACGCGCGGTGTCCGGCTTGGCGGGCGCGACCACGACGCCGTGGTCGTGCTCGTGATGGGGGTTGTCGGGCGTCTGGGGCATGGGCGAATTATACGGAGGCGCGCCGGCCCCGGCGTGGACGCTGGCCCGCCCCGACCGGCACAATGGCTGCATCCTCAGGAGCCCTGCGATGCTCACCACCCGCCTTGCCTTGACTGCCATCCTCGTGCTCGCCGCCCCGGGCGCACGTGCAGCCGATCCCGTCCTCGAAACCCTGCTCAAGGCGGCCGACATCCCGTTCAAGGTCGATGAAGATGGCGATTACAAGATCGTCTACGAGTGGTCCAAGGACAAGCGATCGCAACTGGTCTACGTCTCCGGGACCACGGAAGAACTGGCGGGGGTGACGCTTTACGAGATTTTCTCGCCTGCCAGCGTGCTGGCAGACGGGGCGATCGACCCCGCCCTGGCCAGGCGACTGCTCGGCGAAAATGCCACGTACAAGTTCGGGGCCTGGGAGATCTCGGGGAAAAACCTCTATTTCGGCGGCAAGGTGCCTGCGGGGATTTCCGCCTCCCACTTCGAAGCGTTGGTGAACACGGTGGCCAGCACCGCCGATGACATGGAGAAGGAACTGACGCCCGGGAAGGACGACCTCTGAGATGAGTTATCGCGAGGGCCGTTTCTGGCAGCCGGACGTGACCGTGGCCACGCTGGTGGTGCGCGACGGTCGCCTGCTGTGCGTGGAGGAGCGCGCCAACGGGCAACTGGTCATCAACCAGCCGGCCGGGCACCTGGAGCCGGATGAAAGCCTCATCGAGGCCGCGGTGCGCGAAACCCGCGAAGAAACCGGCTGGAACGTGCGGGTGACCGATCTGGTCGGTGCCTACCAGTGGAAGGCGGAGACCGGCCGCCACTACCTGCGCTTCGCCTTCGCCGCCGAACCGATCCACCAGGTTCCGGATGCCCGACTGGACGAAGGCATCGTGCAGGCGCTGTGGCTGGCCCCGTCCGAGCTGCAGGCGTTGGCATCGCGCCATCGCAGTCCCCTCGTCTGGCGCTGCGTCGCCGACTACCTCGGCGGCAGCCGGCATCCGCTGGACCTGGTGCGGCAACTGGCATGAACGCGGGTCGCATCGTCGTCGGCATGTCGGGAGGCGTGGATTCTTCCGTGGCCGCCCTGTTGCTGCGCGATGCCGGCTTCGATGTTACCGGCCTGTTCATGCAGAACTGGGCCGACGATGGATCCGGCGATTGCCGTGCAGAAGACGACCGGCGCGATGCGGTCGCGGTGAGCGGAAAGCTGGGCCTGCCGATCCGCTTCCGCGATTTCTCCCGCGAATACTGGGACGGCGTATTCCAGCATTTTCTTGCCGAATATGCCGCGGGCCGCACGCCGAACCCGGACGTGCTGTGCAACCGCGAAATCAAGTTCAAGCATTTCCTCGACGCCGCGCACGACCTCGGCGCTGATGCCATTGCCACCGGCCATTACGCCCGCGTCGACTGCGTCGCCGGTGAATATCGCTTGCTGCGGGCGAAGGATCGCGGCAAGGACCAGAGCTATTTCCTCCACCAGCTGGGCCAGCGGCAACTGGCGGCAACGCGCTTCCCGCTGGGCGAGTTGCACAAGGACGAGGTGCGCCGGATCGCGACCGAACAGCAATTGCCGACCGCGGCGAAAAAAGATTCAACCGGTATCTGTTTCATCGGCGAACGCGATTTCCGCGAGTTCCTGGGCCAGTACCTGCCGGCCCGGCCTGGCGAGATCCGCGACCCTGCCGGCCACCGGGTGGGCGAACATCCTGGCGTCTTCTACTACACGCTTGGCCAGCGCGAAGGCCTGCACATCGGCGGCGTGCGTGGCCGCCCGCAGGCACCGTGGTTCGTGGTCGGCAAGGATGTCGAACGCAACCTGCTCTACGTCGACCAGGGCCACGACAGCCCGTGGTTGCAGTCGCAGTCGCTGCGTACGGAGACGATGCACTGGATCGCAGGCGCAGCCCCGGCTTCACGCTTCAACTGCACGGCGCAGACGCGCTACCGGCAACCGGATGAACCCTGCGATGTCCAGGTGCTCGCCGACGGCAGTGCCAGCGTGCGCTTCGCGCGCCCGCAACGCGCCGTCACGCCAGGGCAATCGCTGGTGCTCTACGACGGCGACGTGTGCCTGGGGGGTGCGGTCATCCTGCACACGGATGCGCCCGCCGTCCCGCACCGACTCACGAGGAACGACGCTGCATGAGCGACATGGAAGACCGCGTACTGGCCCTGGCCGGCGTGTTGCAGGCACTGGCGCAGGTGCGCCGGATCGCCGAGACCGGCCAGTCGGAGACCGCACAGGCGGAGGTCGCGCTGGACAGCGTGTTCCGCATCGACGCCGCCACCACAAAGGCGGTGTATGGCGATGCCGGCGCGGTCAATGCCGGGCTGCGCCTGCTGCACAACTACCTGGCCAACAACGAGCGCGATGAAACACTGGCGAAGCTAGGGCTCTCGGTATTGCAACTGGAGCGCCGTTTCCAGGGCGATGCCGGTATTGTCCACAAGGTGCAGACCGGGATCATCGCGTTGTCGGCGCCGGCCGAACGCCTGGGCAGCACGCATCCGGACGTGATCGCCGGCCTGGGTAGCCTGTACGCAGACACCGTAAGCACCTTGCGTCCGCGGGTGATGGTGCAAGGCAACCCGCATTATTTGGGGCAAGCCGGCGTGGTCGCCGAAGTCCGTGCGCTGTTGCTTGCTGCCCTGCGCTCCGCGGTCTTGTGGCGGCAGAACGGTGGCAGTTTGTGGGATTTCGCCTTCAAGCGACGCGACATGGCGGCGGCGATCGACGCGTTGTTGCGCTGAGCTCCTTGTCTATCGCATGCAGGTCGCTCGGCAGCGGGGCTATTTCGGCGAATGTCCCCGGCAGCGATGGAGCTGCTGCCTCCTCCTTGATTTCGCCAAAATAGCCCCGCTGCCAAACGTCCTGCCCGACCATCAGACACGAGTGATGGAAAGGCTCGCTCTGCCAGACCGACAACACGACATGAAGATCGCCTGATGGCTGGCCTCCAACCGCGAAATCAAGGGGGAGCCAGCGGCTTCATCGCTGGCGGAGGACATTCGCGGTTGGAGGCCAGCCGTCGGGCGATGCGCGACGACCAGCACTTCGATGCATATGAAAACGCCCGGCATTGCCGGGCGCTTCTTCGAACCCCTCTCCCACAAGGGGAGGGGGTGAGATCACTCAAGCCGCGACGGTGTCCGCCACGTCCTTGTACTCGCCGATCTTGTCGAAGTTCATGTAGCGATAGATCTTCTCGCCATTCGCGTTGACCACGCCGATGTCGGCCATGTACTCCTCGCGGGTCGGGATGCGCCCCAGCCGCGAGCAGATCGCCGCCAGTTCCGCCGACCCCAGGTACACGTTGGTGTTGCGGCCCAGCCGGTTCGGGAAGTTGCGGGTCGACGTGGACATCGCCGTCGCGCCTTCGCGGATCTGCGCCTGGTTGCCCATGCACAGCGAGCAGCCCGGCATCTCCATGCGCGCACCGGCGGCGCCGAAGGTGCCGTAGTGGCCTTCCTTGGTCAGTTCCGCGGCATCCATCTTGGTCGGCGGTGCCACCCACAGGCGCGTGGGGATGTCGCGCTTGCCTTCCAGCAGCTTCGCGGCCGCGCGGAAGTGGCCGATGTTGGTCATGCACGAGCCGATGAAGACTTCATCGATGGTCGCGCCGGCCACGTCGGACAGGGTCTTGGCGTCGTCCGGATCGTTGGGGCAGCACACGATGGGCTCGACCACGTCATCCAGGTCGATCTCGATGACCGCGGCGTACTCGGCATCGGCATCCGGCTGCAACAGCTGCGGCGAGGCCAACCACGCCTCCATCTTGGCGATGCGACGGGCGAGCGAACGCGCGTCCGCATAGCCTTCCGCGATCATCCACTTCAGCAGGGTGATATTGCTGGTCAGGTACTCGACGATCGGGGCTTCGTTGAGGCGCACGGTGCAACCGGCGGCCGAACGTTCCGCCGAGGCATCGGCCAGTTCGAACGCCTGCTCGATCTTCAGGTCCGGCAGGCCTTCGATCTCCAGGATGCGACCGGAGAAGATGTTCTTCTTGCCCTGTTTCGCCACGGTCAACAGCCCGGACTTGATGGCGTACAGCGGGATCGCGTGGACCAGGTCGCGCAGGGTCACGCCCGGTTGCAGCGTGCCCTTGAAGCGCACCAGCACCGACTCCGGCATGTCCAGCGGCATCACGCCCGTGGCCGCGGCGAACGCGACCAGGCCAGAGCCGGCCGGGAACGAAATGCCGATCGGGAACCGCGTATGCGAGTCACCGCCGGTGCCCACGGTATCCGGCAACAGCATGCGGTTGAGCCAGCTGTGGATGATGCCGTCGCCCGGACGCAACGAAATGCCGCCGCGGGTGGAGATGAAGTCCGGCAACGTGTGGTGCGTCTTCACGTCGACCGGCTTCGGATAGGCCGCGGTGTGGCAGAACGACTGCATCACCAGGTCGGCGCTGAAGCCCAGGCAGGCCAGGTCCTTCAGCTCGTCGCGGGTCATCGGGCCGGTGGTGTCCTGCGAGCCCACCGAGGTCATCTTCGGTTCGCAGTAGGTGCCCGGGCGCACGCCCTGGCCTTCCGGCAGGCCGCAGGCGCGCCCCACCATCTTCTGCGCCAGGGTGAAGCCCTTGCCGGTGTCGGCCGGTTGCTGCGGGAGGCGGAACAGGGTCGATGCCGGCAGGCCCAACGCCTCGCGTGCCTTGGCGGTCAGGCCACGGCCGATGATCAGCGGGATGCGGCCACCGGCACGCACTTCGTCGAACAGCACCTCGGACTTCACCTGGAACTCGGCGATCACCGCGCCGTCCTTGAGCGCCTTGCCGTCGTACGGACGCAGTTCGACCACGTCGCCGTGGTGCATCTGCGACACGTCGAGTTCGATCGGCAGCGCGCCCGCGTCTTCCATCGTGTTGTAGAAGATCGGCGCGATCTTCGAGCCCAGGCAGACACCGCCGAAGCGCTTGTTCGGGATGAAGGGAATGTCCTCGCCGGTGAACCAGAGCACGCTGTTGGTCGCCGACTTGCGCGACGAACCGGTGCCGACCACGTCGCCGACGTAGGCCACCAGATGACCCTTCTCCTTCAGCGCCAGGATCTGCGCGATCGGGCCGCGCTTGCCGTCTTCCTCGGGCGCGAACGGCGCGTCGGGACGCGAGTTCTTCAGCATCGCCAGCGCGTGCAGCGGGATGTCCGGGCGGGTGGTCGCGTCGGGTGCCGGCGACAGGTCGTCGGTATTGGTCTCGCCCGGCACCTTGAACACGGTGATAGTCAGCGATGCCGGCACTTCCGGCTTGCTGGTGAACCATTCGGCGTTGGCCCAGCTCTGCAGGACGGCCTGCGCATTGGCATTGCCGGCGTTGGCCTTTTCCTGCACGTCGTGGAAGGCATCGAACACCAGCAGGGTGTGCTTCAACGCCTCGGCGGCGATGGCACCGACCTCGGCATCGTCCAGCAATTCGATCAGCGGGTGCACGTTGTAGCCGCCCAGCATGGTGCCGAGCAGTTCGGTGGCACGCGCCCGGGAAATGAGCGGATTCGCTTCGCTGCCGAACGCGAGTGCCGCCAGGTAGCTGGCCTTGACCTTGGCCGCATCGTCGACGCCCGCCGGCACGCGATGGGTGATGAGGTCAACGAGGAATTGCGCCTCGCCCGCCGGTGGATCCTTGAGCAGGTCGATGACCTCGGCGGTCTGTTGCGCGCTCAGCGGCAGCGGCGGGATGCCGAGGGCGGCGCGTTCGGCGGCGTGGTGGCGATAGGCTTCCAGCATGGGGGCGTCTCCGGGAAAAGTTGCAACGGGTATCAGGTATCAGGCCTTCGGAACGATCAGCTTCAGGCCCTTGAAGTAGTCGCGATGAAAAGTGGTTTCGTAGGTGATCAGCGCGTCGCATTGCAGCAGTGCATGCGCTCCGACCAGGAAGTCCGCGAGCGGACGCGTCTCGTCGTTGCGCTGGCGCTGGCGTCGTTGCATCTCGCCGGCACGCAGCGCGGACTTGGATTCGACCGCGCTGTAGTGCACGCCCATGTCCTCGAGGGCGCTGAGCGCATCTGCGCCGTTGCGAAGCGACGCGCAGACGCCGGCCAGCGCTGCATCGCAGACCACCACCCGGCCACTGCCAAGTGCCTGGCGCAGGGATGTTTCGGCGGCATCCGCGCGCGGGCCGTCCGTCAGCAGTTCGACCAGCACGGGCGCGTCGACCGCGATCATCGGCTCAACCCTTGCCGCCGGCCGGCAGGTCCAGCGCGAACTTGCCGCGGACCCGCGAGATCGCGTCGTCCACGTGCTTGCTCAGGACGATGCGACCGCCTTCCAGTTCGACCTTGAGCACGCTGCCCTTGGCCAGGCCCAGCGCATCACGCACGGGCTTGGGCAGGGTGATCTGCCCGCGTTCGGCAACGGTGGCTTCCATCGGGAGCTCCACGCGCGAAAAAGTATGCGGAAATTATACATACTTCTCTTCGCGTACCGGTGCCCGGCCGTCGATCGGCGGGTGGCGCCACCGCAACGGCGCGGTCATCCCGCCGCACGTACACTGGCCCGATCCCCCGCCCGCCACGGAGCCCCACATGGCCGACTCCTTCGCCACCCGCGCCCGCCTTGACGTCAACGGCACCTCGTATGCCTACGCCAGCCTGGCGAAGCTGGGCGAACAGTTCGACATCGCCCGCCTGCCCTACTCGCTGAAGATCCTGCTGGAGAACCTGCTGCGCCACGAGGACGGCGGCGTCACGGTGGGGCGCGACCACATCGAGGCGCTGGCCCGCTGGGATGCGCAAGCCGAACCCGCCACCGAGATCGCCTTCATGCCCGCCCGCGTGGTCCTGCAGGATTTCACCGGCGTGCCCTGCGTGGTCGACCTGGCGGCGATGCGCGACGCGGTGGTGAAGCTCGGCGGCAAGGCCAGCCAGATCAATCCGCTGATCCCCTCGGAACTGGTCATCGACCATTCGGTGCAGGTGGACGTGTTCGGCCGCGCCGACGCGCTGGACCTCAACGGCAAGATCGAATTCCAGCGCAACGCGGAACGCTACAGCTTCCTGCGCTGGGGCCAGAAGGCCTTCGGCAACTTCAAGGTAGTGCCGCCGAACACCGGCATCGTCCACCAGGTGAACCTGGAGCACCTGGCGCGCGTGGTGGTGGAGCGCGACATCGATGGCGACACCTGGGCCTTCCCCGACACCGTGTTCGGCACCGATTCGCACACCACGATGATCAACGGACTGGGCGTGCTGGGCTGGGGCGTGGGCGGGATCGAAGCGGAGGCGGCGATGCTGGGCCAGCCCTCCTCGATGCTGATCCCGCAGGTGGTCGGGTTCCAGCTGACCGGAACACTGCCCGAGGGCGCCACTGCCACCGACCTGGTGTTGACCGTGACCCAGATGCTGCGCAAGCACGGCGTGGTCGGCAAGTTCGTGGAGTTCTTCGGCAACGGCCTGCAGCACCTGCCGTTGGCCGATCGCGCCACGATCGCCAACATGGCACCGGAGTACGGCGCGACCTGCGGCATCTTCCCGATCGATGCCGAGTCCATCACCTACCTGCGCCTGTCCGGCCGCAGCGAGGCGCAGATTGCGCTGGTCGAGGCCTACGCGAAGGCGCAGGGCCTGTGGCACGACGCGATGTCGCCGCACGCGAACTACTCCGCCACGCTGGCGTTGGACATGGCCTCGGTGCGGCCCTCGCTGGCCGGCCCCAAGCGCCCGCAGGATCGCGTGCTGCTGGAAGACGTGCAGGCCAATTTCGCCGACAACCTGGGCCCGCTGACCGCCAACCGCAAGGCGCGCAACCCGGTCGTGCAGGACTTCAAGGACGAAGGCGGCGCTCAACCGCAAGCCGAGCACCTGGCGGTCAGGCCGCGCTCGATGATCCGCATCCGCGACGTCGATGCCGAACTCACCGACGGTTCCGTGGTGATCGCGGCGATCACCTCGTGCACCAACACCTCGAACCCGGCGGTGATGCTCGGTGCCGGCCTGCTGGCGCGCAATGCCGTTGCGAAAGGACTGAAAGCCGCGCCGTGGGTGAAGACCTCGCTGGGCCCGGGCTCGCTGGTCGTGACCGACTACCTGCGCAAGGCCGGCGTGCTGGACGACCTGGAGCAACTCGGTTTCTTCGTGGTCGGTTATGGCTGCACCACCTGCATCGGCAACTCCGGACCGCTGCCGGACGAAGTGAGCAAGGGCATCGCAGAGAACGAACTGGTCGTTGCTTCGGTGTTGTCCGGTAACCGCAATTTCGAAGGCCGCGTGCATCCCGAGGTGAAAGCGAACTACCTCGCCTCGCCGCCGCTCGTGGTGGCCTATGCGATCGCCGGCACCGTCGACATCGACCTGACCCGCGATCCGCTCGGCAAGGACGGCGATGGCAACGATGTCTACCTGCGCGACATCTGGCCGAGCAACAAGGAAATCGGCGACAGCATCGCGGCGACTGTCGGCCCTGAACTCTTCGCGCAAAACTATGCCGACGTGTTCAAGGGCGATTCGCGCTGGAACGGCATCGCGTCGCCGGAAGGCGAATCCTTCCAGTGGGATGCCGCGTCCACCTACATCAAGAACCCGCCCTACTTCGATGGCATGACCATGCACGTCGGCCACATCGAAGACCTGCATGGCATGCGCGTGCTGGGGTTGTTCGGCGATTCGATCACCACCGACCACATCTCGCCAGCCGGCAACATCAAGGGCAGCTCGCCGGCGGGCCGCTTCCTGCAGGAACGCGGCGTGCAGCCGGCGGACTTCAACAGCTACGGCTCGCGTCGCGGCAACGACGACGTGATGGTGCGCGGTACCTTTGCCAACATCCGCATCAAGAACCTGATGTTCGGCGGCGAGGAAGGCGGCAACACCCTGTATTTCAGCAGCGACGCCAAGCCTGAGAAGCTGGCGATCTACGACGCAGCGATGAAGTACAAGGCCGACGGCGTGCCGCTGGTGGTGATCGCCGGCAAGGAATACGGCACCGGCTCATCGCGCGACTGGGCGGCCAAGGGCACCAACCTGCTCGGCGTGAAAGCCGTCATCGCCGAGAGCTTCGAGCGCATCCATCGCGCCAACCTGGTCGGCATGGGCGTGCTGCCGCTGCAGTTCATCGATGGCGACAACGCCATGGAACTCGGCCTGGACGGTTCGGAAACGTTCTCCATCACCGGCCTGGCCGATGGTGCGTCGAAGACCGCCACGGTGACGGCGACGAAAGCCGGCGGCAGCACGATCGCCTTCCAGGCCAGGGTGCTGTTGGCCACGCCGAAGGAAGTCGACTACTTCCGGCACGGTGGCCTGCTGCAATACGTGCTGCGGCAACTGGCGGGCAAGCAAGCGGCATGACGTTCGGTCGGGCCCGCACCCGGCCCTGACGGCGCGCCGCAGCGTCACGCGTCCACGAGCACGAGCGCCTGGCGGCTTTCGAACATGCGCGCCGTGCCATCGAGCGGATCGATGAAGCGCAGCGCCTTGGCCAGCAGTTGCAACGGCCTGCCGAAATCATCGGGCGTCCGCATCGACATCGCCGGATAGAGGCTGTCGTTGGCGATTGGCGCGCCCAGCGCGGCCATGTGCACGCGCAATTGATGCTTGCGGCCGGTGACCGGATGCAGGCCATAGCGCCATGCGTGCAGTCCCCGTTGCATCACCTCGATCCGCGTTTCGCTGTTGACGGGGCCGTCGCCCTCGCGCATCCGGAAGAACGGCTCGCCCGCGCGCAACTGCGAGCGGCGCACATGCGGCATCGCCAGCGCCGGCAATGGCGGCGCGATGGCCTCATAGGCCTTCTCCACCGCCCGCTGCTGGAACAACGCGTGATACGCCGCGCGAGACGCCGGGTTGGCCGAGAACATCACCACCCCCGCGGTTTCGCGGTCGATGCGGTGCAACGGCACCAGCGCCGGGTTGTCCAGTTGCTGCCGCAACCGTGCCAGCAACGTTTCGTCCACGAAACGCCCGGCCGGCGTCACCGGCAGGAAGTGCGGCTTGTCCGCCACCACCAGGTCGGCGTCGGCGAACAGGATCTTCGCTTCGAACGGAATCCGCGGCTCGTCGTCGACCTCGCGGAAGTAACGGACCACGGTTCCCGCCCGGTATCGCGCATCCGCCGCCAGCGCCTGTCCGTCCGCGTCCTGCACCCGTCCGCGCGCAAAGCGCTGGAGCCACGTTTCACGCGTGATCCGCGGGAACCGCGCGCATAACCCGTCGAGCAAGGTCGCCCAGGGGCCGGGCGGCAGTTGCAAGTGGCTGGGATTGATGTCGCCAGACGGGCTCATCGCGAACGCGCGCCGTCTTGAGCGCCGGACTTACAGATTGGGCGTCCAGCTGGCATTGAGCAGCTTCCACTCGCCATCGACCAGGCGCCAGCCGGACTCGACCTGGTAGACCTGGCCGCTTTCGGGAAGGAAGCCACCGGAACTGCCGGTCGCCAGCACGCTGAAGCGCGCGATCGCATCGGTGCTGCCACGCAACTCCACGCTCACCGGTCCCAGTTTGGCCGACACGGTCTTGTGGCGCAGGAACACCGCGGCGGCCAGTTGGCGGATGGCGCGGCGATCCATCCCCTCGTTGCCCACGAAATCCTCGGCGATGAGGTCTTCCACGTCGCCGGCATCGCGCGCATCGATGGCGGCCTGCATGGCCTCGACCTGCTGGCGCACCGCCTGCTCGGGATCGTCCTTGGCGCATGCGCCCAGCCACAGGCAGGCAGTCATGGCGAGGGCGGTCGCGATGCGCTGGAACCCGCGGAATTGCTGCATTGCGGCATTGCTCCGATGCGAACGAATCGCCTTGTCAATGATTGGAGCCTATGCTGGAATCGACCGCAATCCATACGCCGGCGAATATGACGGCGTTCACTCGCAGGGGAATCGTGCATGAGTTCCGAACGTCCTTGGTTGGCCCACTACCCCGCTGGCGTGCCCGCCGAAATCGACCTGGACGAGTTCGCGTCGATCAATGACATCTTCGATTCCGCCGTGCAGAAGTACCGCGACAAGACCGCGTTCATCAGCATGGGCAAGTCGATCACCTATGGCGAACTGGAACGCCTGAGCCGGGATTTCGCCGGTTACCTGCTGGGCGAGCTGAAGCTCAAGAAGGGCGATCGCGTGGCGATCATGATGCCCAACTGCCTGCAGTACCCGGTCGCGATCCTGGGCGTGCTGCGCGCCGGGCTGACCGTGGTCAACACCAACCCGATGTACACCGCACGCGAGCTCAAGCACCAGTTGGTGGACTCCGGCGCCAGCGTGCTGGTGGTGATGGACAACTTCGGCAACGTGGCCCAGGAGGTCCTGGTACAGGTTCCCGGTGTGCGCGCGGTGACCACCGGCCTCGGCGACATGCTCGGCTTCCCGAAGGGCCTGATCGTCAACTTCGTGCTCAAGCACGTGAAGAAGATGGTGCCGGATTTCGATATCCCCGGCGCCGTGCGTTTCCGCGACACCCTCACCCTGGGCCGCATGCACCAGTTGCCGGTGATCCGCAACACGCCCGAGGACCTGGCCTTCCTGCAGTACACCGGCGGCACCACCGGCGTGTCCAAGGGCGCGATGCTGACCCATCGCAACCTGGTGGCCAACATGCAGCAGGCGGCATCGTGGGTGGGCACCAACGTCAAGCTGGGCGAGGAACTCATCGTCACCGCGCTGCCGCTGTACCACATCTTCGCGCTGACCTCGAACTGCCTGGTGTTCATGAAGTTCGGCGCAGCCAACCTGCTGATCACCAATCCGCGCGACATGCCGGGCTTCGTGAAGGAGATCAAGTCGGTGCGGTTCACCGCGATCACCGGCGTCAACACCCTGTTCAACGGCCTGCTCAACACGCCCGGCTTCGACCAGGTCGACTTCTCGCGCCTGCACCTCACCCTGGGCGGCGGCATGGCCGTGCAACGCGCGGTGGCCGACAAGTGGAAGCAGGTCACCGGCGTGACCCTTGCCGAGGCCTATGGCCTGACCGAGACCTCACCCGCGGTGTGCATCAACCCGCTCGACCTGCGCGCCTACAACGGCTCGATCGGACTGCCGGTACCGTCCACCCACGTCTGCATCAAGGATGACGATGGGAACGTGCTGCCGATGGGCGAAGTCGGCGAGCTTTGCGTCAAGGGCCCGCAGGTCATGAAGGGCTACTGGCAGCGCCAGGAGGAAACCGACAAGGTCATGGATGCCAACGGGTGGCTGCATACCGGCGACATGGCGCGAATGGACGAGCAGGGGTACTTCTACATCGTCGATCGCAAGAAGGACATGATCCTGGTGTCCGGCTTCAACGTGTATCCGAACGAAGTCGAGGACGTGATCGCGATGATGCCGGCGGTGCTGGAAGTGGCCGCGATCGGCGTGCCAGACGACAAGTCCGGCGAGGCGGTGAAGGTATTCGTGGTGAAGAAGGATCCCGCACTGACCGCCGATGCGGTGAAGGCGTTCTGCCGCGAAAACCTCACCGGTTACAAGCAGCCGCGGTTCGTCGAGTTCCGCGACGAGCTGCCGAAGAGCAATGTCGGCAAGATCCTGCGCAAGGAACTGCGCTCGCCCAGCGCGAGCTGACACAAGCCGCCCGCCGTCACGAATCGGAGCCCCGGTGCCACGCCCGGGGCTTTTTTTGTTGCACTTCGACGTTTTTCGGCGCATAGAGGCCGGACGGGTCAACTCTTGACATTCCCCCTGCCCCGCCGGCTGGCCCGGGCCGACGGCAACCGTCCGGAGCGATCATGGCCATCCTGGAAAAACTCACCCCCGTTTCCCGTTACTCCGCCCTGCGCGTCGTCGAGAGCGCCGACGGCACCCATTGGTGCCACATGCACGCCGACCTGGTGGACAACCCCGGCCGCGCCTGTTTCAAGCCGAACCTGGTCAACGAGATCATCCAGTACCAGTGGACGCTCGGCGACCGGATGCGCCGCACGCGCGGCAACGAGGCCGGCACCCTCCAGCACGTGGTGCTGGCGTCCGATTGCGATGCCTTCAACCTGGGCGGCGACCTGGAATATTTCTGCGATTCGATCCGCCGGCAGGACCGCCACGCGCTGCTGACCTACGCGCGCCAGTGCGTGCGCGGCGTACATGCCTTCCACACCGGGCTGGATGCGGGCGCGCACAGCATCGCGCTGGTCCAGGGCGACGCGCTGGGCGGTGGATTCGAGGCCGCGTTGAGCTGCCATACCATCGTCGCCGAGGAAGGCGTGGGCATGGGCCTGCCTGAGGTCCTGTTCGACCTGTTCCCGGGCATGGGTGCGTACTCGTTCCTGTGCAAGCGCATCGCCCCGCACCAGGCGGAGAAGCTGATGCTCTCGGGCCAGATCCATTCCAGCGAAGAGCTCTTCAAGATGGGCCTGGTCGACGTGCTGGTGCCGCGTGGCCAGGGCGTGCAGGCCGTCGAGGACGTGATCCGGGCCAATCGCCGCATCCCGCATGCGCGCGCGGCGATGCACCGCGTGCGGGCGATGGCGCAGCCGGTCACCCTGGAAGAGATGATGGCGATCACCGAAGTCTGGGTGGACACAGCCCTGCAACTCGGCGAGAAGTCGCTGCGCACGATGGAGCGGCTGGTGCGCGCGCAGTACAAGCGCCACGGCCACCTGGATGCCGCCACCGCCTGATCGCTACTGACTGTCCTCGCGCGCGGGATGCCAGTTCCCGCGCGCCGCCAGCGCCAGTTCACCACGGCGCAGGCGCTCGCCCAGCGTGTCGCAGTGCCGGCGCCAGTCGCGCGCCAGTTCGAAGCCGGTCATCCGCATGACTTGCCCGGCAAGGGCGGCAAGTTGCAACAGGCCCAGGTTGCCGGCCACGCCCTTCATCGCATGCGCCTGCTCGTGGACTTGTTCCCAGTCGGCTGCTTCACCCGACCGGCGCATCCGCGTCAGGATCATCCTGGCATCCGCCACGCACTGGCCGATGAAATTGGCCTCGAACGCAGGGCCCATGCCGATCGCCAGGAACTCGTCCAGCACCGAGGCATCCAGGATGTCGTCGTTGTTCGCAGCCACGTTGTCGCGCGGGATGTCCACTGGTGTTCCAATCGATCCGCCCAATGCGATCTCGGCGATCCCGTCCAGCAGTTTCGCCACCGCGAACGGCTTGGCGATGAAGGCGCGCGCGCCGGCGTCCTTGCAGGCTTGGACCGCTTCCGGGGTCGCATCGGCGCTGAGCACCACCACCGGCGTCCGTGCCTGCCCACCCGCCTCCATGACCCGCAGCTGGCGCAGCATGTCGATCCCGCTCAGCGACGGCATGTGCAGGTCGACCACGGCCAGTTCGAAGTCGCCGACCGCCAGCGCATCCAGTGCTTCCTCGCCGTCCTCCACCGCCATCACCCGGTGCCCTGCCTTCTGCAACACCCCCTGCAGCACCATCCGGTTGGCGGCATGGTCGTCGGCGATCAGGACGCGCATCGGCTTGACCCGTGCGCGATGGCGCAGGAAGGGATCGGCGAAGGCAATGACGTTGCCGCCCTCGCCCTGGACTGGCGCGGGGACCAGCGTTGCCGGCTCCCGTACAGGCACCGCCGGTGCCGCATCCACCCCCTGCAACTCGAACGGCAATTCCACCCAGAAGCGACTGCCGATGTTCTCGCTGCTCTCGAATCCGATCGCGCCGCCCATCGCCTCGGTCAGGCCCTTGGCGATGGTGGTGCCAAGGCCGGTGCCGGCATGCCGGCGCGACAGGCTGTTGTCGGCCTGTTCGAAGGCCTCGAACAACTTGGCCCGTGCCGATGCCGGGATGCCGATGCCGGTATCCGACACGGTGAACCGCAGGCGCTGGCGGCCGTCGACCGCGGGGCTCGCCGCTTCGATGGCCAGGCGTACCTCGCCGGACGGTGTGAACTTGAGTGCGTTGCTGAGCAGGTTGACCAGCACCTGGCGCAGATGGCCTTCATCGCCGCGCAAGGCGACTGGCACGTCGGGCGCGACCGCCACCACGTAGTCGAGATGGCGCGCGCGCGCATCGGGACGCAACAGCAGGTCGATCTGCTCGACCAGCTCGCGCAGGTCGAATGCCTCCAGCTTCAGCTTGAGCTTGCCGGCCTCGATCGCGGAGATGTCCAGCACGTCCTCGACCAGCGACAGCAACGAGCGCGTCGCAGCCTGGATGGTTTCAAGGTAACCGCGTTGCTCGTTGTCCAGGCGCGTGCTGGCCAGCAGTTCGGACGTGCCCGACAACCCGTTCAAGGGCGTGCGGAACTCGTGGCTCATGTTGGCCAGGAATCGGCTCTTGGCCTGGTTCGCGCGGCGTGCATCCTCGATCGCGGCGGTCAACGCCTTGAGCAGCGAGGCGAAGTACAGCGGCACCGCCACCAGGCCCATCAGCAGGCCCCACGACAGGTACGGGTTTTCCTGCCAGTACGGCGTGGCCTGCATCATCGCGCCGAAGGACAGGCCGGCCAGGGCGGTGGCGCGGAACAGGTAGCCCGGCCCGTAGCGCATGCCATTGCCGATGGTCACCCAGAGGAACACCGCGTACAGCGGCGCGGCGGTCTCGCCCTGCAGGTGCATGACCCCGCCCATCGCGGCGTAGTCGGCCAGCATGCCGATCCAGCGCCGCAGGTCCGATGGTCCCGGCGAGGCCACGATGGCCGCCAGCAGGACCACCGACAGCAGCCACTCGCCGAGCAGGATCCACCAGGTCAGGAACAGGGCGCGATTGCCATCGCCGCCGCTGACCTCCCAGCCCAGGTAGGCCGCGAAGAGTGTGGTGATGACGATGCGGACGAAGACCTGCGCGTGCTCGCTGTCCTGGCGGCCGCGCAGGCGGGACAGCATCCGGCGCGCGGCCCCGTCCATGGGTCAGTGGATGCCCGGCTGCGGCACCACTTGCGAATAGCGCTCGCAGATGTCGTGCAGGCGCGGCAGGTTGTCCAGCAACGCCCGCACGCAAACGGGATCGAGCATCTTGCCGCTCTGTCCCTCGATGAACTCGAGCGCGCGCTCGATCGGCCACGCGTCCTTGTAGGGCCGCCGCGAAATCAGCGCATCGAAGACGTCCGCGACGGTGACCACGCGCGCCTCGATCGGGATCTCCTCGCCCGCCAGTCCCAGCGGGTAACCGGTGCCGTCGTAGCGCTCGTGGTGGTGCAACGCGATCTTGGCGCCCACCTGGATGAAGCGGTTCTGGCTGTCCTGCAGCAGCTGGTAGCCGATGCTCGGATGTTCCTGCATGCGCCGGCGCTCGGCATCGTCCAGCGGGCCGGGCTTCATCAGCACCGAGTCCGGGATCGCGATCTTGCCGATGTCATGCAGCGGAGCGGCCAGTTCGATGGTGCGCGCCTGTTCTTCCGGCAGGCCGATCGCTTCCGCGACCAGGCCGGCCACGTGGGCCATGCGTTCCAGGTAGGCGCTGGTGCCGGCATCACGGAACTCGATCGCGCGGGCCAGCCGCGACAGGGTCTCGCGCTCGCGCTCCTCGACTTCGTGCATGCTCGCCAGCAGGCGTTGCTCCAGCGACAGCGCACGCTGTTTCACCGACTCCGACTGCTGGCGCAGCTGCAACAGGTTGCGGCACCGCGCCCGCAGTTCGCGCGGGCGGATCGGCTTGACCAGGAAATCGATCACACCGGCATCCAGCGCGGCCTGGCGAACCGGCTCGTCGCCGACCACGGTGACCAGCACGATCGGCACGTCGCGGTTGCGCAGCGGCCTGCGGAAGGCCTTCGCCAGCTCCAGCCCGTCCATGCCGGGCATGCGGTAGTCCAGCAGAAGCAGGTCGGGGCGGTTCTCGTTGCACCACTCCAGCGCCGCATCGGGCTCGCCGAAATCGTGTACGTCGAGCTGCGGCCCGATGTCCTGCACGATGTGCCGCAGCATCGTCCGTGCGGAAGGCTGGTCGTCGACGATGACTATGTCCATGCGCCGCTCCTGTCACGGGGGAATGAGGGGATTACGCGGTCACGGCATCCTCTGCGCAATGCAGGGCACTTGGCAAGGGGATCCCGCGGAGGGTGACGCACTGCGTCACACCCCGATACCGAAAGTGACAACGCGGCCAACCGGCGCCGCAGGCCAGCCATCCCCATCAGCCCGTTGCATGCTCCGGGCGCATGTACGGGAACAGCAGCACGTCCCGGATCGAGGACGACCCGGTGAGCAACATCACCAGCCGGTCGATGCCTACGCCAAGGCCGCCCGTCGGCGGCAGGCCGACCTCGAGCGCGCGGATGTAGTCGGCATCGAAATGCATGGCCTCGTCGTCGCCGCTGTCCTTGGCCTCGACCTGGGCGCGGAAACGCGCGGCTTGGTCCTCCGGGTCATTGAGCTCGGAGAAGCCGTTCGCCAGTTCCTTGCCGCCGATGAACAACTCGAAGCGATCGGTGATGCCGGGCTCGCTGTCGGATTCCCGCGCCAACGGGCTGACTTCAACCGGGTAGTGGGTGATGAAAGTCGGTTGCACCAGGCCCGCTTCGACGGTCTTCTCGAAGATCTCCAGCAGCAACTTGCCCCAGCCATAGCCGGCCTTCACGTGCACGCCCAGGCGCGCGCAATGCGCGGCCAACGCGTCGCGGTCACGGCAGTCGGCGACCGAGATCTCCGGGTTGAGTTCGCGCACCGCTTCTTCCAGCTTCCAGCGTCGGAACGCCGGGGCGACGTCGATGCGGTTGCCGTCCCACTCGAACACGGTCGTGGCCATCGCTTCGCGCGCGACATCGCGGATCATGCCTTCGGTGAGGTCCATCACCTCGATGTACGTGGCGTAGGCCTCGTACAACTCGAGCATGGTGAATTCCGGGTTGTGGCGGGTACTGACGCCTTCGTTGCGGAAGTTGCGGTTGATTTCGTAGACGCGTTCCAGCCCGCCCACGGTCAGGCGCTTGAGGTAGAGCTCCGGCGCCACGCGCAGGAACAGGTCGAGGTCCAGCGCGTTGTGGTGGGTGGTGAACGGCTTGGCGGTGGCGCCGCCGACGATGTAATGCATCATCGGCGTCTCCACTTCGAGGAAGCGCCGCGCATCCAGCCAGCGACGGATCGCCGCGACGATCCGCGAGCGCGCGATGAACACGTCGCGCGCCTCGGGATTGACGATCAAATCGACGTAGCGCTGGCGATAGCGCTGCTCGACGTCGGCCAGGCCATGGAACTTGTCCGGCAGCGGCCGCAGCGACTTCACCAGCAGGCGCAGGGCATCGACCTTCACCGACAACTCGCCGGTGCGGGTGCGGGTCACGCCACCCTCGACCGCGACGATGTCGCCGATGTCCCAGCCCTTGAAGGCGTCGTAGGCCTCGCCCAGCGCGGTCGATTGCAGGAACAACTGGATGCGGCCGCTCATGTCCTGCAGGGTGGCGAACGCGGCCTTGCCCATCACCCGCTTGGCCAGCAGGCGCCCGGCGATGGCGACGCGGCGCCCGGTCGCTTCCAGCGCCTCCGCGGTCCACGCCTCCACGTCGGCGTAGTCGGCCTGCAGGTCGCCTGCGAAGTCCGCGCGACGCGCATCGTTCGGGAACGCGATGCCCTGCGTGCGCAGCGCGGCAAGCTTGCCGCGGCGCTCGGCGATCAGGTGGTTTTCGTCGGTTTGCGGCGTCTGGGTTTCGTCGGTCATGGAGGCGTGCCGTATGGGATCCGGGGGGCGATGCGGAAGGTGGATGCGGTCAGGCCGCATCGACCCGTTTCGACCCAGCCTCCAGCCCCGACTTCAGGCTCGCTTCCACGAATTCGTCGAGGTCGCCGTCCAGCACTTTCTGGGTGTCGCTGCGCTCCACGCCGGTGCGCAGGTCCTTGATCCGGCTCTGGTCCAGCACGTAGTTGCGGATCTGGCTGCCCCAGCCGATGTCGGACTTGGTCGCTTCCAGCGCGTCCTTCTCGGCGTTGCGCTTCTGGATCTCGAGTTCGTACAGCTTGGCCGCCAGCATCTTCATCGCAGTATCGCGGTTCTGGTGCTGGCTGCGGCCGTTCTGGCAGGCCACGACCGTGTTGGTCGGGATGTGGGTGATGCGCACCGCCGACTCGGTCTTGTTGACGTGCTGGCCACCGGCGCCGGAGCTGCGATACACATCGGTGCGCAGGTCGGCCGGATTGATGTCGATCTCGATGTCGTCATCGACTTCCGGCGACACGAATACGCTGGTGAAACTGGTGTGGCGGCGGTTGTCGGAGTCGAACGGCGACTTGCGCACCAGCCGGTGCACGCCGATCTCGGTCTTCAGCCAGCCGTAGGCGTATTCGCCCTCGACCCGGAACGTCGCCGACTTGATGCCGGCCACGTCGCCGCCGCTGACTTCCATCAGCTCGGTCTTCCAGCCCCGGTTCTCGGCCCAACGCAGGTACATGCGCAGCAGGATCTCGGCCCAGTCCTGCGCTTCGGTACCGCCTGCACCGGCCTGGATGTCGACGAAGGCGTTCGCCGAATCCATCTTGCCGGAGAACATGCGCTGGAATTCCAGCTGGTCCACGCCCTTCTCGAAGCGGTCCACGTCGGCGACCACCGCCAGCGCGGTTTCCTCGTCGTCCTCCATCTCGGCCAGTTCGAGCAGTTCGCCCGCCCCGCCCAACCCGTCCTTCAGGTCGCGGATGCCGTTGACGGTCTTGTCCAGCATGGAACGCTCCCTGCCCAGCGCCTGCGCGCGTTCGGGGTCGTTCCAGATGTCCGGGTTTTCCAGTTCGCGTTCGACTTCTTCCAGGCGTTCACGCTTGGCGTCGTAGTCAAAGATACCCCCGGAGCGCATCGAGCCGACCGGTCAGGTCGGCGATGCGGGCTCGGATGGGATTGAGCTCGATCATTGGCATTCCCTGCAGGCGCAGGCGGCGGAAAAATGGCCGTGAATCATAGCAGCCGGGCGACCTGGCCCGGCTGCTGCCCGCTCATCGGACTTCGAATTCGCCGACCAGCACGGACTCATCCTTGCCGGACAGCCGCAAGGTGACGGCCTGGTCGCGCTGCTGGCGCGTTCCCCAGCCCGTGCTGAGCCTGAGCGACAGGGTGGTGGCTCCGGTCACCACCTGCTGGCGGTCGCCGAAGTAGTGCGCCTCCACCCGGTACTTGCCCGGCTTGGCATCGCGCAGCACGAATTCTTCCGGGCCGTAGCCGCCGGTGAAATCTTCCGAGATCAACCCGCCCTGGTAGGTCAGCGTATTGCCGTAGAAGCACTTCTCGCCGTTCGGGTCGGTCACCCACAGGTCCATGTCGCTGTTGTCGCTGTCCCACGACAGCGCGACGCGCAGGTCCAGCGGCAGGTTGCGCAGCAGGCGCGGGTCGATGAAGCCGGTCTCCAGCGGCGCGGGCGCAGTGGCGACGATCTGGTTGAGTTCGTTCAATGCGACCAGTTCGATCTCCGCGAAGCGGCCATCCCACTCGCGGGTGGCGACGTCATACAGATGGCGGATCGCCTCCTGCCGCTCGCCATCGGCCGCCAGCGCCAGCGCGAGGTCGCGATGGCTCTGCGGTTCCTCATCAGCCATCTCCAGCACCTGGCGGAAGACCTGTACCGCGAGCGGATACGCCTTGGCCTGCATCAACCGGTAGCCCAGCACGCGCAGGACGTGGCGGTTCTCCAGTTCCAGCTCGGCGAGGTTGGACAACACGCGCAGGGCTTCGTCGCGGCGCTCGCGTTGCAGCAGCAGGTCGGCGACGTCCAGGTAGAACGCGGTGCTGGCGGCATGGCTGTCGCGTTCGTCGAGGTACAGCGGATAGAGCTGGTCGGCAGGTGCGGCACGCAGGCGGCGGGCATACGGCGAGTCCGGTTCCCAGGGTTGCAGGCGGATGGTGGCCTGGACATTCCCGGCAATGCGGGTGCTCTCGTCGGACGAAACATCGATTGCATGGATGGCACCGGATTCTGCGACGGTGACGGTATCGAGTGTCGTGGCATCCGCAGCCGGCGCTTCGGCGATCGGCGCGGGCGGTGGCGCCATGGAAGCCGCCGCATTCCGTCCAAGGACCGTCGATCCGGTCACCGTCACGGTGTCCAGCGTGCCGGCGCCGGCCTCGGCCTTCCTGGGTTGTGCGACAGCGCGCGCGCCCTTGGGAAACGCGCGCTCCCACCAGGCGACGCGACCCGCGAATTCCGTGGCCAATGCGTCGAGCTGCTCGCTGCGCGAGGCCTCGCGCTCGCGGTGTTGCTGGCTCCGGATCGTTACCACCTGCGCCTGCAATGCCGGCGGCGCCGGGATGTCGTAGCGGACGTAGTCGGCCGGATCGTCCAGTACCAGCAGCGACGTGCCCGCCGTGACCAGCGAAAATTCCGTGCCCAATCGCGTGATCGCGGCCCGGTTGCGTTCGGGCTCCCCGGACAACCGCGCGACCGACCACGCGGCCCACGCCTGCGGGACCTGCGCATGGGCGATACCGGCACTCGCCACCGGCACCTCGATGCGGCGACGCCCGTTGGCATCTTCGACGCTGGCGATGATCCGGCCCTTGGGTTCACGCAGGCGCCCGGCCACGCGCAGGATGTCGCCGTCGACCCAGCGCGACTGCGCCACCAGTTGATCGACACCCTCGCCTTCCAGCGCGACCAGATGCGTGCCATCCACCAACAGCGCCCGGGCCGCGGCGTCGATCCCGGCACGTCCCTGCCATGCCACCAGGCGGCCATCTCGTGCTTCTGCGATTGCCGCAAGGCGGGTGGCATCGGCGGCGGTGCTCGCCAACGCGTACAGGCGCTGGCCCGCCTGGAGCGTCGGTATCGCTTGCGTGCCGTAGTTCTGCAGGCCATCGCTGACCAGCAGGTATTCGCCGATCCCGGGAGTGGGACGCCAATCGGCGAGGTCGGTGGCGCCGTCGTAGATCACCGCCGACAACGCCTTGCGAAGCTCGCTCCAGTCGCCGCCGCGCACCGGGAACGACCCGGCCTCCGTGCCGCGATCGCGAAGCACGCGGAGCCGGACGCGGCCATCGCCCATCGCCTTGAAATAGCGATCCAGCAGTTCCAGCTCCCCGGCAATGTCGCGCTTGCGACCGGACGCCGATGCATCCCAAAGCAACCCGACGTGCTTGGGGATGATGCGCGGTTTCGACGTGGCCGCGACCGGCATTTCGGCCAACACGTAATGCGCATCGCCCTGCACGCCGACGTATGCACGCACCGATGTCGATGTCGGGAAACGCAGGGAAAGGCCGGCTAACGAGCCAGCATCGCCACGCTGCAATTCGGTGCGCTGGCCATCGCCATCGCGACGCCATCGCGGGCGCGAGAAGGTGCCGTCGAGGATCGGCGCTTTCTCCGCCCCCTGCACGCGCAGGGACACCGCAGAGGCCGCCGACAGCAGTCCAGCGGGCAAGGCCAGCCGCCACTCGTCGCCATCGCGGCGCATCGGTTCGTCCAGCACCAGTCGCACCTGCCGCGTGCCACGCGCCGGCAGCGGATACACGCGCAGGCGGAAATGGTTGCCGGCGGTCTGCTCCAGCAACGCCGGATCCACGTTGCGGCGCTCGATGCTCTCGAATACCTGGCGGCCCTGCTGCTTCGGCACCGGCACCGCATCGCGCATCACGCCCTCGATATCCAGTGCGAACGCGGTGACCTGCTGGCCCGGCTGCAGCGGGAATTGCAGGGTCCCTTCGAGGACTCGGGCGTTGGGGTTGCGCAGGGTGAGCAGCATGGTGGTGCGCGCCAAGCCACCTGCCGTGCCGACCTCTACCTCGGTGCGATCCAGCGCCACCGGCGTCTCCGCACCCGGGACCTCGATCCATGCCGGGATCACGGGTTGCGGCTGCGGCCGCACGTGCTGCGCGGGGCTGTCGAGGGTGATGCCGATGGCGGCGACACCGGCGGCGAGGGTCAAGAGCAGGCGTTTCATGCGGTGGACTCCCTGTTGGTCGCCATCATGCAACGACTGGCCATGTCCAACGGGGTTCCGCGATCACGCGTCGAGGCCGACCCGCTGCCGCAACCCACCGCGATAGGTCCGGCTGCATGGCAGGTTGCTGCCGTCCTTCATGTGGACCCGCGCATCGCCGGTCTCCAGCGACTCGATCGATCCGACCTGGTCGAGGTTGACGATGTAGCTCCGGTGCACGCGGACGAAGCGTTCCGGATCCAGCTTGCCCTCGATGCCGCCGATCGTGCTGCGCAACGGGTAATCGTGGCCACGCATGCGCAGGTTCACGTAATTGCCGGAGGCCTGCATCCATTCGATGTCGTTGGCGGCCACCAGGAATTCGCGACCCAGCTTGCGCACCAGGAAACGCTCGGGACGGTCCACCGATTCCACCGGCGGGCCATCGTCCGGCACGTCGAGCAGACTAGCCTCGCCCTGCCAGCGCCGCAGCACGAAGCGGTAGACCTCGATGGTCGCCACCACGCCGGCATAGGAGCGGATGTCCTTGAGGTATTCGTAGCCGAACTCCCACCACCACGTGCCGAAATCGTAGTGTTGCCCCTGGGTGGCGTAGACCGCCTTGCGGATCGCGACCATGGCGATCACGTGCAGCGCGGACCAGACGACGCTGGCAAGCAGGTGCGCAGGCAGCATCCGCCGCCAGGTGTCGAGGTGGAGCGGGCAGCGCCTGGTGAACCAGGCCACGGCCGCCACCAAGGCCAGTGCGGCGAGCGCACTGCTGCTCTCCCAGGCCACCGGCTGCCAGCTCGCGAAGCCAAGCGCCAGCCGGCTCACGTCCATGTTGGTGGTCACGCTGTTGCCGATCGCACTCAACAGGTAGGAGACGACCCAGAACCCGATTTCGACACTGCGTCGCCACGGCTGGTAACGCTGGAAGGGTGTCGGGACCGCTGCATCCATCCGCGCATTCTACGGGCGGCTCCTGCGGCATGGCCCGCGACTCGTCCCTGCATCCCGCGACCCGTCCCTGCGCCGCATCGCACGGTCACTCCACGCTGGCGGGATCACCCAAGCGGACGGATGTTGGCCGCTGTTTCGCCACGGAACCGACCGCATGCAACGCCGCTTCGATCTCGACTGGGTGCGCATCCTCGCCTTCGCCCTGCTCGTCCCGTACCACGTGGGCATGTACTACGTGAGCTGGGACTGGCACGTCAAAAGCCCTGAACTGGTTCCCGCGCTGGAGCCCTTCATGATCCTCAGCGCGCCCTGGCGGCTCGCCTTGCTGTTCCTGGTCTCGGGCGTGGCCACCGCGCACCTGCGCGCGAAACTCCCGGTTGGTTTCCTGCGCCAGCGTTCCTGGCGGTTGCTGTTGCCGCTGCTGTTCGGGATGTACGTGGTGGTGCCGCCGCAGGCCTACCTGGAACTGGTCGAGAAAGTCCCGGGCGGCTACCACGCCGGCTACCTCGGTTTCATGGACGACTACCTCAAGGGCGGCGACCTCTACTGCATGGCACCGGGCGACTGCGTGGATTCGCCCACCTGGAACCACCTCTGGTTCGTCGCCTACCTGTGGGTCTATTCGGCGGTGTTGTGGGCGACCTGCCGCCTGCTGCCGCCATCGTGGCGGGCCAAGGGTGCGGCGTTCGTGCGCCGGGCATGCAGTGGCCACGGGATCCTGTGGTGGCCGATGCTGGCCCTGGTCGCCGCGCGGGTGCTGGTGTATCCGCACGCGCCATCCACCCACGACCTTGTCGACGACGCCTACAACCATCTGCAGTACGGGCTGGTGTTCGCCCTCGGCTACCTGCTGGCATCGACCGATGCCGCGTGGGAGCCATTGCGCCGGCATCGCCACCGCATGTTGCTGCTGGCGGCAGCCAGTTATCTGTCGATGCTGGCGGCGTGGCTGCAATTCGATGATGCCGACCCGATCCCGACAGCATGGATGAGCCTGATCTGGACGTGCTGGGGAATGATGGAATGGGCCGCGATCGCCGCCATCCTGGGATATGCCCGCAACTGGAATCCGCAGGACAGTCCGTTGTTGCGCACCCTGACCGTCGCGGTGTTCCCGTTCTACATCCTCCACCAGACAGTGATCGTGCTGCTCGCGCACAACCTGAAGCCGCTGCATCTCCCGCCCGTGCTGGAAGGGCCACTGCTGGTCGTGGCCACGTTCGGCCTGTGCCTGCTCGGCTACGCGGTGATCCGCCGCATCGCCTGGCTGCGACCGCTGTTCGGGCTCAAGCGCGAAGTCCGGACGACGCCGGTTCCCGGTGCACGACCAGCAACTGGATAGCACCGTTGCCGCGGTAGTCGTCGGGCACCAACCGATAGGCGATGTGCAGCCGTGACGGTGGCGCATCGCCGTCCCAGCCGCCGAAGTGGATGGCGTTCAGGCGTTTTCCGCCCGCGCCCAGTTCCAGCTTGAGGTGGCGTTCGCCGACGATGCGCCAAGCCAGCACGTCGAACTCGCCGTCGAACAGCGGCTCGGCATAGCCCTGCCCCCAATGGCCGCCATCGCGCAGGGCCAGCGCGGTGTCGATGTGGAAATCAGCATCGGCCAGGGCGCCGTCGCTGCGCAGCACGTCGGTGAGCAGGTCATCGGTGAGCCAGTCCGACGCGACCTGCAGGAACGCGTCGCAAAACGCCGGGAACGCCTCCACCTGCAGGCTCAACCCGGCTGCCATCGCATGGCCGCCGAAGCGATCGATCAGGCCCGGATGGCGCGCATCGACCAGCGCCAGTGCGTCGCGGACATGGAAGCCGGGAATCGAGCGCGCAGAGCCCCGCAATGCCGCCCCGCCCGGTTCGACCGGCGCGAAGGCGATGGCCGGCCGATGCAGGCGCTCCTTCAACTTGGAGGCCACCAGCCCGACCACGCCCGGATGCCAGTCCTCGTCGAACAGGCAGGCGGCGGGCGCGTCCTGTCCCACGCCATCCAGTCGCGCCTCCGCCACGTCCTGCATGTCGGCCTGCACGGCGCGGCGTTCCTCGTTGATGCCGTGCAGGACCGAGGCGAGTTGGCGCGCGTGGCCGACGTCATCGCTGAGCAGGCATTCGATGCCGATGCCCATGTCCTCCAGCCGGCCGGCTGCATTGATGCGTGGCCCGATCGCGAAGCCGATGTCGGCGGTGGACAGCGTGGCCTCGCGACGGCCGGACACGTCGATCAGGGCTCGGAGTCCAGCGCAGCCCTGCCCCGCGCGCAGGCGGCGCAACCCGGCGCCGACCAGGGCGCGATTGTTGGCATCCAGCGCCACCATGTCGGCCACCGTCCCGACCGCGACCAGGTCCAGCAGCGAGGCCAGGTCCGCCGACGCGCCAAGGCGCGCCCGTAGCGCCAGCAACAGGTAGAAGATCACCCCCACTCCGGCCATCGCCTTGCTGGCAAAGGTGTCGCCGGGCTGGTTGGGATTGACGATGGCATCGGCCGACGGCAGCGTCGGGCCGGGCAAGTGATGATCGGTCACCAGAACCTGCCAGCCGCGCGCCTTGGCCGCATCGATGCCGGCATGGCAGGCGATGCCGTGGTCCACCGTCACCACCAGGTCCGGGTGCAGCGCCGCGAGTTCCTCCACCAGGCCGGGCGTCATCCCATAGCCGTGCACGATCCGGTTCGGTACCGCATGCATCACGTGGTTCGCACCGAGCATGCGCAGCCCGCGCACGCCGACCGCGCAGGCGGTGGCACCGTCGCAATCGAAATCGCCGACCACCAGGATGCGTGCATCGCGGTGGACCGCATCGCGCAGCAACTCCACCGCGTGTTCGATGCCGGCCAACCCGGTGAACGGCAGCAGGTCGGCAAGCCGCGGCATCGCCTCCCGCGCATCGCTGCCACGCGCGGCATGCACGCGGCGCAGCAAAGGCGGCCATGACGCCGGCCAGTCGCCACGCGCCTCGACGGCGTCGCGACGGACGATGCGCCGGGTGGCGCTCATGCGTCGATCCGGGCTGCGGGCTTGCGCCAGAACCGCCAACGCTGGCCAGGGGCAACCGTGAACACCATGCCATCGGCGAAGTCGAATACGACCTCGCCACGCGATGCAGCCTGCGCGGCGGGCGACAGCCATCGCGCCACGTCCGCCCGCGGATCGCGCACTGCCCGCAAATCGATCAACCCGTCGTCCTCCGACTCCTTCGCGGCATCCAGCGGCATGGCGTCCAGCGTGCCGAGTTTCGCCAGCCCATGCAGCAAGGGATCGTCGGAATACAGCGTGGGGGATGCGCTCGCCACGTGGTCGGGCAATACCCCGCCGCCCCAGAACCACAGCGCGTTGATCGGCGGCTTGCCGGCGGCGGCACGCGTCGCGTTGCGTGGATGGTTGTGCAACACCACCTGCGCCTCGCTGGCCAGCAGCCGCCAGCGGCGCGCCTCGGGCGCGGCCGGAATATGCTCGAACACGTCATCACCCAAGGCCTGCGTGGGCGATGCGAACGCAGGCAATGCGGCTTCCTTCGGCAAGCGCAGGTACCAACGACCTGGATGCGGTGCATCCAGCCCGAAACCAACATCACCAAACAGCGGGCGCAGCGCCGGCAGCACCGCCTCCACGTCAGCCGCGTCGATGCCAAGGCCGTCACCCGTGGCGAGCAGGCGCGCGCCATTGATGTCCGGACGGATGTACGCCGGATCCGCGCGCAGCCAGCCGGACAGGCGCGCATCCTCCTGGCCGCCGTCGACCACGCGGGTCAATGCCGCGTGCGCCCAACGATTCGGCAGCAAGCGGAAGTGCCGCGCGAGTTGCGCGTCCTCGCCTGCCTCATGCATCGCGCGATCGGCACGCCCGAGCGCAGCCGCGAGCGCCTGCGGCAAGGCCACGCCGGCGAAGCGCGTGGTCGCCGGCAGCAGCAGGGTCAACCGCGGCACGCGCTCAGCCCAGGTACTTGACCGAGATGATCTCGTATTCGCGGATGCCGCCCGGGGCTTCGATGGTGATCGCGTCACCCTCGTGCTTGCCGATCATCGCGCGCGCGACCGGCGAGGAAATCGCGATCAGGCCCTGCTTGATGTCGGCCTCGAGGTCGCCCACGATCTGGTAGGTCTTCTGCTCGTCCGTGTCGACGTCGGCAAGTTCGACAGTGGCGCCGAACACGACCTTGTCGCCCACCGACAGGTTGGCGATGTCGATGACCTGCGCATGCGAGAGTTCGCCCTCGAGGTGCTTGATCCGCCCCTCGATGAACCCCTGCTGTTCGCGGGCGGCGTGGTATTCGGCGTTTTCCTTGAGGTCGCCGTGGGCGCGCGCTTCGGCGATCGCGGCGATCACTTCCGGCCGCTTGACCGACTTCAGTTCTTCCAGCTCGGCGCGCAGGCGCAGTGCGCCCTTCGCGGTGATGGGTGCGTGCATCAGGCGAGTTCCTTGTGCAGTTCCTGCAGCGAGAGCACGTCGCCCGCGCCGCGGTGGTCCAGCGAGTGCAGCAATGCGCTCGCGCCGGACACGGTGGTGGAGTACGTGACGCGCTGCTGCAGGGCCTCGCGCCGGATCGAGAACGAGTCGGCGATCGCCTGCCGGCCTTCGGTGGTGTTGATGATGTAGCAGATCTCGCCGTTCTTGATCAGGTCGACGATATGCGGCCGACCCTCGATCACCTTGTTCACCCGCGCGCATTCGATGCCGGCGGCGGCCAGCACGTCGGCGGTG